>OVXI01000106.1_pt1 | contig 21367 bp, 20 predicted proteins | sample 1732031 | NCBI WGS metagenome assembly OVXI01 (sample SAMEA4545821, study PRJEB24839) | metagenome | biome: chicken; feature: ceca content | place: Italy | collected 2013-05 | reverse complement strand
AAATTGGTCAAGCGACTTCATTACGCCTGACCAACTTCATCAAACACCCATATACATTTTTCACTTATGCTCACACAGGAATATCTTGGATAGTCTTAACAACCACATCAGCAAAGCGGTGTATCGATTTCAAAAAATCCGTTCCACTCTCATCAGCAATATTTACAAAACAAGCGGTAATAGTAGATGGAGAAAACACCGTGGGATCCAATGACAATATCTCTGGGCATCTATTGTGAAAAGATGGATAAAGCAGAACCGCCTTTTTGCTATGCAACAGCCGGACATATGTTAGCATCTGATAAATATCAGCATTCTTAAACTGTCCATACGCTTTATTCTTTACGTCCAAAACGGCATATGCAGAGGGCATATAATCGTACTTTTCATCTTCCGGGACATATTTATATATTATATCTGGTTGATATTCTCGCTCTTCATATTTCCCACTTGTATTGATAACATCTGCAAATTTTTTCTTATTTGCCCATGTTGTGAACTCTTTTTTCTCCGGAACTTCTTTTAGAACCTTTACAACAAAATCTTCAAACAAACGATCAAAGTTAATCAGAAAACTGTCAGTTCCCACAGCCGAGCCTTGATCGTTATAAGAAAGCTGATCAATTATCATGGCAGCATATGTAAGCGTCCTACGATATCTTGAAGTATTGGAATTAAAATTTATTTTTTCTAAAAGCCTACTTCCATTCTTTACTGATGCATCCGCACCTTCAAAATACATAGATAATTCAGTTGCATCTGAAGTATATTGTTTCACATGTTGTAGTTTTTTCAATGCCGTTAATATAAGGTTGTTATAATCATTCTTCAGCGAAAGAGATGATACTCTGGTATCAACAAATTTTCTTTTCCTAAACATTGAATTCATAAAAGTTTTAGTATAATTTACACGCCCCTTAATTGATTCAGCAAGAATGTTTTCCTTTTTGTATGAACGGATAATGCCTTCTCGAATATTTCTCCTAAGGTTTTTTATAAACATGTTCGCCACATCCGCACTCGTTTCCGAATCGGATACATCGAGAATTGCAGCACTGTCCGTAGGTCTATATCCATAAACATAAAGGTATAATCGAATGATATGTTCAAATCCAATTTCACTATACTTTGGTTTCAGCGATAATGTTCGTATAGGCGTAGTTATATACCCAACATATGACTTGCTCAATGGCAATATATTGTTTTTCTTTTCCTCGTAAGACCACGCTATACCATACTTTTTCGTGAAATTATCAAAGAACGAATACTCTCCATCTTTTATCGTAATAATATTCTGTTCTGCAATTTCATTTGTTTCTACCATCACAAACTCCTTACGAAGCGAATTCTGCGGCAAACGCCGCCTTAAACTCGTCAGTCTCTTGGATTCCATCTCCCAAGTTTTCACCGATAATTGAGTTAACTGCAGAAGACTCATTAAAGCTATACTCTTTCAAGGTTGGAAGCAAAACGAAATTGAACTGATTTTTAAACTTGTTGAAGTCCCAAACATATCCTTCCTCTGATTTAGGCGGAATAAAATACGATTGACCAAGAATCAATTCCGGATCTTTGAGTGTATCAACAATTCTTTGATTTATAACACGAAGGATATTCCCTAGGTCAAACTCATCCAATGCAACTTCTTCAGACAAGAAATCATAGTTCGGAACAAGCGAAACAAAAGCAAACCGCCTTCTGATCGCCAAATCTAGGAACGCTATATTTCTATCACTTGTGTTCATTGTTCCCACTATATAAACATTTTCTGGAATACTTATTTTGGAAACGCCTTCATATTCACGACTAAGCTCTACTGTGTAATTTCGATCCAGCGCCAGTATGGTTTCGCCAAATATTTCCGCAATATTACCACGGTTTAATTCATCTATTACAAACAGGTAGTTATCATTCGGGTGATTCTTTGCCTCTACTATAAATGACAAAAATGCACCTTGACGAGTCGTCACATATGTACCGTCCATATCAGTCTTCAAAATCTCTGCCCCAATAAAATCCTCATAAGCATAGCTAGCATGGAACTGAATTGTTTTTGCCTTCTTGAAAAAACCATGTCCGCAAAGAACTTGCGTATATCTTGACTTGCCCACACCAGGAACTCCCGTAAGAACAATCTGCTTCTTGCTAATCAATATATCAAAAATATCATTATCACTTGGATTATCACCATTTAATGCAAGATATCTCTGAACCACTTCCTTTTCAATATTGCTTGTCTGTGGATTTGTGTCTTCAGATGCCGCCTCAATTTCAGGTATCTTGGAATCATCAAAAGCAAAATTATTTCTGAGCTCCTCCCCTGTAATTCCAGAACTACTCGGTGTTATCCTTAAAGTTGGCAGATCGTTTTCAAACAGCCACAGGAAATCATTTTTGGTAATCTTAAAGAATTTACGGATAGTCTTTTCAATAACTCGTGTGAACTGTTTTTCATTTGGTTCAGTTTCAAACTCAAAACTTGTAAAACGGAATACCCATGCCGTCAAACGGGATAACGAAATCTTATTCCCCTTTAAATAATTCTCTTGTATCAGATCCCGATAATTACTTTTAAGAGTCAGCATTGACTCAGCGTCATTGTATATTGGAACATTTATATTCTTTTTTTCTATGGTATCTTTTATTCTGCCAAGCACACCAGAAAACTGGGTTCCCGGCTGATATAAAGACATCCTACTAAAGGCTGTAGGGAACATAAGACCTTTTTTTCCGCAAATCTCCGTGGAATCAAAAAGCCCCGCCAACATCCACATTGATTGGAGATATTCTTTTTTCTTAACATCTGACAATTTTCCTACCAAATATGTTACTGGGCAAGAACCTGTAACTCCGAAATGCTTACTAAGAAGGAAGAGGAATAGCATATCATCCGAATCAAATCCAGCATTCTTGAAATAGTCAATGGATTCTACTACATTTTCTTTAGATACATAATATTTCATTAGTCTACCTCCTCAAAAGCTTGCTCATATATAGCAGATGCTATTACTTCTGCCAAATGGCACGGCACCGCATTTCCAATAACCTTGTACATTGCCACAATGTCCTTTGGAGTTTTATCTATAAACACAAAATCATCTGGGAATGTTTGTATTCTAGCTATTTCTCTAATCGTATATCTTCTGTTCTGCGTAGGATGAGTAATTCCACAATTTTCCGGCTGTGCAGATGCTGTGATAGTTCCATTTATTTCATCTCTGCTAAACCTTCTATAAAAATTAGGGGCATGATACCGTTTCATATTATCGCGTATTCTTTGAAATCTCGGTGATAGTTTCTCATATGGAATACTTTTCCAAGATCCCCCCTCCGGTATCTGTTCAATCATATTTTGCGCTTGTGGAGAATATGGCCAATATGCATCTTGATTTGGCGTTCCCGGAGGAACATCAAGAATATTTCGAAGTGTCAGTTTACTTTTGTCTTCTTGAACCGGAGGAAACTCAAATGTCTTACCAACATCTTCTCGTAGCCCAACAAGAATCATCCTTTCACGGTTCTGAGGTACACCATAATCTGATGCATTTACCACCTTATAATTAACCCGATAACCAAGGTTTTCTAAATCGCTTTTGATGACATCTATAAGTTTCTTTCCACTTTGATGCTTCGATGAAAGTAAACCTTTGACATTTTCAAACAATACCGCTCGCGGATGTTTGCTTTCTATTATCCTTAAACATTCCAAGTACAATTCACCACGCTCATCATACACACCACGGCGATTACCTGCATTTGAAAATGGCTGACACGGAAATCCCGCAGTTATAATATCACATTCCGGGATATCTTCTACTGGAACTTGAGTGATATCTCTTCCATCAATTTCACCAAGATTTAATCGAAAAACTGCTTGTGCATCTGGATCAAAGTCATTTGCCCAAACACGTTTATATCCTGCATCTTCAAACCCTTTATCTAATCCTCCACAACCTGAAAAAAGCGAAACAAGCTTCGGAGAATATCTTACTTTTTTCAATTTATTTGTTCGTAAGGAACTATCCTGACTAATATCAGCAGGAAGCCCCTTTACTTCTATAACGGAATCAACATTGCATTGTAATGCATCACAAATTTTCAATAGTGTCGTCATACTAATATTTTGATCTTTCCCCATATTGGCTATGGAGTTAGTAGTTAATTTTGCCTTTAGGCGTAGATCCTCTTTAGACATACCTTTTTCCAACAAAGTGTGCCAAAGTGGCTTATAACTAATCTGCATAATATACCTCTCTTCTTACAGTTTAACATGTTGTCTCATACCAATGTAGTGTACCACGAATCTTGATAAAACACAAGAACACCTTTGGGTTTTTAATTTTTTCATATACGCAACTATATATTAAATACTGTCATCCTTACAAAAGAATATTACAGATTCAGGCTTTAAGAGAAATCTTCCACTAATATGATCCGTTTATCTGCCATCTATCATGCTCCTTAATCCTCCGCACCGCCTGCCGCAGCGTATTCGCCCTGCCATGCTGATGATACGGATGTGATGCCTTATGCTTATGAAAGATAACACAGCTGCCTTTCCCCGGATACTCCGGGTTGTGGATGTACCAGTAATGCCCCGTATTCCGGGACATTACCGTTACATCATATTCATCCGCGACAATGACGGCAAAATATTTCCTATCCAGGCTTTTCAATTCCTCTTTACTGAACAATATGTGGCGCCTCCTTTCGGAACCACGCTTCCAGTGCCTTTTCCACAATATCTGCCACCTCTGCCGTCTTCCGATCCGCAAAATACTTCTGGTACACTGCTACCGGCAGCATCCGGACAGCATTTTCCGGAACCGCCGCGGCTTCTTCCATCTGGTCCAGCAGATCGATCGCGTCATTAAAAATCTTTCTCTTTGCCCCATTAGCCTTCAATAGAAATCAACTCCTCCGCAAATTTTCTGTATGCAATGCCTGCGCTTGCCTTCGGGCTGTACCGTTCCACCGGCATGCTGTAATAAATGCTTTCCCCCACCTTCACAGTATGGGGGATCCTCGTATCAAAAATCCGGATCTGCCCCTGGAAACTCTCTGTCACCTGCTCGGTCAATGTCTTGCACAGGTTCGTCCTCGCCTCGCACATGGTCATCAGGATACCCGCGATCTTGAGTTTGGGATTGATCCGGCGCCGGATCTTCGTCACCGTCCGCAGATAGTCCTGCAGTCCCATCATCGCCAAAAGCTGCGGATTCACCGCAATAATGACCTCATCAGCCGCCGCAAGGGCATTGATGGTCAGCATTCCCAGCGAAGGGCAGGTATCAATCAGAATATAATCATATTTCTCCCTGAGCGGATCCAGGATCTCCGACAGGATCTTTTCCGCTCCCATTTCCAGCCGCAGCTTTGCGTCCGCCACAGACAGATAAATAGAAGAAGGAATAAAATCTACTCCGTCCTCTGTTCGGATGCACTTCTTCATGGCCAGAAGTTTTTCATCCTCTATCGCTGCCATCATCAGATGGCCAATGGTATTTTCCAGTTCCCCTGTATTTTCAATCCCATAACAGGCCGTAAGGTTCGCCTGACTGTCAAAATCTACAGCCAGCACTTTCTTTCCCTGTTTCCGCAGTGCATATGCAAGGTTCAGGGTGGAGGTGGTTTTCCCCACCCCGCCTTTCTGTGATCCGATAACATAAATCTTTCCCATCATCAATACCGTCCTTCCTTTTCCGCGACCTTATCCGCCGTTTCCCTTCCGCTTTCCTCAAAAACATCAACATAGCTTGCTTCTTCTCTTGGAACGATCACCAGCCGTCCCTCCTCACAAGTAACAGTGATGGATGTCCCGCAGTCAAATCCAGCTTCACGGAGCCATTGCCCTTTCAGCATGATGGCTGGTGTGGATTTATACTGATATCCGCTCTGCTCATAGACTTTTATATTTCTGAATTTTTTCATTGCCATAGATGTGCCTCCTTAAACCGTAAATGAATATTTACTTTAGAAATGTCTTTGTCTTTCTGCCATCGGCTGTCAACCCAACGGCACCACCTCCCTTAAATCCGCCATAACGCAGAAACAGCTGCCAATGCATTTACGCATCAGCAGCTGCCGATTTAAGTTCCGTGTATTATTTATTTGACTGTTTCTCCTGATCCTTGATCCTGTAATAGTCTTCCATATCCAGGGTCAGATCTACATGAGTGTCAGGCTTTGATTTTCGGTTGCTCAAGAGGCACACCGTCTCTACATGGCTCGATACGTCCATTTTGATGTCAGAACCTCCCGACGTTCGCGGAAACAAATCCAGCCGATTTCATCTAAAAAAATCGAAATTTGCCTCGTCCGCTTCAAGTCCATAAGTTCGCGGGAACATATCCACTATTTCAGGAAACCCGCGTGAAATGGGACTTTTTCGGGAATCCAGCTGGCCCATCGTCTCAACCTTGATCTGCTCCGCGAGTGCATGGGATTTCATCGCCTCAACCCTATATGCCATTATTCATCCGCCTGCAAGCGATAGGACTGCTCCACGATCTCCATGATCTGATCGACGTCCGATGTGTGCTCCATATACAGCTCAACATCGCCGTTGCCCCATCTGCCAATACCGGTTATATCACGGCAGATACCATTGGGATCAATAACTTCTGAGAACTTCATATTCACTGAAATACGAAGTCTCTGTTTCTGGAATACGATATCCACGAAATTGGTATCCAGCTTATAGGCTACATACAACTTTTTGAACTCACGCTTTACATCGGGAGAGAGGTTCTGAATTCTGCGATCCAGAACTTCAAACAACGTTTTCGTGAAAACGTTCGTATCATAAGTCTCAAGGCTGTAGCGCTCTGCCGGTTTCTCCACGGTCTGATACGGAGCAAGCTCTGCAGCTGTCATATCCGGGTAAGCCCAGATCTGCTTAGCTTTATCCGCCAGCAGCGCAGCACGCTCTTTTATCGTTTGCTCATTCCATTCATTAAGTTTTACGACATAAGCATTCAGTCGGAGTGCGCTCTCTTTAAAGCCGCCCTCCATATCCATCTTAACCATAAACGGATGGTCGCTCATTTCAGAATTATACGCAGTGAGCGTCAGGTTACCGATAGTGTGCAGATAAGTCTTTTGCACCTCACGCCAGTTCGCGCCAAGCATCTGCTGCCACTCTGGGCTTAGACTGCCGTTTTGCGGCATTATATGTTCAATCGTATAGTTCTCGATGATAATCGGCGCTTTATTGCCGTAGTTCTCCAAATGGCTGAGGATAAAGTTGCGGGAGCGCATGGTGTAAATATCTCTCGATACAAAGGCCGCCGCAAATTTATCATCATCTGGGAACTCTTTATAGTCATTACGCATAACGAAAAACGCCTTGATGGAGTTGACATAGTCATCAGGCTTGATTTCATTTTTCAGCGTGGCGAACGTCTTATTCAGAGAGTTTGTCGGTATATCACAGATGCTGCGACGGAAAACATAGCTGATACACAGTATGATGATCAACTTCAGGTCATCCTCAGAAATGATGCCCTCGGCATAATCATTATGTACTTTAAGTAGGAAGGGATAAGATACCTCCATTCGCAGATCGTTGATATCTTCGTAAAGAGACTTGAGTGCTGGATTGCTGCTCCGCTTGAATACCATATCCGTATAGTATTTAGCATAAGTGAGCAGATCCTGACATAGCTCCCTGATAGTGCTAAATTCGCAATTCAGGTGGTAGAGCTTGAATTCCTCATATACACGATCCTGCTTCGGAATGCGTGTAATCTTCATGGTCAGATAATCTCTGAAGAATCTGTCCATAACGGAGTCTTGCGTCTCATAAACGAACAGCAATTCCATCGGACGCCAGAGGTGTTCATAAACATATGTCTGCTCAGTAGGCTCCAGACCCATAAGAACATAGTTCCGAATCAAATCGGATTCAGACAGTTCTTTACCTGTGGAATTCAGACTCTCGAAAATAGCCTGCGCATCATCCACAGATCGATCCAGCGTTATATTTACGATCTGCAGCTTGCCTATGGATTCGTATACCTCGGCAGGCTGTAATTCTTTATCCGCAATCTTTCCAGCAAAGAATTTATAGTTGTCCAGCAGCTTTGAGAGAGTGTCATCCGGAATAGGCTTTTCTTCCACAAGCCGCATCAGGATATCCCGGTCAGTTTCCGTCAGAAGCAGTTTGTAGCGTTCATCGCCGCTTTCGTACTCATTTTTCAAAAGCATATTATCGATGCGTCGGGCATTGATGGTGGTGTCTTCCGGATTTTTGATTGCGTAGTCACGCAGGGCAAGCAGGAGTAATGACAACGTGGTCATTCGCTGCTGGCCGTCTATAATCATATATTTCTGGACACCGGTCGGCATTGCTTGTTCCGCAATATTCACGATGGAACCTACAAAATGGCCCGCTTTGCCCTTTTTCTGCATCTCAACGATGTCATTCCACAAGCGTTTACATTGTTCGATATCCCAGCTGTAATACCGCTGATAAACCGGAATCAGAAACTGCTTGTTTCCGTTTAATATCTCGTAGATGTTACCTTTACGTGCGTCCATATTCTACCTCCAAGAATCAATCTTTCTTTCCATATGGCGCAGGTTCTTCAGCAACCATACTCAAATTCTGTTCATGGCGAAAGGAATAATTAACCACCTTATGTTCGCGCTGTTCCATATCTGCGTTATCCGTCCACAGCTCACACTGTGTCATAACGGTCTGGACTGCATCGTCCATGCCTTCCGGTGGGTAGCGATGTTTCTTCAGGAGCTTCTTAATCATCATCCGCATTTTTGCTCTGGCCGAGTCGCGCTTCTGCCAGTCAATCGTGCGATTCTTACGAAGCGTATCCGCCAGCTCTTTTGTGATGGCAATCAGCTCTTCGTTCTCATAAAAGTCCTTAATCGCCTGCGGCTTCGTCAAGGCATCATAGAATGCCAGCTCATCGGCCGTCAGCCCAAGCCGGTCGCCCTCTTTCTGTGCTGCAGCGATCTGTTTTGCCAGATTGAGGAGCTCTTGAATGACTTCTTCGTTTGTGAGCATACCGTTCAAATAACGGTTCATGGCGCTTTGTATGATCTCGCTGAATTTCTCAGACTTGACCATGTTGGTACGACGATAAATCTGTACCTGTTCCGCTATCAGCTTTTTCAGCAATTGGACCGCGAGGTTTTTCTCCTTCATCTTGGATATTTCCTCAAGGAACTTTGGATCAAATAGGGAAAACTCCTCGGATACATCAGAGAACAGATTAATAACGCCTTCGCTCTTTACGCTCTGGCTTAGAAGTGCATTAATCCTTGCATTCATTTCCGGCAGCGAGATTTTCTTTCCCTCGCCCTGATTCATCAGCCTCATAACAAGGACACGAACGGACTCAAAGAATGCCGCCTCAATACGCAGCGACTCTTCCGCAAGGGAAGAACACAGCGACAGAGCCTGCCGCAGAAGGAGGGATTCCTTCAAAAAGTCCTCACGCTCACGTTCCTTATCAACACCAACGATGAAGTTGACTGCACCGCTGATGGCTTTCGACCGTTCCAGATCGGTCCCCGTGGTAAACTTGGAATAATCATACCCGTGGAAGATATCGCGGCAAATGGACAACTTCTCCAGGAATTTCGGATACGCCACCTTTGCGATGTCGGTATCTCCGTAATTCTTCTTATCACGGGAAGTGTAATCGTTCATTGCCTCCTTTAAGGCAGAGGCGATGCCGACATAATCAACAACAAGTCCACCTTCTTTATCGGCGAACACACGGTTCACACGGGCGATTGCCTGCATCAGGTTATATCCCTGCATAGGCTTATAGACATACATGGTTGCAAGGGACGGAACATCAAATCCCGTCAGCCACATATCAACTACGATAGCGATTTTCAACGGACTGTCGTTATCTTTGAATTTCTTCGCCAGTTCGTCCTTGTGGCGCTTGTTCCCAATAATCGCACGCCATTCCTCCGGGTCTTTGTTGCTTTCCGTCATGACAACAGCAACTTTCTCCGTCCAGGACGGGCGCAGCTGCAGAATGCGTTCATAGATTTTCATGGCAATGGAACGGGAATAGGCAACAATCATGGCTTTGCCTGTCAGCAGGTCTGCTCGGTAGTTCTCATAATGGTCGAGGATATCGTCTACCAGGGAAGCAATAGTCTGATCGTTTCCAAGAATAGCCTCCATCTGTCCAAGTTCACGCTTGCTCTTTTCGATGACTTCCGGGTCGGCATTGTTTGCCATGATGTCGTACTCGGTATCGATTAGCTTCAGCGTAGCCTCGTCCAGTTTCAGCCGGATTACACGGCTCTCGTAGTAAACTGGGCGTGTTGCCCCGTCCTCGACGGCCTGCGTCATGTCATAGACATCTATATAATCTCCGAAGACCTCGCGGGTGCTTCTGTCCTTCATGGAGATAGGAGTTCCCGTGAAGCCGATATATGTAGCGTTCGGTAGGCTGTTGCGAATGATTCGCGCTGTGCCGATCTTGATTTTACCTGTTTCGGCATCGACCTTTTCGGAGAGTCCGTACTGTCCGCGGTGTGCCTCGTCTGCCATGACCACGATGTTCCTGCGCTCGGAAAGCGGCTCGTGGGATTCCTCAAATTTCTGCATCGTGGTGAAGATGATGCCGTTTGCCTGTCTGCCGTCAAGCAGGGACTTCAAATGCTCCCGGCTCTCGGCGTGCATCGGCTCCTGACGCAGGAAATCCTTGCACTTGGCAAACTGTCCGAAAAGCTGATCGTCAAGGTCGTTTCGGTCGGTCAGCACAACGATGGTCGGGCTATCCAATGCCTCCTGCAAACGGTGTGCATAGAACACCATCGACAACGATTTACCGCTGCCCTGAGTATGCCAAAACACACCGCCTTTGCCGTCCGTTTCCGTGGCGTGCTTTGTGGACTCCACGGCCTTATTGACAGCGAAATACTGGTGGTAGCCCGCGAGTATCTTGAACTGCTTCAATCCCTCGTTGGAGAAGCAGATAAAGTTCTTGATAATGTCCAGCAGTCGCTCCCTCTCAAAAATACCCTCGAAGAAGGTGTCGAACTGTGCGTACTGCGTGTTTTCATAGTTTCCGTCCTTTGTTTTCCATTCCATGAAACGATCTTCGCCGGAGGTAATCGTTCCCGCCTTGGATGTCAGATGATCGCTCATGACGCAGATGCAGTTATAGATGAACATGGAGGGAATCTCATGCATATAGTTGCGAATCTGCGTGTATGCCTCGGACGCATCCGTCTCTTCTCTGGACGGGGATTTCAACTCTACCAGCACAACGGGCAGACCGTTGAGGAACAGAAGAACATCCGGGCGCTTGTTGCTGTTCTCAACGAAAGTCCATTGATTTGCAACGATGAAGGAGTTGTTGTCAGGATTCTTATAGTCCACAAGGTACACGAGGCCGGAGCGTTCCTCGCCCTTGACAAAATAGCGCACTTCCACGCCATGCTGAATATAGTCCATGAAGACAGCATTCTTCTGAACCAGTTCGGCATTTTCAAAGTTTTTCAGCTTGAACAGCGCATCTGCGATGGCGTCCTCCGGCATAGTCGGATTCAGACGGCGCAGAGCGGCGTTCAGTTCTTCTTCGTAAAGAGGACTGTTAAAATCCCTGTCCACATCGGGACCGTACACATAACGGTATCCCATATTTTGAAACAGTTCTATGATGGAGTTCTCATAGTCCGCTTCGGTATAAAATCCTGACATAGTTTTCACTCCTTCTGTTTATTTTACCTGACATCCCTTACGGGAATTTTCGTTTATTCACACCTTGCTCCGATTCAAACGAGAATTTAGCAGCTTAGAGGTCAAGGTTTGAAATATCTATCTCACCAGACATAAGCTTTGGCAATAGTGTATCTCGTAAATCTGCGAGACGAGCAGTTTCGGTTTGTCTCTGTGAAATCGTTTCAAACATAGGAGCTACAGTCTCATGGAAACGAGAGAGTATATCCTTTGGAGGAATCAAAACAGATGTATTCTTAAAATCTGTCTTATTAAATTTGGGCTGAGCAGATCCACCTTTAATTCCCTGTATAAGCGCCTGGCCTTGGAGATACTTAAACCAAATATAAAGGTAGTAGCGTAAATGGTCATCCTTTGGTCTAAGCATAATAATGTTATTTCCAAGTGTCATGCGACCACCCAGCTTCGGACAGAGAAATACACTTCCCACATCGCCAACATTGGAAATAATAATCTCTCCGCCGTAAAGGGTAGACTTGGATAAGAATTCATAGGAGTGCTTGTCAACAAAAACTCCAAAGGAGCCAGACTTCAAATCGGTGTTTCTGATGAAATAAGCATAATTTGGCGCTTGATACAGATTGACATTGGCCTTTAAAGCCGCAAAGCTACCATTGGCTACATAGTCGGTTACGAGCATAGGTAAATTGCCAACCTTAATGACTGCGAAGTCCTCTGGTATTTCTCCAAACTCAGAGCTTACACGAGGGCTGTTAGGAGATAAGGAAAATGCCGAGAACCAAGAGCGAAATAGCACAACAGCTTGCTCCTCTAAATTCTCGTTTACCTCCGTATTCTTCTCGATTTTATCGTCCAGAGCAGAAAGCACAGATGCAATCCGCTGCTGCTCCTCTATGGTTTCAGGCACACGCACTTCAATGCCGCGCATCGTGCTTCCAGATACCTCTTTGAAAGTCGTGCCGCTTCCAAGGTTTTCGATTTTCTCCTTGTTGTATTTCAGCAGGTAGTATAGGAACATATAGTCCGTTTTCTCGTCAGGAACAACGCTCTTGAATCCCTGATTCGTACATACTTCCTGCTCGGCGATTGCGATATATCCGATGGGCGCTCTCGAAGAGAACAGCACCGTATGTGCAGGCATTAACTGCGTGGAGCAGCTTTTTAAACCTTGCTCTGTAATATTCCTTTCGCCACGAGAGATAAAGCGACCGGAAAAACCCGCTAAATCTTTCGGGGTAATCCACGCAATCGTCCCACCGTCATAGTTTTCTACCTTTTTAGTTGAGGGCGTGGCTCCGCCTACAACTCTTCCCAGATCACCTATAGTGCAAGTTTTCCAATTGCCCATCATGTCACCGTCCTAACCTATATATTTCCTATGAGCCGTTTTCACATTGCTCTGTTTGACCATAGCATACTGCAAGGTCGTATCTATCCGTTGATGCCCAAGCAGCCGCTGTAGCTGCTCAATAGGCATCCCTTTGTCAATCGCCATTGTTGCCAATGTCCGTCTGAACTTATGTGGATGCACTTTCGGGATGTTCAGCCGCTTGCCCATCTCCCGGAGCCGATGTTCGATGCCGCCGATCTGTATCCGATCGTGCGGAGCCCTTAATGTTACGAATAGCGCCGGATTGTCATCCGTGCGGCTGGCGAGGTACTCCTGTAGATGTAGCTTTGTTCTGGCATCAAAATAAACAATACGCTCTTTATCGCCTTTACCGAACACCTTACATTCCCTCTCCGCAAAATCAATGTCATCTCGGTTTAGAAGAACCATTTCTCCCACACGCATTCCCGTTGAAGCAAGCATATCAATCATTGCCAAATCCCGCAATTCCTCACAGTTATCACGCATCTTCTCCAAGTCCTCGTCGGAGTAGGTTTCTTTGATGTTACTTGCCGTTTTAACCTTGTGGATACGGCGCACTGGACTTTTGATGATATAATCTTCATCCTCCAGCCAAGAAAAGAAGCTGGACAGGATCCTGCGGATATTGTCAATCGTTACACGGCTCGACTGGTTCTTGCTCTGGTAATCGGTAAGGTAAGTCCTCAAGTCCTCTGTAAGAATATGTCGGACATTCTTGCCGAGAGATGATACCATTGCATCAATCGTGGTCTGGTAATACTTCAGCGTCTTTTCCGAACATCCCTCAATCCGCTTAGCTGCTATAAACATTGCTATAAGGTCATTGCTATCGTCCTCCTCCGGCTTTACTTCCGTGCCGGTCACTTCGTAGTGATAGAGCGCCTGTTCCATCACCTGTCTCAGCTGTTTCAGTTGGGCATTGTCGAGGTAGGGCAACATCTGCTGCATTACCTCTGTCATCAATTCTTCTTTCATGTCGTTTCTCCTTCTATATTGATAATTCCAGAGAACGACATCAACGGCAGTTCCATTGGCTTGGCTCTCGCCGTTGGCGAGAGTTAATCGTACTTAAACGAGAATTTACTTGAGCAAGCTCAGACGATTTTTACTGAAGAATTTCTTTCTCTCGATGGCATCCCTGAAGGCTGGTCTGAAAGTTCTTTGCTTGGTATTGCCAATTATCTCAATGGCCTTGCTATGCAGAAATTCCGTCCTTCAGATGATGAACAGGGGCTGCCGGTTCTTAAAATCAAGGAACTTCGTCAAGGCTCGTGCGATGCCAATAGTGAATTGTGCTCACCGTCCATTAAGCCAGAATACATTGTTCATGATGGAGATGTAATTTTCTCTTGGTCTGGCAGTCTACTTGTTGATTTCTGGTGCGGTGGCACTTGCGGGTTGAACCAGCATCTGTTCAAGGTCACCTCTAACAAGTATGCCAAGTGGTTCTATTTCGCATGGACAAATCATCATCTTCAGAAGTTTGCTGCCATTGCCGCAGACATGGCCACCACGATGGGACATATCAAACGCGAGGAGCTTGCCAAAGCAGAAGTGCTGATTCCCTCACAATCCGACTATAATCGCATCGATGGGATTCTTGCTCCTCTATATGATTTGGTTATCGCAAATCGTATAGAGAACCGGAAACTTGCTTCTCTGCGTGATGATCTTCTTCCACAGCTTATGTCTGGACAGCTTGATGTTTCGGAGGTGTCATTATGAACGAAAAAGAGCTAAGAATTCCTTTTAACGCTCCGCTTAATGAGCAAGATACCGAAACACAAACCTACGGATGCCGCCAAAACAATCCCGATATATGTGGGAATAATGGTCTGTCAGGCATCTGTGCTTTCGTCAGCAAAGATGGAATATGCAGAAAACCATCTCGTGCATGGAAAAAGCAGTACCAGAAGCTCAAGGGCTAAGCCGCTAAATTCTCGTTTATCGCATTGTTTAGTGCGATTTTATTATCGAATGTCCTTAAAATGCCTCCGATTTTCTTTTGTGTATCTAAATCAGGAATGTCAATCTCAAGATTCTGAACCACATCTGTCTGTACGCGTTGCCTACCTGATGACCCAACCATTGATTTTATAGCCGGATCACGAACCAGCGGACTACATACCAAGTAATAAAGATAGTCCTCATCAGCTAAGTTTTCTTTTGCTCGGAATACGATATATTCCGTCGATCCAAAGCCAACCTCGCCGTCATCAAGGATGTTAACTTTTGCAGTTTTTCCGTTTTCAAGACACGGCGTGATTCTGGCCATAATTGTGTCGCCGTTTCTAAATTTTGTGCCACCAGAAAAAGTTGCGTATTCGTATTCCGGTATATCGCGGCAAAATGGCTGCAATTTGTCCATAGCAATCTTTTTAGCCACAGAGCCTTTTTTGATTGACTCACGAGGATTAAATTCTGCGATATCTGAAAGCCTATATTTCATATCCAATCGCTCCTAACTTTCTTCTGATCTCGTCCTCCAGTTCATGGGACTTGGCAAACATATCAGACAGTTCCGATGTCAGCCTTGCCATTTTCTCTTCAAACGGCTCGCCGTCATCTTCCTGCTCTTCAATGCCGACATAGCGCCCCGGTGTCAGAATATAATCCTGTTTTGCAATATCCTGCAGGGTGGCAACAGAGCAGAAGCCCTTCACGTCCTCAAGCGTTCCGTTCTGGAAAGCCTCGAAAGTATTCGCCAGCTTTTGAATATCTTCCTCGGAGAAATCCCTGTGTTTTCTATCGACCATGTGTCCCATCTTGCGGGCGTCTATAAAGAGTGTCTTGCCTTTCTGCTTCTTGCCCTTTGTGATAAACCACAGCGTGACAGGGATGGTAACGCTGTAGAAGAGCTGCGTTGGCATGGCAATAATGCCTTCGATCAAATCATCCTCTATGATTTTCTTGCGGATTTCACCCTCACCGCTTGACTGCGTGGACAATGCCCCATTTGCAAGCACCAGACCAATCTTGCCGTTAGGCGCAAGGTGATGAATCATGTGTTGAATCCATGCGTAGTTGGCATTGCCCGCAGGTGGAATACCATATTTCCAACGCACATCTTCCAGTAGTTTCTCCTGATTCCACGGATGATAGTTGAAGGGTGGATTCGCAAGAATAAAGTCCGCTTTCAAGGTCGGGTGCAGATCGTTCGTAAAGGTATCTGCTTGATAAGGACCAAAGTCAGCATCGATGCCACGAATCGCCATATTCATCTTCGCCATCTTCCATGTGTCGGCGTTTGCCTCCTGGCCGTAAACGGCGATGGCTCCGCGCTTACCGGAATGAGCCTGAATAAATTTTGCGCTCTGCACGAACATACCACCGCTACCACAGCAGCAATCGTATACACGGCAGTTGTCAAATGGGCGAAGGATAGAGACGAGCGTCTTAACCACGCTGGAAGGAGTATAGAATTCGCCTCCTCCGACACCTTCCTTTTCCGCAAACTGTGCGATACAGTATTCATAGGTACGGCCAAGAAGGTCTTCACTCTCCGTGGTGTTGCTCATGTCGATGTTATTAGTAAAGATGTCAACGACATCACCCAGCACACGCTTGTCCAAATCTGGGCTTGCATAATTTTTCGGAAGGACATTCTTCAGAGTCTTGTTCTCAGCTTCAATGGCTCTCATAGCCGTATCGATAACCGTTCCAATTTCCGGAGTATGAGCTGCTGAAGCAATTGTGCTCCATCTTGCTTCTTCCGGCACGAAGAACACGTTCTCCATCGTATAAGCATCACGGTCATCCTCGAATCCATCACCATCCGCAACAAGCTCCTGATATCTCTTATCAAAAGCTGCGGAAATATAGCGCAGGAATATAAGGCCGATTATGACCTTTCTATATTCTGCTGCCGGGATATGTCCCCACAGGACGCAAGCCGCATCCCACAGTTGTTTTTCAAAGCCGATATTGGCATTAGTTTTATCAGCCATCTGAATCTACCTCCAAGTAATCGCATGTATCCATGCTTATTCTATTCTTTGCGTTGTCCGAAAAAACGGGCTCAGTCTTCAGTTTTTTCTTCCGGTGCGTCGTCTGGAACCATTTCGCAAATGTCAGAGATGTCGCAATTAAGTTCCTCACAGATTTTTACCAAGACATCTGTCGTAACGTTGGCACCTTTTCCGAGCTTGGCAAGGGAGGCAGAGCTGATTTTTGCCTTCTTAGCAAACTCTGTTTTTTTCATGTCTCGCTCTACGAGCATTACCCATAATTTTTTATAAGATAGTTTCATACTTACTCCTTCGGGAGATCCTTTCTCCAACTTGGCATGAAGCCGTACACATGTCCGTCTTTCTCATCTTTGTGATACGTTACTACATTGATTCCCTTTGCTTCAAAATCTATATCCTCCGGAATGACATTCAGGTTATCAACGATGATGACCTGGCCATCACCCTGGTGGTTAATAAAATAATGGTATAGTCCATTTTTTATCGTGTTATCGCCAAACTCGTCCTCATTTTCATCAAAGCCGAGCAACGGCGTATCAATCATGAGGAATCCGGGCTTAATGAACACATTGTCGCTGTTGAAGTATTCATACAGCATCATGGCCACAACAGAATTCAGGAAGGAGCGATAGCCCTTTCCTTGATCCTCCGACTTCGGCACACCGTCCATCAAAATATCGAATGTTCCAAAATCCCAGCTGGCATAACCGGCGTTCCGATAATTGCATTCTTTGAGTATCTTATTTAAAAGCGTGTTGAAGCCGGTTCCGACCTCCTCCTCAAACTCCTGCTTTGCATGGTAGAGAGGAGGATTTTTCTGCTTCTGCAGCTCGGCAACCTTCTTCTGCCCAAGTATAGCAAGTTGATCATTTACAAAATCGATACCTGTCTGAAGCGTCGTATAATCCTTAAACCGCTGCAGACCGGACCGATAATTCTGGATCTCACGATTCTTATCATCGAGAGCCTTGTTGACTTCGGTCCTGCGAATCTGCAATTCTTCGATACTCTTACGGATAGATTCCTGTTCCTCACGCACACTATTTTCAGTCGCGGCAATTACGGTGAGCTCGGAGGCTATTCGCTTGATCTCAGCGTTGATAGCTTCAATATAGCTATCATCATCTTCCGGATGCAGTTCGCCTCCACAGAACGGGCATACTCCATTTTCCGGCAATCCCTTCACGGCCTGCTCGCCCTTTGAAATGAAGTCCAGCCTTTGCAGATCTGCCTTGTACTGACTGATAAGGGATTCGTACCTGTCCAAAAGCACGCGGCAATTGGCGTCCTCTTGCTGATATTCCGTCATCTGTCTTACGATAGCGGTATTCTCTTCGATTAGCTCTTTGATTTCCTGGTGAACTTCCTGAATGTGATCCGAGAGCTGTTGCATCTCGCTCTCGATGTCCAGACCGGCCAATTCCTCAAGCTGCATAATATAACCGACGCGCTTCTCCGTAAGAGCGGCTACCTGCTCCTCGATGTAATCTACCACTGCTTTCTTCTTCGCAGTGGCCACCTCCGGCTTGGTGATCTCCGGTATTCCTTTTTTATAATCTCCGGTGAGGAGAAAATACAACGATGCTATCAGCGGCGTCTCGTACCGCTGATCTTTGATTACGATGGATTCCGACTTGTCGATCTCGTTCTCATCGGCAAAGAAAACGCTGGCGATGTTCGTCCATGACATACGTTCCCTTGCATAGCGGGCGGTCTTCGGGACCTCAATTGTCTCGTCAAGTCCGATGATGCGCAACCACAGATCATTCAGATACCTTGGGCTGGTAGCCTTTTTATAATTGGTATCATATTCACCGTTTTCGACTTCTTCGCTTTCAGCAACTACAGTAGCCTTCTCCTCGTCGAGCTTTCTGGATATGGTAATCCTTCCGTATCGTTTGGTAAGGAAAACACCCTCAATATCCGTGTAGCCTGTCAGTGGAGAATAAGGCCTCGTGTCGGAGCTGAAAAGATAATAAATACACTTGAGTATCCACGTTTTTCCGGTATTTGATCGTCCTTGGATGATGTTCAATCCGTCCGTGAAGTTTATAACACCGTCAATCTTTCCGGCTCCGGATACACGCAGTTTTTCGATCATAAAACTCTGCATCCTTACACCCCCTTTGACTCCGTAGCTCTATCGCTTATATATTGCAATACGCCTTCGTCTGTGCAATTAGAGAAACGCCTGCATACGATTTTTGCTCCAACAACGTAGGAACGAGCATACGGTGACTGAACACCTTGCACTACTTGTCTGCCACGATCATTAATGCTGTATAAAAAGCCCTGCTCCGTGTGTTGCACACTAATAAAATCATTTCTGACCGAGAGTTTGACAGCCTCGGTTATTTTTTCGCGTTTATTTGCAAACTCAGCAAAGCCAAACTCATTATCGCCATGAAGGTTTTTATCAAGCACCTTGCACTTCTTGCCGTAGATGCAGATAAAATCCAGAGCTGCAAGCCTGTCAACATTCGCCGGTACATTTAAGGTATCTACCAGTAGAAGGAGCCGCAGCATGTTTTCAAATGTTGTATTAAAAACCTTACTCCGCATACGGATCTACCCACGAAGTCATCGTCTTGTCGTTCACCAGAATATGAACGATGCCAAGCCTTTCTAAATTTCCTATCAGATTCTTTATCAGGGACAGCTTTGACTTTGTCAGTTGAACATCGGAGATTTTCTTAAGGACCTCCAACAAGCGTCTGTATCCATTATCGTAATCGTCAAAATATGTAGTCTTGATGCCGTCATAAGCATCGGATTTCAAAATATCAAACTGGTTTTCCCCGTCCTCATACACTTCGCTGATGGACCTCTGTATGCTCTCAGCGCTGAGATATGCCTTGCGCTGATCATAAAAGTTTGTTTGATACTTCTTTGGAAGCGCAGGTATGTCGTCCACGGTTACAGAATCACGGGACAGCGCTTCTGCGTATGCATCACACAGGGCAGAAATGTACCCCGCCTCAAAATCATAAATCTGCGCGTCACTCAGCTTGATCGGGAGCTCTATGACATCGCCATCAATATATAGTTTACCGTCCTCGCAGTAGATTCGATCTCCTGCGAGATTTTTTATGCTCGGCTTCGGATCGTGGATAGTGAGTTTGATATCCACATCATGGATACCTTTGGCCAGACCATGAAAAATCTGATTCAAAACATCCTGAATTGCCGATCCAAGCTCTTCTATATCAACATTGATTCCTCGGTTTTCAAGGAATGTCTGTAAATGTTCCTTGTCTGCGTCGTAAAGATTGTCTATTTCATCAGCGAAATCCTGACCATCATATCTACTACAAATCAAACCGGCGCGAGCCTTTGATATGTATTTTTTTCCTTCGAGAATCTGGTCAAGCATATTGATAGACATCCTGCTTGCAAGGGGATTAAATTCATCGTTCAAATCCATCTGCTGCTCTTCTTCAGTCATAGGATCGCGCAGTGTATCGCCAACCAGAGCAATGACAAAATCACCGCCACGTCCGGTCGGGTCCATATATGTTTTTAACTCGCCAGCGATTTCGTGAAAATACACTCCGGCTCTACCTCCTTTTGACCTTTTAGGTCAAACCGCAGTCATCGGCGGTCATAACCGAAAAAGCCAGATTTTGTACAATGAAGAAAATCAGCGCCGCTGATAGAAAAGTTCCTTTGAAATTATATCACAGATTTTAGCGTTTTACAATCCTTTTCGTGTTTTCGCTGATAAAAAATTTGTGAATGCAAAGAAAAGTTTCTTAAAGAATCGCTGATTCCGCCCTGAGCAAGGCTACAAACCGCTCACCACCACCGAGGTGTTGTTCCGAGTGCACAAAGAGGGACTGTTCGCCGCCGACGTGATGGGACAACTGAATAAGAAGCCAGCACGCGAACAGCTGGACGCAACTTGAAGCGGAGGCATTGTTCTCTCGCATCGGATGGGATTTCTGCGTCCATTTTGCCGCTGGCACCCATACGGGCTCTCCGCTTCTCCACACCATTCAGCGGTTGTGGGGCCGAAGGAGGGCCCGTATTATGCAAAACAAAGACAATCAGAGTAAACGTATCTATCTCAAAGCCACTCGTCAGTGGGTGGATGTCTCGGAAGAATACTACCGCGACCATACCCGTTACCACGACGCTCTCCGTAAACGTCAGCAGTCTCATGGGCAGTGCGTCTGCCCAAAGAACAAGTTCTGGCTCTGCGATGGTGACTGCCTTACTTGCGAATTCCGTCGCGCTGGTGACATGCTCTCCCTTGATTACACGGTTGAAAACGAAGACGGTGTTGTGGTCAAGCATTTTTGTAACATTTCGTTCGAAAAATTCACTATGTATGTC
>OVXI01000101.1_pt1 | contig 21984 bp, 20 predicted proteins | sample 1732031 | NCBI WGS metagenome assembly OVXI01 (sample SAMEA4545821, study PRJEB24839) | metagenome | biome: chicken; feature: ceca content | place: Italy | collected 2013-05 | reverse complement strand
GAGTGCGGCGCTCATGCGCCTTGCATCCGGCGCTTTTTGGCGAATATCCCAGCATGTTTGACTTCTCAGATACACCCTCATGTTCTGCCATGCTGTGAAGCTCCGGGGCCGCACCCGCCGCAAACGGGCGCGTCAGTTGCCCGAGATGTCCACAATGATCCGCTCGTTGGGGGCCGCGTAGCCGTAGGAGTCCCGGGCGATCCACTCCACGATCTCGTCCGGGTCGCCGCTGAGGATGCGTTCCAGCTCCTCGTTTTCGGACTGCTGCTGGGCGATCTGCTCGTTGAGCGCATCCAGCTCGGCCTGTTTGGAGCTGATGGTCACCTGGTTCGAGATATAAGCCGCCAGCATACTCAGCAGCAGCAGGATAAAGAACAGGCGGCTCACCGCCCACCAGAGCGTTTTTGCCTTCTTACGGGTCCGTGCCATTGCGTCCGCCTCCTGTGGATCAGACTGCGTACAACCGATGTGTTATACGTTTGAATTATACAACAGATGCCGCTTGTTTTGCAAGCTCTTTTTTTGGTTTTCTGCCGCCGTTTTTGCCGTTTTCCGGGCGCGGCGGGCCTGCCGCCGGGCGCGCAGGGCCCGGCGCGCGGGGGCCAGGAGGTTCCGGCCCGCCCAGCGGCCCAGAGCCCGCCCGGGCCACAGAAGCGCCCGCCAGGCCTGCCCGGCCAGAGGCCCCAGCAGGCTGTGGGCCCCCAGCGCCCCCGCAAACCCGGCCAGCACCATGTACCACCGCAGGCTGCCCGCATCGCTGTAGCCGGCGGCGTAGCTCTGCAAAAAAAGCAGCAGCATCCCCACCAGGGCCGTGTCCGGCAGAAAAGCCCACCGCCCCCTGGCCGGGGCCAGGGCGCGCAGCGCCCCCACCAGCGCCCCCAGGTAGAGGCAGCAGGCGATCTCATGCCCCGCCTGCCAGGGGGCCAGCACCGGGGCCATCAGCGCAGCAGGCGGCGCAGCAGGCCGCCCGGGGTGCGGGCCTCGGTATACTCCAGCCCGTCGATGCGGCCCGAAAGCCTGGCCTCGCCCCGCTCCAGGTCCAGGGCGGTGACGCTCAGCTCCCCGCCCGAAAGGTTCAGCACACAGTCCCCCAGCGCCAGCACCGCGCCGTCCGGGTCGCACCGGATCACCCGGCGCACCCCGGTGACGGTCAGCCGGCTGCGGGACTCCAAGATCAGGTTGTGAGGCGCGGCTTCGGCCGGCCTGCCGGTCTGTTTTTCCATTGGCTCGCCTCCCCGCTGTCCTTTGCTACCAACAGACTATGCGGCGGGGCAGGTGGTTTATTCCGGCGCGCCCTCCGAGATGATCTCGTACATCTCCCGGGCCACGTCCTTGGTGCGGGGCTCGGCGTCCGAGAGGACCCGCACCTTGACCGGGCGGTTGCCAAAGGTGATCTCGATCACGTCCCCGGGGGCGACGGCGGCGCTGGCCTTGGCCACCTTGCCGTTGATGAGGATGCGGCCGGCGTCGGCCACCTCGTTGGCCACCGTCCGCCGCTTGATGAGGCGGGACACTTTCAAATATTTATCCAAACGCATAAATGGTCCTCCTTTGATACGCAAAAAGCTGCCGGCCGTCCGCACGGGGCGGACCCTTCCGGCAGCCACAGTCTTGTTCCAACGTCCTCCCGCCCTGTCCCGGGCGGGCCGGGGATCAGAGGGAGTCTTTCAGCGCCTTGCCCTGCTTAAAGACGATGCTGCGGGACGCAGCGATGGTGATGGGCTCCTGGGTGCGGGGGTTGATGCCCTGCCGCTCGGCCCGCTCCCGCACTTCAAAGGTGCCAAAGCCCGAGATGGTGACCTTTTCGCCGTTGGCGAGCGCCCGGCTGAGGGCCTCGAACACAGCGTTCACGGCCTTGTCGGCGTCCTTTTTGGTCATGTCGGTGTTTGCCGCAACCTGCGCGGTCAGATCAGCCTTGGTCATAAAATGGTACCTCCAAAAAATCATTCTTCTGTTTGATGAGCGTCCCGGCCGCTTTCCAGCGCCTCGCAGAACGCCTTGGATGCAAATGTGAGAGCTTCCTCTGCATCGAGGCCCGCCAGCCGGATGGAATCCACCGCGGCGAACAGCATCGCCCCCGCCGCCCGGGCTTTTGCCTGCTCCCCGGCGTCGGAGCGTGCGGCAGCCTGCCAGGCACGGCCGGCCTGGTCCAGAGCGGCCAGGGCCTCCTCCTGCTCCGCCGGGCCGGCGCCGTAGCGCCCCGCCCGCTTTTGCAGCTTCTGGGCCCGCATCAGGGCCGGCAGGGTCGCCGGGACGGTGTCCAGCTCGTCGGCCAGGGTCTGGCGGCCCTTTTCCTTATTTTTGAGCGCATCCCAGCCGTTTATACCGGCGTTCTGCCCCGCCGCCGAAGCAAACACATGGGGGTGCCGGTAGACCAGCTTTTCGCAGACTTCCCGGCAGATCTCCTCAAAGGTGCTGCGGCCCTGTTCTTCTTCCAGCACAGCGTGGAAGGCCACCTGCATCAGCACATCCCCCAGCTCTTCCCGCAGCATCCGGGGGTCGTCGGCGTCGATGGCCTCCAGGACCTCGCAGGTCTCCTCCAGGAAGTTTTTTCGGATGGACTGATGGGTCTGGACCTTGTCCCAGGGGCAGCCCTCCGGCCGCCGGAGGATGCGGATGATCTCGACCAGATCCTCCGCCGTATAGCGCTCCTTTTCGGGCCAGTCGATCATGGGGCCACTCTCCCTTTCTGCCGGCACGCCCGGCATAAATCCGAAATTATTCTACCGTATACGCCGCCGTTTTGCAAGTGTTTGCGCCGATTTTTCTTAAATTTTCTCCCGGGGCGGGGGCGGCGTTCCGGCCCCCGGGCCGGGGACAAAACTGCCGCCGGAGCCCGCGCCCGCCCCACGGCGGCCCGCACACTTCCGGCGGCAGATCTCTCTGTCAGCGCCCCCGCACGGGCCCTGCGGGCCGGGGAGGGCTTTATGGTCGGTCAGAGCTGTGCGCCGCACTTGGTGCAGAACAGCGCGTCGGGCGCCACCTCTGCGCCGCACTGGGGGCAGTATTTTTTGCCCGCCGCATCCGCGTCCGTCCCGGCGGGGGCCCCGGCGGAGGATGCTTCCGGCTCTTCCTGGACGGGGTCGGCCATGACGTCGGCCAGGTCGGCCTCGGCGTCCACCGCCGCGTTCTCCACCTCGGTGGCCTCGGCGGGGGTCAGCTTGGCTTTCAGCTGGCGGTTCTCCTGCTCGATCGAGTCGATCATGTCGATGTATTTGTCCACCAGCGGCTGATTTTCTTCGTTGCCCTTGGCCAGGCTGTAGACCAGGGCGCCCAGCTGGCGCTGGGCCTTGCCGATCTTGGCCTGGTTGGACAGGATCCGGGCCTGGGTCCTGCCTTTTTCGGTCAGGTCGCTGGCGACGCTGACGCCGATCTCCACATATTCACGGCTTTTGGCCAGGATGGTATCCTTCCATTTTTCTGCATCCATCATCAAAAAACACCTCGCTTCTCCGTTCTCTCGGGCGCGCCGCGCACAGCCGTGCCGGCCCGCCCCGGTATAGGATTAGTATACCGCACTTTGCAGCGGGATGCAACAAGCCCGGCACAGCTTTTACAATTTCACGGTTTTTTTGCCGCAAAATTGTTGCACATTGCCTTTTTTGGAGGTCAGCGGTAGAACTCCCGCAGCATGGCCTCCTCGGGGATCAGCTCGCGGCTGAGCGGCTCCACATGCTCGAAACGGCGGGCCGTCTCGTCCCACATCTCGGTGTAGATGCTGTCGGGGGACATCACCCGGCCCACCTCGGGCAGCAGCCCGGCGATCACCGACAGCTCGTAGGTAAAGGCGGTGTCCAGCAAAAAGTCCGCCGTATTTTTAAAGCCCTTGATATACCGGGTCTCGCCGTCCAGCACCCGCTCCCACATGGCCAAGGTCTTTTCGGGGCTGCGGCCCCGGGTGGCGGCGTCCCGCAGCACACGGCGGCACAGCCGGATGTCCTGGGTGCCGATGAGGCGGCGGCCCTCCTGGCAGTACTCCTCCCGCAGGCCGGCGTAGATGCGGTAGACGTGCCCCGAGGGCACCAGGCTGGTCAGCACCGGGTTGAGGGCGTGGATGCCCTCCACGATGCACACCCCGCCGGCCAGGTCGATGGGCTCGGTCTTTTCAGCCCGCTCCTCCTTGACAAAATCGTAGGTAGGCAGGACGGTGTGGTCGGTCTGGCTCAGCTCCTGCAGGCACTGGCGGATCAGGGGCATATCCAGGGTGTCGGGGTGCTCGTAGTCCAGGGTGCCGTCCGGCATTTTGGGGTAGTACTCCGACCCGCGGAAAAAGTTGTCCAGGCTGATGACCTGGGCGGGGGTGCCCATCTCGCGCAGGGCGGCGGCCAGCTTGTGGGAGGTGGTGGTCTTGCCGCTGGCCGAGGGCCCCGTCAGCATGATGATCTTGGCCCCCGACTGGCGGATCTTTTTGGCCGCATAGCGCAGCCGCCGGGCATAGCCGGCCTCGCAGACAGCCACCAGCTCGGGGCCGCTGCGGGCCGCCACGTTGCACAGGTCGATCTCCACCAGGCGCTTAGGTACCCAAATCGTGATCATAAAAAGCAGCCACTCCTTTTTTGCGCTCGAGCACTTCCTCAAAGCGCTGAATGTATTCGTTGGGATACTTGAAGTTGAAAATGCGCTGCATCCTGTGGCCGGCCGCGTCCACCAGCTTGGTGCTGCCGCCCGCCCCCGCCGAGAGGATGGTCTGCACTTCTTCCATGATGTAGATGTTGTAAAATCCCTCGCTGCCCGGCTTGCTCCAGCCCACGTTTTCCAGGTTTTGCAGGGTGTTTTTCTGGCGGTAGAGGTAGTAGGGCCGGTACCCGGCGGCGGGCAGCAGGCTGCACCGCTCCAGCATGGCGGCCACGTCGGCATAGCTCTGTTCCTGCTGGTCCATCACGATGCGGGAAGCCCGCTTGAGGGTCAGGGTATGGACGGTGATGTTCTCGGGGTCCAGGCCGATGGCGGTGCGCAGGCTGTGTTCAAACCCTTCCACCGTGTCCCCGGGCAGCCCGGCGATCAGGTCCATATTGATGTCGGTGTGCCCGGCGGCCCGGGCGGCGGCGTAGCAGTCCAGAATATCCCGGGCCGAATGGCGGCGGCCGATCCGGGCCAGCACCTCGTCCGAAAAGGTCTGGGGATTGATGGAAATGCGGGTGGCCCCGTACTCCTTGATGACGGCCAGCTTTTCGGCGTCGGTGCAGTCGGGGCGGCCGGCCTCCACCGTGTATTCGTCCAGCCCGCTCAGGGGGAAATTGTCCCGCACCGCCCCCATCAGCTGGCGCAGCTGGGCCGCCGACAGGCTGGTGGGGGTGCCCCCGCCGATGTAGACCGTCTGCAGCTGCAGCCCCGCCTGGTCCGCCTGGCGGCGGATGGCCTCCAGCTCCCGGCACAGGCAGTCCACATAGGGCTGCACCAGCCGGCGGTCCCGGTCCAGGTTGCAGCTGACAAAGCTGCAATAGCTGCACCGGGAGGGGCAGAAGGGGATGCCGATGTACAGGCTGTAGGCCCGGGGCTGGCTGCCCCGCCGGAGGATGGGCTCCTGCAGCCCGGCGATGGCCTTGGCCATGCGGTATTTTTCTTCCGAGCAGTCGAACCGCTCCAGAAACAGCCGGTCGATCTCCGCCTCGGTCCAGCCGGCGGCCCGCTTGTCATGGATCAGGCGGACCGGGCGGACGCCGGTCATCTTGCCCCAGGGGGGGCGCAGGCCGGTCCATTCCCGCAGCAGGCCGTAGGTCAGGCTGGCCAGGGCAAATTCCGGGGTCTCACCGGCGGGCAGAGGGGCGGCGGCGGTCTTGCTGCGCCCGTTTTCCCGCACGGTCACCCGCAGGCCCTCCGGGCCGCAGCCGGCCCACAGGCAGTCCTCGCCGTCTTCCGGCGGGGTCAGGGTAAGGGGCGCCATGGGGTAAAAGATGCGGACCAGATGCTCCACATCGTAGCCCGAGGGCAGCCCAGTGATATAGATCTTCATGGTGTCAGTCCTGTTTGCACGCACTCTTGATATACCAGTTGTGTTTCAGCTCCTCCCCAAAGGTGGACAGGTCCCCGTGCCCCGGCAGCACCTGCGCCCCCTCGGGGATGGGCAGGCCGGCCAGCTTGCGCAGCGAGTCCTCCATCTGGCGGGTGCTGCCGCCGGGCAGGTCGGTGCGGCCGATGCTGCCCGCAAAGAGGGTGTCGCCGGTGAACAGATAGCCGCCGCACAGCAGGCAGACGCTGCCGGGGGTGTGGCCGGGGGTGTGCCAGACGGTGAACTCCATCTCGTCCACCCGGACCACGCCCCCCTCCTCGTAGCCGCTGTCCGCCGCCTGCAGGGGGAAGAACTGCCCGCCGCCCAGGTCGGCCTTTTCGCACCAGAGCTTGGCGTGCCACTGTTCTTTCAGCTCGGCGGCGCTGCCCACATGGTCAAAGTGGCCGTGGGTGCACAGGATGTCGGTGAGGGCGGCGCCCTCCTTTTTCAGCAGGGCGTTGTAGTCCTCCGGGGCGGCGGCCGGGTCGATGACCGCGGCGTGGCCCCCCTCCGAGATCAGCAGGAAGGTATTGGTGTACATGGGGGCCTCGCCCACCACATGATATGCCTTCATCTCATTCTCCCTTCTTCCATTCGTCGGTATCCATCACGATGGTGCAGGGGCCCTCGTTCACCAAAGACACCTGCATCGAGGCCCCGAACTCCCCGTGCTGGACCTCTTTCAGGCCCTGGCGGCCCATCTCGGCCAGGAACAGTTCGTAGGCTTCCACCGAGAGGGGAGGTTTGGCCGCCCGGATAAAGCTGGGGCGCATCCCCTTTTTGGTATCACCGTAAAGGGTGAACTGGGAGACCACCAGCGCCGAATAGCCATTGTCCCGGGCGCTGCGGTTCAGCTTGCCGTTCTCGTCGTGGAAGATGCGCAGCCCGGCGCACTTTTCGGCAAAGCGGGGGACCATATCCAGGGTGTCGGTGTCCTTGACCCCCAGCAGGATCACCAGGCCGGGGCCGATGGTGCGGGGCTCGCCCCCTTCCACCCGCACGCTGGCGGAGGAGACGGCCTGTATCACAGCTCTCATATTTTGATTGAACTCCTTACGTTGTATTCATCCGGCCCGCCGGCGGGCAGGGCAAAGGTCAGTTCCGGGTCACTTTCAGCACGTCCCGGATCTTGCCCAGGCGGGCGACCACCCGGTCCACATGGTCGGTGTTGTTGATGCCGATGGTCAGGTTGACGATGCCGTAGTTTTCCGCCTGGCGGGCGTTCATGTTGTAGATGGGCACCCGCATGTCGGACAGAGCGTTCAGCACGTCCTTGAGCAGGTCGGTGCGGTCCAGCGCCAGGATCTCCAGCCCCGCCTTGTAGCTCTCCTTGACGCTGTCGGCCCAGTAGGCCTTGACCCAGCGGGGGGCGTTGGAGGGGTCCTTCATGCTGGAGACCGCGTTGGCGCAGTTGGCCTTGTGGATGGACACCCCAAAGCCCCGTGTGATAAAGCCCACGATGGGGTCGCCGGGCAGGGGGTTGCAGCACTTGGCAAACTTGATGGGGGTGTTGTCGAAGCCTTCCACCACCACGCCGTCGGTGGAGTGGACCTTGCGCAGGTCCACCTTGGGCAGCTCGGTGACGGGGGCCTCGGCGGCCTTCAGCTTCTGGTACTCCTCCTTGAACTTGGGCATGCAGTTGGCGATGGTGATGCCCCCGTAGCCGATGGCGGCGTACAGGTCCTCGGCGCTGTTCTGGCGCATCCGGCGGCAGCAGCCCCCCACGAACTCGTCCAGCTCGTCGTCCGGGATGAGGATGCCCTCCCGGCGCAGCTCTTTGGCCAGGGCGTCCCGGCCCTCGGCGATGTTCTCGTCCCGGCGCATCTTTTTGAACCAGTTGCGGATCTTGCTCTTGGCCTCGCTGGTCTTGACGATCTTCAGCCAGTCCCGGCTGGGGCCCTTGTCGGCGGGGCCCAGGATCACCTCGATGATCTCGCCGGTGGCCACCACATGGTCGATGGGCACCATCCGGTTGTTCACCTTGCAGCCCACCATCCGGTTGCCCACCGCCGAGTGGATGGCGTAGGCAAAGTCGATGCAGGTGGCCCCCGCCGGCAGGTTGATGACGTCCCCCTTGGGGGTAAAGGCGAACACCTCTTCCGGCAGCAGGTCGCTTTTCAGGTCGTGGAGCAGGTTGCCCGAATCCTCGGACACCCGCTGGTTTTCCAGCAGCTGGCGCACCCAGGCCAGCCGCTCGTCCAGCTTGTCGTGGCCGCCCAGGCCCTCCTTGTACTTCCAGTGGGCGGCCACGCCGTACTCGGCCTGTTCGTCCATCTGGCGGGTGCGGATCTGCACCTCGAAGGGGATGCCCTCGTGCCCGATGACGGTGGTGTGCAGGCTCTGGTAGCCGTTGGGCTTGGGGGTGGAGATATAGTCCTTGAACCGGTTGGGCAGCGGGTGGTACATATCGTGGATCAGGCCCAGGGCGCTGTAGCACTCGGTGATGGTGTCCAGGATGATGCGGACGGCGTAGACGTCGTAGATCTCGTCAAAGGCTTTGTTCTGGACGAACATCTTGCGGTAGATGCCGTAGATGCTTTTGACCCGGCGCTTCATGGCGGCGCCGTGGATGCCGCTCTCCTCCAGCCGCTTTTCGATCAGGGCGGACACGCCGGCCAGGAACTCTTCGCCCGAGCGCTCGCTCAGCAGCTTGCTGATCTCCTCGTAGCCCACGGGGTCCAGGTAATGGAGGCTGCGGTCCTCCAGCTCTTCCTTGATGTTCAGGATGCCCAGGCGGTTGGCGATGGGGGCGTAGACCTCCATGGTCTCCCGGGCCTTGTCCCGGCGCTTCTGCTCCGGCCAGGCGTCGCCGGTGCGCATATTGTGCAGCCGGTCGCACAGTTTGATGATCATGACCCGGACGTCCTGGCTCATGGCCAGCAGCATCTTGCGCAGGTTTTCGGCCTGCTGCTCCTCAATGCTGGAGAACTGGATCTTGGTCAGCTTGGTGACGCCGTCCACCAGCAGGGCCACCTCGGCCCCAAAGGCCGACTTGACCTCGTCGATGGTGATGGGGGTATCCTCCACCACATCGTGGAGCAGGGCGGCGGCGATGCTCTCGGTGTCCATGCCCAGGTCCAGCACCAGGCGGGCCACCGCCAGCGGGTGGCAGATATAGGGCTCGCCGCTGCGGCGGCGGGCGTCCTTGTGGGCGTCGTTGGCCATGCGGTAGGCCTTTTCGATCATATCGGTGTTGTAGGCCCGGCCGCTGGCCCGGATGGCCTCGGTCAGCTTGTCGTAGGTGATGATCTCCGGCCGCGCCTCGGAGGGGACCATGTAGTCCGCTTCCTCCGCGGGGGCGGCTGTGGCTGCCACGGTGCCGATCTCCCGCACCTGATGCTGCAGGTGGGTCTTGGCGGTATAGGAATCCTGTGCGGGGGCAGGCGCCGCCGTCTTTTTTCCCTCTGGCATATTACGTTTCCTCCAAATTCTCCTCCAAACACTTCAGGATGGGCGCGTCGGCCAGGTTTTTCTTGCCGCTGACCCGCACCAGTTCCAAATACGAGGCGCCCCCCTCCCCTGCCGTCGCCACCAGGCCCACCTGGCGCAGGGCGGTCAGGGCCACCAGGGTCTTGCCGGTGCTGCCCATCCGGGCGCAGAGGGGCTGCAGATCGCCGGCGTGCCAGCGCCGGGTCTTGAGCTCCCGATAGACGGCGGCCACCTCGTCCCGGGTGGGGGTCACCAGGCGCCGGTCCGCCTCCGGGAGGGCGGCCCCCCGGCGCAGCGCGTCCACCAGGGCGGCCTCGCGGGCGGCGTCGGGCCCCAGCCCCGCCGGGTGGATGTCGATGATCCGGCCCGAGATCTGGGCCCCCCGCGCCCCCTCGTACACCGACAGGCTGAGGGCGGCGTCCACCTCGTCCCCCGGCTGGTAGGGCACCTGCTCGGGCCCCATCCCGAACCAGACGGCGTACAGCGCCGCGGCGCCCTGATGCAGCCGCAGCCGGCTGTGCTTGCCCTCCGAGACGGGGTAGATCCCATCCACCACCGCGTGTTCCAGCAGAAAGACCGGGGCCGGGTTTTCGGCCCCAAAGGGGGCCATCCGGTCCAGGGCGCGCACTTCCTCCACCGTGACCCTGGCCAGCCGCAGCGACAGATCGCAGACCAACGGGGGCGCGTGGATGACCGGGCATTCCCGGGCGGCCCACTCGTTCATCCGGCGGCGCAGCTCGGGCAGGTTTTCTTCCCGCACCAGCAGGCCCGCCGCCATGGCGTGGCCGCCGAAGCGGATCAGCAGATCGGCGCAGGCGGTGATGCACCCGTGAAGGTTGAAGCCCGGGACGCTGCGGCCGCTGCCCTTGGCCTCGCCGTTGTCGGCAATGGAGACGATCATCACCGGGCGGCCGTATTTTTCCACCAGGCGGGAGGCCACGATCCCGATCACCCCCTGGTGCCAGCCCCGGCCCCACAGGAGCATGATCCGGTCCTCGGTGCGGCCGGGCTCGGCGGCCAGCATCTCCTCCACCGCCTTTTCGATCTTCTGTTCCGTCTCCTGCCGCCGGGCGTTGATCTCGTTCAGCTGATGGGCCAGGGCGGCGGCCCGGGCCGGGTCCTCGCAGAGGACCAGCTGCAAAGCGGCGGCGGCGCTGTCCATCCGGCCGGCTGCGTTGAGCCGGGGCGCGATGCCAAAGCTGACGTTGTCCGCCGTCACCGGCCGGCCGGCCAGCCCCACTTCCTCCAGCAGGGCAGCCAGGCCGGGGCGCTCGGTGTGCTGCAGCCGCTGCAGCCCCGCCTTGACGATGGTGCGGTTTTCCCCTGTCAGGGGCATGACGTCCGCCACCGTGCCGATGGCGGCCAGATCGCTGCAAAATTCCAGCAGCTCCTCGGGCATACAGTCCTCGAGGGCCGCGCATAGCTTGAAGGCCACCCCCGCCCCGCACAGGTCCTTGAAGGGGCTTTGGTCGTCCTGCCGGCGGGGGTCCACCACCGCCACCGCGTCGGGCAGGGTGCTGGGGGGCAGGTGGTGGTCGGTGATGACCAGGTCGATGCCCAGCGAGGCCGCATAGGCCGCCTCGTCCACCGCCGAGATGCCGTTGTCCACCGTGACGATGAGGGTATAGCCTTTGTCGTGGATCTTGTCGATGGCCCGTTTGGACAGGCCGTAGCCGTCCCCCTCCCGGCTGGGCAGCATGCACTTGACGCTGCCGCCCAGGCCCTTGAGCTGCTCGTACAGCAGGGAGGTCGCGGTCACCCCGTCCACGTCGTAATCGCCGTAGATGACGATGGTCTCGCCCTGTTCCAGGGCGCGGCGGATGCGGGCCACCGCCTTGTCCATGTCCTGCATCTGGAACGGGTCGCTGAGGGCGTCCTCCCCCGCCAGGAAGGACAGGGCCTCCTCCGGCTGGGTCATGCCACGGGCGGCCAGCAGCCCCGCCAGCAGGGCGGCCTCCTTCATCTGGGCGGCCAGGACCCTGGCGCAGCGGGCGTCGTCCCATTCTTCGCCGTTGAAGGCAGCCTCCTGTTCCAGCTGGCTGGCCCGGTCCTCGGCGATGGCCTCCTGCAGGCCGGCCACCGCCTCCCGGTCCAGGGTGCGCAGCTCCCACGGGCGGCCGGTCATCTTGCCCCCTCCCCGGTGGAAAAGCCTTCCCCGGTCAGGCCGTCGCTGGCCAGCATCCCCTCCAGGGCCGCGATCTCGCTGGACACATCCAAGGCCGCGTCCCCCAGCAGGGTGTCATAGAGGTTGGCGTAGGCGGTGTTCAGGGTGTGGAGGATGCCGCCGATGTCCCGGCGGATGGCCTCGGCATTGTCCCCCTGCTGGCCCTGCACGTCGTTGTAGGTGTGCAGCAGCTTGAGGGTGGTGGGGATATAATATTCCGCAAAGCGCCGGGCCTTGGGCGCGCTTTCGGGGTGGCTCTCCAGCCAGGCGCAGATGGACTCGGTGGTCTTTTGCATTTTTCCCAGCTCGTCGGCCGCGGCGGGGTCGGCCATCAGCTTGCGCTCTTCGGCCAGCACATGGGCGAACCGCTGGGCCGTCTCCAGATGGAGGACGGTCTTGTCCGGCGCGGCCCCGGCTTCGGGCTGGGGCTGGGCCTTGGGTTCGGGGGCCGGCTGGGGTTCCGGCTGCGGGGGGATGTTGTGGGCCGCCCGGTAATCGGCGGCGCTCAGGTAGAGGCAGTTGCCCCGTTCGTCCAGCCAGCCGGTCAGCCAGCCCTTGTTGATCAGCTCCCGCAGCTGTTTGCGCAGCTTGCGCTTTTTGATCTGCAGCAGGCCGGCCAGGTCGTCCAGGTCCACCCCTTCCGACAGGTCCAGCCCCTCAAAGGCGGCGGCGCAGCGGTTGAGCAGCTGGGAAGCTTCCAGCTGCTCGCCCCCGCTGACAGCCCCGACGGTGCACAGGCCGCCGCCCACCATCAGGCCGATGCCGCTCCAGGCGAGGGCCGTTTCCGCCACCGAGTCCGCCAAAACGGCCTCGGTGCTGACAAAGCAGGCGATGGCCCCCACAAAAAAGCTGAAGGCGAAGATGCCGCAGGTGATGGCCAGGGCCAGCCCGATGCCAAAGCGCTTGCGGGCGCTCCAGCGGATGGACTTGACGTAGTCCCCTTCGGGGGCGGCCCAGTCGGAGCGGTAGCGCCCCCAGCTGACCCGGCCGGGGCCGGTCTGCCACTGGCCGGCGTAGTCGTAGGCCCCGCCGTCCTCCTGCTGGCGGGCGCGGCGGCGGGCCTCCCGCTGCTGCCAGCGGCGGTGCTCCCGCTCCCGGCGTTCCTCCCGGCTGCCTTTCAGGTCCATCGCCTGCTGGAAGGCGTCGGCCACCTCCCCCACCACGCTGTTCAGCACGGCGGTGACGTCGCTGGCCACATCGTTCACCTGGCGGCCCAGCTCGTCGCCCCGGCCCTCGAACCCGTGGCGGAAGGCGTCGTTCACCGTATCCTTCAGCTCGTTCACGCCGACGCCCAGGTCTCGCAGCTGCTGCTCCAGCTCCGCCTGGACGGCGGCCTCGTCTTTTTTCTGTTTTGCCTTCTTGTCCTTTTCGTCCATGGTTCTCCCTCAATTCCCCGCCGGGCTGTACCGGCTGACAATGGCCGAAGCCACCCGCAGGCCGTCCACGGCGGCACTCATGATGCCGCCGGCGTAGCCTGCCCCCTCGCCGCAGGGGTAGAGCCCTGCCAGCTGGGTGCACTCATAGTGTTCCCCCCGCACCAGCCGCACCGGGCTGGAGGTCCTTGTCTCAAGGCCGGTCAGGATGGCCTCCGGGGCCGTGTAGCCGGCCAGCTTGCGGTCAAAGGCGCGCAGCCCCGCCCGCAGGGCGGCGGTCAGTTCCGAAGGCAGCAGGCTGCCCAGATCGGCGGGCGCCACGCCCCGGTCGTAGGTGGGCTCCACCCGGCCGATGTCCAGCCGGCCCCGCCCTTCCAGAAAGCTGGCCATGTTTTCGGCGGGGGCGGCGTAGAGGCCGCCGGCCCGCCCTGCGGCAAAGGCCCGGGCTTCCAGCTCCCGCTGGAAGGCAATGGCCCGCCGGGGATCGTTCCCGAAATCTTCGGGGCCCACCCCTGCCACCACGGCGGCGTTGGCGTTTTTGCCCGCCCGGGCGTGGAAGCTCATCCCGTTGGTGACCACCCGGCCCGTCTCGCTGGCCGCAGCCACCACCTGGCCGCCGGGGCACATACAAAACGTATAAACACCCCGCCCATTTACATGATGGGAAAGCTGATACTCCCCCCGGGGCAGGGCCGGGTGGCCGGCTGCCTCGTGGTAAAGGCTCTTTTCGATCTCGCTTTGCAGGTGCTCGGCCCGGAACCCCACACTGAAGGGCTTGCAGCTGAAGGCCAGCCCCCCGTCCATCAGGGCCTCGAAGGTGTCCCGCGCCGAATGGCCCACCGCCAGCACCAGGGTCTGGCAGGGGATGTCCCCGGCGGTGGTGGAAATGCCGGTCAGGACGCCGTCCCGCACATGCAGGCCGGTGAGGGCGGTGCGGAACCGCACCTCGCCCCCCAGGGCCTCAATCTCCCGGCGGATGGAGGCGATGACACCCCGCAGCAGGTCGGTGCCCACATGGGGCTTTTGCTGCCAGGCGATCTCGGCGGGGGCCCCGTGGGCCAGGAACACCTGGGTCACATAGCCGCACAGGGGGTCGCCGATGCGGGTGGTGAGCTTGCCGTCCGAGAAGGTGCCCGCGCCCCCTTCGCCAAACTGGATGTTGGCGTTCTCGTCCAGCTCGCCGGTGGCGGAAAAATGCTCCACCGCCCGGACCCGCTCTTCCAGGGCGGGGCCCCGCTCCAGCACGAGGGGAGCAAAGCCCTGCTGCGCCAGGGCCAGGGCCGCAAACAGGCCCGCCGGCCCCAGCCCGCAGACCACCGGGCGGCTGCGCAGCCGCTCGGGGCCGGGCGTCAGGCAGAACGGCGTCTCCTGACGGAAAGCAACGCAGGGCGAGGCCCCTGCATAGGCAGGTTCCTCACCCTCATCTTTGAGCGTTACTGCGATGGTATAGACGAGCTTGGGCCGGCCGTGGCGGGCGTCCACCGAAAGGCGGGACACCCCCATCTGCCGCACCTTGTGCTCGGGCAGGCGCAAAATGGACAGCGCCCGGGCTTTCGCCTGCTCCTCCCCTTGGGAGAGGGGCAGGCGGATGTCTCTGACCAGGATCATGGGTTCGTTCACTATTCCGTTTCTGTTGGTATTGTCATTCGCTGGAGATCTCACACTGGATGGTGTAGCTGCCCAGGGCAAACACCCGGCCGTCCGCCGGGACGTAGATGCTGCAGGCGATGTTCTGCTGCCCCAGGGCCACCGCAAAGTCGTCGGCGTCGATGCGGGCCACCACCTGGTCGGCGGTCAGGCCCTCCAGCACGGCCGCCGGGCCGCAGAGGGTGACGTTCATCAGCCGGTCGCTCTCCACCGTCAGCTGGTAGGTGGAGGGCAGGTTGATGACCTCCACGTTCTCCGCGGGGATGTTCAAGGTCTTGGTGGCCATCGCGCTGCAGTTGAAGCTGACGGTGACGGTGTCCACGTTGTCCAGCGAGACGATGCCGGAGGGCAGGGTGATGGGCATCTCGTAGACTTTGTCCAGCGCAAAGGTGGACAGGTCGATGGTGCCCACCGCCAGCTCGGTGAGGTTATCCACCGTGCTGGCAGACCCGGCCACCCGCAGGGCGGTCTGGCTGAGGGAGTAGATCAGCACCGAATCGTCAAAGTTGGGGGGCGTATTTACAAACCGTACATTGACCGGCAGTTCCGCCGTTTTGTAAACGGTCAGGGTCACATCCACCGAGCTGTGGTCCAGGGTGACGTACTGGAAGGAGACCTCCTGCCCGGTCTCGCTGTAGAAGCGGAGGGCCGTCTCCACCGTCACGCTGTCGCTGAGGGGGTCGCTGTAGCTCACCTCGGCGGTGCAGGAGGCCACCCCGGCCAGCTCGCTGGAAGGCCCGGTCAGGGTCACCGTCTCGCTGGAGGCGGCGGTGCTGTAAAGGATGTACCCCTCCTCGATGGTCAGGTAGCGGGTGTTCACCTGGATGGGGAGGGTCTTTTCCTCCACCACGTCAAAGACGATGTCCACCGTGCTGTTGGGGTCGGCGATGGACACCGAGATGTTGCCCGCCACGGCGCTGTTGATGCAGCGGACCCGCAGCTGCAGCGTCTTGGTGCCGCTGGAGCGCACCGAGGAGCAGTCGGGATAGACCACGAAATCCTCCACCCCCAGCTGGCCGATGGTGTAGCCGTCCCCTGAGACGACCAGGCTGACGGTGCGCTCGGGGGCCTCCACGATGCTCAGGCCCCGGGAGGTGTACACGCTGGACTCGTAGGTATAGTCCACCGGCACATTGTTCAGGGTGATGTTGGTGCCGGGCTGGACCACCGTGGTCACAGCCACCCACAGAAACACCGCCAGCAGCACGGCCAGGGCCAGGCGGACGCGCCGGTCCTCAAGGGGCGAACGGTTCTGGCCGCCCTCGGGACGGACGGGCTTTTTTACGGGGCTCATTTTTCTTCCCCCTCCTTCTTCCTCCAGTCCATCAGGGACAGCACCTGCCCCTTGATGGTGTCGAAGCCGCGGCCTTTTTCGGCCGCCGCCTCTTTGGGGATCATCTCGTCCACCAGGCGGGTGTACAGGGTCTGGCGGTCAAAGTGCCGGATCAGGACGCCGTTTTTGGCCATGGAGATGATGCCCGTCTCCTCGCTGACCACGATGGCGATGGCGTCCGAATTTTCGGCGATGCCCAGGCACGCCCGGTGCCGGGTGCCCATATCCTTGCCCAGGTCCAGGTTGTTGGACAGGGGCAGCACGCAGCCCGCCGCCTTGATGCGGCCGTCCTCGATGATGGCCGCGCCGTCGTGGAGGGGGGTGCCCTCGTAGAAGATGGTGCCCAGCACCTCCGGGTTGACCTCGCAGTCCACCGGGGTGCCGGTCCGCTCAATCTCGGACAGGTCGGTGCGGCGCTCCAGGACGATCAGGGCGCCGGTCTTGGTCTCGGAAAAGCGCTCGGCCGCGTCGCAGATGGCGATGATGGCGCTGCGCCAGCTGCCCCGGGTGGCGGGGTCCACATGGCGGACCCGGAAAAACTTGAGGAACCACTGGTCGGTCTGGCCCATCCGCTCCAAGGCGCGGCGGATCTCGGGCTGGAACACCACGACCAGGGTCAGCAGGCCCACTTGCAGCAGCGAGTCCATGATCCAGGTCACGGTGCGCATGTTGGAGGTGGTGGCGATCACATAGATCAGGGCCACCACCAGCGCGCCCCGGGCCAGCTGGCCCGCGCGGGTCCGGCTGACGATGCCCAGGATCTGGTAGATCACAAAGGTCACCACCAGCACGTCCAGCAGGTCCGCCAGGTTAAAGGTTTGGAAATTGGCGATGATGGAACTCCAGTTCATTGCTGTTCACTCCTGTCACAGAGGCTGGATCAGGGCCACGGCGTGGGCCGCGATGCCCAGCCCCTCCCCGGTAAACCCGAGGTGTTCCTCGGTGGTGGCCTTCACGCTCACCCCATCCGCCGGCAGGCCAAAGGCTTCGGCCAGGTTGCGGCGCATGGCGGGGATATGGGGGGCCAGCTTGGGCCGCTGGCAGAGGATGGTGGCGTCGATGTTGCCCACCCGCCAGCCGGCCTGGCGCAGGAGCCCGGCCACATGGCGGGCCAGCGCCAGACTGTCGGCCCCGGCGTAGGCGGGGTCGCTGTCGGGGAAATGCTGCCCGATGTCCCCCAGAGCCGCCGCGCCCAGCACCGCGTCCATCACGGCGTGGGCCAGCACGTCGGCGTCCGAATGGCCCAGCAGCCCCTTTTCAAAGGGGACGTTCACCCCGCCCAGGATGAGGGGGCGGCCCTCCACCAGGCGGTGGACGTCGTAACCATGTCCAATGCGCATCGCGTTTTCTCCTTGCTGTATCCCGCCCCCGGGCAGGTCCTCCCGGGTGGTGATCTTATAGTTGGCGTACTCCCCGGCGGTCAAGCGGACCGGCAGCCCCGCCAGCTCAAACAGGCTGGCGTCGTCGGTGACCATGCGGGCCCTCTCCGGGTCCAGCTGCCCGCTGACCCGCAGATAGGTGTCCCGGTCAAAGCACTGGGGGGTCTGGACCGCGTAGAGGCTGGAGCGGTCGGGGGTCACATCGACCAGGCAGGACGCCGGCACGGTGCGGCCGTCCCCCGGCGTGCCCCGCTTGACGGTGTCCTTGAGGGGGACGGCAGGGGCCGCCGCGCCCCACTGGGCCGCGCCCTGCAGGGCCGCCTCGATCACGGCCTGGCTGACAAAGGGCCGGGCGGCGTCGTGGATGGCTACCAGCTCCCCGCCGGCTGCCTCCACCCCCCGGCGGGCGCTCTCGGCCCGGGTGTCCCCGCCCTGCACCAGGCGGACCGGCTTGCGGCAGCGGGCGGCCTCCCGCCCGGCCAGGGCCGTGTCCCGGCCCGTGACCAGGACGATCTCTCCGATCCGCGGACAGGCGTCGAACGCCCGGAGGCTGCGGCCCAGGACCGTCTCGCCCCCCAGGTCAAACCCCAATTTGTCAAAGCCCATCCGGCTGGAAGAACCTGCCGCCAGCACGACGGCGGAAGCTGTCTGTTTCATCTTCTTATCCTTATCTGCCCGCATACGCAAAGCCCCGGTATATCTTATAAAAACCCAGTTATTATTATAACGCATCCCTTTGTAAACTGCAACCGTTTCACCAGAACAGCACAATAAAAACCGGGTGCGCTCCCGCGCCATGCGGCGCCGCTCTTGACAAGACCGGCGGGACCGTGTATCCTAATCCCAAACCGCACATACACTTGTCACGCCGGGGCTGCTGTATCAGCCCGCCGCACAGCCGAGGAGAAACGCCCATGAAACGACCCGCCCCTTCCCCCATGAGCAACGAAGCCCGCAACAGCTACGTCATCGAACAGATCACCCGCGCCCTCACCGGCCTTTTGCGGGCCAAGCCCATCGGGGAGGTGTCCATCAGCGAGCTGTGCGCCGCCGCCGGGGTGGGGCGGGCCTCTTTCTACCGCAACTTTGACAGCAAGGAGGCGGTGCTCCAGCGCCAGGACGAGGCGCTGCTCCGCCGCTGGCAGCGGGACTACGACACCGCCAAGGTCCGGGCCCTGACCGAAGGCCGGGAGCCGGACAACCTGATGGTCAGCCTGCTGATGTTCTATAAAGAGAACCGGGATTTTTATACCCTGGTCTACCGGAACGACAGCCGCATCCTGCTGGGCACCATCCTCAAGATCTGCGGCCCGGTCCCGGAGGACGCCAACGCCACGGCCTATGCCAAGGCTTTCATCGCCTACGGCATCTACGGAGCCGTCAACGAGTGGATCCGCCGGGGGATGACCGAATCGGCCGAAGAGCTGGCCGCCCTGATGGCCCAGAGCCAGCAGTCCCAGACATAAAAAGTCCCGCCCAGCCGGCAGCATAAAAACAGCGCACGGGCTGCAAGGTCCGTGCGCTGTTTCCTTTTGTTTGATGCGTGGATGCCGGCAGGCTGCCGTCTGGCCTCCGGTTTACGCGAGCATCGGCTTGAGGGCCGCGGCCAGGGCGTCCTTCTGGGCCTGCGCCTCGGCCAGGTCCTTGCCGAGGGTGGTGAAGTAGGTCTTGATCTTGGGTTCGGTGCCGGAGGGACGGACCACCACGGTGGCGCCGCCTTCCAGGGCGTAGATCAGGACGTTGGCTGCGGGCAAGCCGGTCTCTTCGGGTTTCTCATAGTCGGTGACCTTGACCACCTTGTGGCCGGCGAACTCTGCGGGCGGGTTCTCGCGCAGGTTCTTCATGATGCCGGCCATCTTGTCCATGCCGGTCAGGCCGGGGAACTCGAAGCTGTCCACCTTGTTCAGGTAGCGGCCGTACTGCTGGTAGATCTCTTCCAGGCGCTGCTTGATGGAGGAGCCGATGCTGCGGTAGTAAGCGGCCATCTCGCAGATCAGCATGGAGCCGATGACGGCGTCCTTGTCCCGGACATAGGGCCCGGCCAGGTAGCCGTAGCTCTCCTCAAAGCCAAAGATGAAGCGGTCCACTTCACCGGCGGCCTCCAGGCCGGCGATCTGGTCGCCGATCCACTTGAAGCCGGTCAGCACGCTGCGCATCTCCACGCCGTAGTGGGCGGCGATGGCGTCGGCCAGCGGGGTGGACACGATGGACTTGACCGCCACCGGGTCCTTGGGCATGGTGCCCTTTTCGATGCGGCCGGCGCAGATGTAGTCCAGCAGCAGCGCGCCCATCTCGTTGCCGGTGACCAGCTCATAGCTGCCGTCGGGGCATTTCATGGCGATGCCCACACGGTCGGCGTCGGGGTCGGTGGCCAGCATCAGGTCGGCGCCGGACTTTTCGGCCAGCTCCAGGCCCAGCTTGAGGGCCTCGAAGATCTCGGGGTTGGGGTAGGAGCAGGTGGTGAAGTAGCCGTTGGGATACTCCTGCTCGGGCACGATGGTGATGTCGGTGATGCCCATATCGTTCAGCACGTGGGTGACGGGCACCAGGCCGGAGCCGTTCAGGGGGCTGTACACCAGCTTGAGGCCGGCGGTCTTGCACAGGCCGGGCCGGACCTGGCGGGCCTCGATGGCCTGGTACAGGGCGTTCTTGCAGTCGTCGCCCACAAAGCGGATCAGGCCCTGCTCCACGCCCTCGGCAAAGGAGATGTACTTTGCGCCGGTGAGCACGTCGGTCTTCTGGATCTCGTCGTAGACGATGGCGGCGGCGTCATCGGTCATCTGGCAGCCGTCGGGGCCGTATGCCTTGTAGCCGTTGTACTTGGCGGGGTTGTGGGACGCGGTGACCATGATGCCCGCGTTGCAGTTGTAGTACCGGGTGGCAAAGCTCAGGGCCGGCACCGGCATCAGGGCATCGTAAATGCGGACCTTGATGCCGTTGGCAGCCAGCACGCCGGCGGCCGTCTTGGCAAAGACGTCGCTCTTGATGCGGCTGTCGTAGCTGATGGCGACGGTCTGGGTGCCGCCCTGGGTCTTGACCCAGTTGGCCAGGCCCTGGGTGGCCTGACGGACGACGTAGATATTCATGCGGTTGGTGCCGGCGCCCAGCACGCCGCGCAGGCCGGCGGTGCCGAACTTCAGTGCAACAGCAAAGCGGTCCTTGATCTCTGCATCGTTCCCCTCGATCTTTGCCAGCTCGGGCTTGAGATCGGCGTCCTCCAGGTCGGCCGCCATCCAGCGCTTGTATTCATCCAGATACATTGTGAACACCTTACCTTTGCTCTCATTTGCTTCATTGCCAACGGGACGGGCAGACCCACCCCTTGCAGACGAATCTAATTATAGTTTATGCCAGCGGGACAAGTCTGTCAATTCTATAATATGCAACAAGTTTGGCGTCGCAAAACCGGCAAATCGCACAAAAAAGAAGCCGTGCCAGGGAGCACGGCTTCGCGTTGGCGCAGGCCGGTTCAGGCGGCCGCGTCCGAAGCAGCCTCGCCGGAGGCGGCTTCGCTGGAGGCGGCGGGGGCCTCCTCCCCGCTGAGCACCGACTGGATCAGGGCCCTGGCGCCGTCCACCGACGCCTCGTCGGGGGTCATGACGTAGAGCTTCTGCCCCTGGGCGGAGTAGCAGTGGGTGCTGGAAGAGCTGGACCCCGTCACGCTGTAGTTCTGGATGTCCCAGGCGGCAAAGTCGGACAGCTGCATCCGCACCAGCGCCGCGATCTGCCCCGAGCTGAAGCTGGTGACAAAGTTGTCGGCCACGGCGGCCAGCAGGCGGCTGTAGTTGGTCAGCAGGGCCGGACTTTTGATTTTTTCCAGCATGGCGTCGATCACCTTCATCTGGTTGATGCCCCGCTGGATGTCGCCGGTGGCAAAGGCGTGGCGCTCGCGGGCAAAGGCCAGCGCCGCCTTGCCGTCCAGATGGTTCCACCCTTCCACAAAATCGGTGGGGTCGTAATAGCCGGGGCTGCCCACCGAGGTGAAGGCGTAGTCCGAATAGACGTCGATGCCGTCCAGGGCGTCCACCACGTCGATGAAACCGGCAAAGTTGATGCGGACGTATTCGTCCACCGGGATGCCGTACAGGTTGCCCAGGGTCTCCATCGACGTCTCCACCCCATACAGGCCGGCGTGGGTCAGCTTGTCCTTGCTGTCGGTGCCGGCCAGGTCCACATAGTAGTCGCGGGGGGTGTTGACCAGGGCCACCCGCTTGGTCACCGGGTTGACCACCGCCAGGATGTTCACGTCGCTGCGGGCGTCCTCGGTCAGCTCGCCCCGGTTGTCCACCCCGCTGAGGTAGACCACAAAGGGCTCGGTGGTGATGGCCAGGGCCTCGTAGTCGGTCTCCTCCTCGCCCAGGGTGACCTTGTCCAGGGCAGCCAGGCCCTGCTGGGCCCAGACGCAGCCCACCGCCATCCCGGCGCTGAGCAGCAGGGAGAACAGGCGGGCCAGCACGCCCCGCACCTTATACCGCTGGCACTTGAACACCAGCAGCCAGAGCAGCACCAGCAGCGCCCCCAGGATGGCCAGGTAGTAGACCGGCAGCATCCGGGTGCGGTACAGCTGGAAGAGAGCCGCGGCGCTGAGCGCCGCCTGTAAAAGCAGGATCAGCATAAACAAGCCGCGGGTCAGGATGGATGGGCCCTCGGTCCTGGGCGCAGGGCGGGCC
>OVXI01000100.1_pt1 | contig 22066 bp, 19 predicted proteins | sample 1732031 | NCBI WGS metagenome assembly OVXI01 (sample SAMEA4545821, study PRJEB24839) | metagenome | biome: chicken; feature: ceca content | place: Italy | collected 2013-05 | reverse complement strand
GGTGAGGATCACTCCCAGCTGTGCCGCCGCGCCGGATATGGAGGAAATGGTGGAAATGACGGTGTTCAATCCGCGGCGGCGGGCTTTGGCCTGTTCCGCCGACCGGCAGCTTTCCGAGAACAGACGGAACGCCTGCTGCTCCGCTTTCATGCTCTTGATCACCGGGAAGCCCGAAAGGCAGTCCCGCAGAGCGGCGACAAAGCTCTCGTTTTTCTGCGAGACCTTCTGTTCCGCCGGAGCCAGCTTCCCGCCCGTCAGAACAGCGGCAATCACCGGCAGTGCGGAGAACAGCGCCGCCACCAGCGTCAGGAATGGGTTGTACCAGAGCATCAGGGCGATTGCTCCAGCAAACAGCAAAAGCTGTACCACACAGTCAAACATCTTTTCCAGATAGTTTGTTTCGATGCTGTTCGCGTCGTTCGAGAGAGCGGAAAGATACAGCGAGGTATTCTCTTTGGAAAAAGCTGCCGTCCCCTTCTTCGCCAGCTCGCGGAAGGCCGCTTCTTTGTACTGCTGCATCGCACGGCGCAGGAAACGCGGCTTTGCCAGGCAAGTACCAATCCCCGCCGCAAGAACGCCCACCAGCACCAGGATGGAAATCACAATCAGCTGCGGCAGCGTCCAGGTGGTGGAAACACCGGAAGCGAGATCAATCGCCTGCTGGAGCAGCACGGAGAGAACCAGGTTGAGCCCCGCTACCAGCGCGGATACGCCGATCACCACGCAAAACATCAGGCGGTTTTTTCGAAAAAATTCCCTTTGTAGGCCGTTACGCTTTTTCATGACTCCATCCCTCCCACAGCGGCCAAAGCACCGGCGCTGTTTCTTCGTTCTCCTTGATGAATCGTTCGACTCCCCGCACAGCCGTTTCCCCGATATCATCGAAGGCGGCGGGAAGCGGATCGCCGCAGCAGAAGTAAATTGCCGTTACGCCGTAATCCGGAGCCGCGTCGAACCGCTCTGCCGTTTCCCAGGCCCGGCGCAGATACGTTTCCGCCTGTGCGTTTTGCCCCAACCCGACGCACAGATGAGCGCACACCGTCAGAAGCGATGCTTCCACTTTTGTCACAAACGACACCCGGCCCGGCTCGGTCATCCCGTCCAGGAAATAGATCACTCGCTCCAAAAGCTCCAGCGCCTGCTTCTGCGCATCCGGAGTCTCTGCGGTATTGACATAACCAAACGCAAGATGAACCAAATCCGCAGCCAGCCGCAGATAAGAGCGGAACAGATAGCGCCGCGCTTCGTCCTTTTGATCGGTATACGCCAGCGTTGTGCCGATGAGAGAATCATAGATCCCGTTGTCGTTGTGGCGCTTGAGCTCGCGCACACCTTCGTTCACTTCCCCGAGTGAAATCCGCGCGTTGACGATGGACTCCCGGATCGAAATTTCCCCGATCTCCGGATCCGTGTTCTGGGAGAGCAGCGCCAGCGACCGTTCATACAGCGCAATGGCCCGACGCATCTCCTGTTTTTCCGCCTGCGTCAGCCCCTGACAATAATAGAAGCCTGCCGCATGATACACCGCTTCAAAGGAATTCGGGTAACAGCGCAGAAGGCGGCCGGCAATCTCGTCCCCTTCGTCAAATTGATGCGCGTCGCGGCAGGCACGCAGACGGCGCAGCAGAGCGGGAAGCGCGTTATCCGGCACCTCATAGCCGATTAAAGCGTCCACCGACGTACCAAACAGCGACGCGAGCTCCACCAGCGCGGAAAGCTCCGGCACAGACGCGCCGGTTTCCCAAAGTTAAGGATATGGATACAGGTTAATCAATTTTGCCGATAAAGCGGTAGTAAATCTCAATCTCTTGCTCTCGCATACCGTCCTCGCCTTTAGTGGCCTCATGAATCACAATCTTCTCAATCAAGGTATTGAGAAGTTCAGCGGTCAGTTCCGTGGGATTGGCGTACTGCTTGATGAGAGCGACCCACTTTTCGGCATCCACGGCAGTTTGCTGCTCTGCGGACAGCTCCGCTTGCAAGCGGCTGATCTTTTCCTCCAGCTCCAGCTGTTCTGCCTGGTACTTTTTAGTCAGCAGATTGAAGTTATACTCGGTGATGTGTCCAGCAGACCAGTCCTCATACATTCGGACGAATTTTCCATCCACTTCTGCCTTGCGCTTTTCTGCCCGTTTCAGTTCGGATTCCTGACGCTTGGCGGCGGTCATGCGTTCCCGGTCACCGTTTTTCAAAATCTGCTGCAAGAGTTTTTCTTCGCTCAGCTGCGCCTGATGGGACCAACACTGGATTCTGGACAATACATAAGTGTACAGAACATCATAGCGAATATAGTGTGCTGTACAAGCGCCTTCAATTTTACCCATCTGCCGATATGAAGTACAGTTAAAATAGTGAAAAGGCTTTTTATTGTTTTTGTTGGTACCAAAACTCATGGACCAGCCGCAATCTGCACATTTTACAAGACCAGCAAAAATCTGCGTTGTAGCATCCTTCTGCTGACGCCTACGGCTGGCAATCTGCTTTTGCACCTGCTCAAAAACATCCCGGCTGATGATGGCCTCATGGGTGTTCTCCACCCGAAACCATTCCTCTTTGGCCTTACGTACCTTTTTCTTGTTCTTATAAGAGATATTGGTCTGCTTATTGTGTACGCTGTTGCCAATGTAGGTTTCATCTTGCAGAATACTTTTGACCTGAGCAATCGTCCAAGCATAGGATTTTTCTTCCGGTGCATGGGCGTAGATATTGGCAAAGGTTCCATACCGCTGATAATTGAGCCAGCCCGCAGTCGGGACTTTTTCTGCAATCAGGGCCTTGGTGATCTTTGCCGCACCTGCTCCATGAAGTGCAAGGTCAAAGATTTTCTCGATGATCCAGCGGGTTTCTTCGTCTATGGCCAAAGTGTTTTTGATTTCGGGGTGGCGGATGTATCCCAACGGCGCATAGGCAAAAATGCGTTCTCCTGCGGCAAATTTAGCACGGAGCGCCGTTTTCACCTTGCGGCTGGTATCCTTTGCGAACCATTCGTTAAAAAGGTTCTTGAACGGCACAAAATCCGAAAGTCCTTTTTCGGTGTCCTCATTTTCAGCCACAGCAATGTATCGAATCTGCTTTTCCGGGAACACAAATTCCAGATAGTAGTCCATCATCACGTGTTCACGGCCAAAGCGACTGAGGTCTTTGGTAATGATGCAGTTGACCTTTCCGGCCTCCACATCATCCATCATCCGCTGAAAGCTGGGACGCTCAAAATTTGTTCCGCTCCATCCGTCATCGACATATTCGCCATACACCGAAAGACCATGTTCCTTTGCGTACTGCTGCAAAATAGTGCGCTGGGTCTCGATACTCACGCTGTCGCCATAGTTTTCGTCGTCACGGCTGAGACGCATATAGAGTGCGGTATTGTAAGGTTGTTTCACGGTAAAAATCCTCCTTCTAATCGAAACAACCCACGCTTACAATACTTCTGCTTTTATTATACCGTAAGCGTGGGTGTGGTTCAACGACATTTTGTTGTGGGTTTATCCAGCGTTGCGGGCGGCATACTGGACCACATTTTCAATCAGCGTGTCCATGGGCTTTCCCGACTGGGAGAAATGCTCGGATACCCGAATCCGGGTATTGCCGCAGTAAAAATATTGAATGCCATCCGGCTCTGTGACATAGACCGAGGTGTTTTCCAGTGTCGGTTCGGGTTCATCCTCCCAGCTGTGCCATTCTTCCAGGGTTTCCAAGGGCGGTTCAAAAATCGGTTCAAAGCAGGATTCAATGTCGATATAACCATAGTCGGGTTCGCTCATAAAATCTTTGTGTTTTCTCATGCAGTTTCCTCCATCAATTAAAGTTCCATTTCGTGCGACTTGCGGTGGGAAGGTTGATCGTGCTGCCTTGTTTGCCGGGTCCGGGTTAAAATGGCGTCAAGAAAAGCCCGCACCTTTTCGGGTGCGAGCTTGACAGCGTCCAGATATGGCTGGACTTCCTTTTTCAGTTCTTGGTACTTGTCATAAATCTTTTCATACCGCTGTTTCCAGACAGCGGCACTCTTTTGCGCTTGTTGCAGACTATCTTCCAAACGGCTGTTTTCCGCCTTGGCAAGAATCCCATTGACCGCATAATCCTTGAGCGTACTGCACTCGGATGGGGTCAGAGTGATATTGCCGGTGATCGTCTTTTTCCCCATGGAGCGGATTTCCTGTACGGTCAGGGCGGCAGTGCGCTGTTCTTTGGTCTGCTTTTGCAGGGATTGCAGCTCCTTCTGCTTTTTCTCAACGGCAGCCTGTGCGGTGCCCAGCGCCTGTTCTGTCTGAGCGATTTGGGCGGTCACATCTTCCAGCCGCTGCTGCTCCTGTGCCACCTTGAACTGGGTCACAGTCAGATGTTCTTCAGTGCTGCCACGCTCTCCACGCTCCACATCGGTATATCCGGCAGCTTTCATATAGTTGAAGAAATCGTCTTGCAGGACACTGTACGATGTTCGCAGGACTTTCTTGCCCTTGGCGGTCAGAAGCGGATTGCCCTGTTCATCCAGAGCAACTTTTGACTCCCACTTTTTGCTGCGGCTGACCTGCATGATCGTTTCCTTGACTGTACCCACAAGAGATTTATCCTTGCACCGCTTCGACCAGAGAATCTGTTTTTCCACCACCGGGACATAGACCACATGAAGGTGGTAGTGGTATACATCCTGCCCCAGAGCTTCCGACATGGCCCGGTTGCGCTCATCGGCGTGCATAACAGCAGAGAGGATATACTGCTCACCACCCACGATTTCCACGGCGGCTTTGTATGCGTCAGTGTAGAACTGCTTAGCATATTCGTAGCCGCCGTGGTTGTGGAAATAAGCGGAGTTCACATCAAAAATCAGTTCCCCATATTTCACCGCATCGGCTTTCAGACCACGAGTGGAGATGACACCATCGGCAATCATCTGATCGAACATAGCAGCATAGCTGTCGGTGGGAGCCTTGAAGTGGATATTCCGGTAGGTCTGGGAGGTATCAATATCCTGGTTGGAGTAGCTGTCCTTTTCCCGTTCGTTATGCTCCTGCACCTTCGCCACATCATCGAGGGTGGGCAAGTCCTGGTTACGGGCAAAGGTGCGGTCGATTCCATCGTTTCTTGCCATAAAAATCAGCTCCTTTCCATTGTGCGGCAGACGGCTGGGGGACGGGGATGCACTTCCTGCGGGAAGTGTAATAACCCACTATGACACTTTCATCCCGAAGGGCTGCAAAGTGCCGTGGGCTCTCCGAGGGGGAATGCGGCATCTGCGGATACCTTGCCGCCTTTAGAGGCTTGTGTGTGGCACCCAAATCCTCAAAAGGCGGTGTGACCGACAGTCTCTCCGCACTCTTGATTGCTTCAATTCTGCCGCTCACAGGCAGAGCAGATTTTGCAAATCCACTCTGCCATCCATCTCCAAATCTGCGGATTTTTCGATGGGGACGGGAGATACGGTGGGTAAGAACGGCGGACATTATTTGTCCCTCCGTTTCTGCCATACGAGATCATAGCCAAGGGCATCGGCGAGCTGTACCGTCTCCACATACCGCAGAGACTCCCGCTGGAGCTTGTTGGACAGGTTGGAAACGCTGTCGCTCCAGCCGTAATCCTCAGAAAGCCGGTCGACGACTTCCTGCATCGTGTAGCCGGAACGCACGATGTACGACTTGATTTCATTTCTCAAATTAGATTTCATAGAAAATACCTCATTCTTTCGTAAAGTTAGTTTGCCGTGGAGCATACACGTTGCACGGTACAGTTCATCTTAATTACTTCTCAAAAATCGCTCAGAACTGCGTTTGTGAAGAACTGTCCGCAACAGCACCCCATCGACTTTGCCATTAGGTGGGCTTGCAAGTGAAACCGTGAAAACAGCCACCTTTCCGCATACCACCATCACCATTCTGTAAATCACCGAATAATGATTTGTGTTCTGCTTATGGTAGTGTTTTTCACTGTTTGCACAACCATTGATTAAGCATTGCCAATTTTAATGCCCAGCCGGGCTGTCAAATATAAAAATGAACTTCGATTTTTTGCGTTCGTGCGTTCCTTCGTTCCACAGGCTGCACCCGATCAGGAACGCATGAACGCACGAACAGAAGGTTTTGAAGTTTCATTACAACTCCATAGGCGAGAGCAGAATATAAATACCCATATATCCTCGGCATCGCTTCCCACCGCCGATGTGCAGATTATTGACTGGCTCTAAATTGTAGCGTTCTGCGTTTTGGCTGAGCTGATTTGCGAAGCTCTTTGGGGACAGTGGGTTTTCTGCGTTGTCCTCACACCACCGCTTATAGGCTGCATACAGATTTTTGGTGCTGGCTTCATAATCGGCCTTGAATGCCACATAACCCTCAGAATCGAGAAAGTCCAGAATGTTGTTGGCATCCCGAACTGCGGAAGTGATATTGTCCTTGGCTCTCTGGCTGATGGTAAAGTGATAGTGATTGGCGATCAGCCGCCGCAATCCCTCCAGCATCCAGAGGAAGATTCCCTCTTTTTCGGCAATCAATTTCTCAGCAAGAAACGGGTCATCGAACCGATCCACAGGCTTATCTTTGGTGGTCAGAATGATCTGACGGCGAAAGAAACCATCGCTGCGGTCATGAAGTGCAGTCAATGCCCCGTTGCCAAAGCAGAGGAAACGCACATAAAGCAGCCCCTGATAGCTCTGTTCTCTCTTCCGTTCCAAATCCATCCGCAGTTCTGCTGTCACGATGGATTTTACATAGTTGGTCTTGGTCAAGGCATTCATATCCAGATCATCGTCCAGCATGAGCAGCTTGCCCTCCAGGTCGGCTCTGGCAAAACGACTGTTCTCTACTTTCTGGATGGAAGTGGTGTTCATGTTGAGCCCGAAAATGGCGTTCATCACCACACCGATCCGGCTTTTGCCCTCGCCGCCCTTGCCGATCAGCATGAGCATTTTCTGGCCCTTGGTGGAGGGGATTAGACAATAGCCCAGATACTCCTGCAAGGCGGGAATATCCTCCGGCTCCAACAATTCCGAAAGGAAGCGCAGCCAGTGTTCCGGTGCAGGAGCATCTGCCCGATAAGGCACCGACAGGCGGTTGTTGCAGTATTCTTTTTCCTCTGTGAATGTACCGTCCAGAAAATAAGTGCCGTTCGCCACATGGATGCGGTCACATTGCAGGGGCAACGGGTCTGTGTATGCCGCCAGCTTCAACGCTTTGATTATCTGCTCCACCGTCTGTGCAACCTTGGCATGAAGCCAGGGCGAGATTTCCTCATAAATTGTCCGCTTCAATTTGCTTTCCTCCGGCAACGGGCCATCCACAGTATAAAAGCGGTCGTTGATACAGCGCATGGGATGCTGGGACAGGAAATCCCGGCAGTATTCCGGTTCGACGATTTTCCCCTTATCATCAATCCAAACAGGGTTATTCATGGTATCGCTCCTCTCTCAGGCGGGTCTGTAATTTGCAGATGTATCCGTTTGCCGTTAGTTCACTCACGACTTCGCCTCGTTCATAGGAATCGCCTTGCAGCAGAATGTCCAGCTGATACTCTGCCCAGGGCAGACGGTGGCAGGCTTCCACAAACCGCTCGTCCAATACATCTTCCGGCGCTTGCGGCGCATACCGTTTTTCCCAATCCAGGAGCAGCCGCCGATACTCGTTCAAAACAGAAAAGCACAGCTGCTCGTTCTCACGAAGCTGCTGTGCTTTGGTTTTGTGTTTCTTTTTCCGGCGAATGGCTTCCGGCAAGGGCTTGTCCGGCGCAAGATGAAAGTCCGACGCCAGTTTTCGGGCCGCATCATACAGCCGAAGGTCAAACAGTTTGGCGGTCAGGTCGATCACATCCCCATGCTCTCCACAGGCAAAACAGTGGTAGTGGTCATCCGATACATACAAGCTCGGGCGCCGGTCATTATGGAACGGACACAGTGCCATGCCATAGTGGTTGACGTCAATTCCATACGCCTGCGCTGCTTCCTGTGTGTTGATACTGGCTTTCACCACTTCAAACAAATTCATACAGATTCCCTCCATTTCCTTTTTGATGGGGCAGTTTTCTCACCCCTCTGTATAGGTTATGGGGAAAATCGAAAAAAACAGGCTAATGGCATGACAAGCCGTTTTCAAAAAACATGACAAGGTCTTTGTTGTGTGCTATTATGAAAATAGAAAAACATGACAGGAGGGAGAAGATGGATCAAATCATCAACCATGCGGTTTTATCGCTGGATTTCTGGCAGGATACAGTAACCTATGAGGGAAGTACCATGCCCACGGGAACCATTGGCTGCGAGGTGCTGAACATCCCGGACAGCACCATTGAGAAGCTGGATACTCCCTGCAATGTGCTGAACCAGCTGCTTCAGGGGATGAACACCGGTTCCGTGGATATGGAGCTGCTGCCGCAGGTGCAGCAGGCCGCTGGCGAGATCATCTCCTTTTTGCAGGTTACACCACCCTTCTCCCGACTGAATCGAAGCTATTTTGAGCAAAAACTTGCAGCCATCTTTTCCGAAGAATACATGGAGGATGCCAAAGCTTATTTGCAGCTCACCCAACAGGAGCAGCTGATCTGTGCCTTGACTGGTCAGCATGGCAAGGCGACCATGCTCGTGCGAATCGTGCAGGTGCTGGGGCATTTGAGTTATTCTCTGGGGCAGTACAAGGAAGCCTTGACGAAATTTGCAGAGCGGTTGAATGAACCAGACTATGACCGTACCCCGGACGGTTATGCGACAATGTTCGGGCAGTTCTTCCAAGGTGAGCCAACCCTGTCGCTGGATAACCCGGCCTGGATGACCCTAACCAATGCTTCGGTGCAGTATGTATCCGCCATTCGCCCCGGAAAGACAGAGCCGCAACTGGTCAAGCGGATGCACTATGTCTCCTTTGTGGGAATGTTCCGTTCCGATCTGTTTGAGGGACTTTGTGTGGGCCATGCACCCAAGAAATGCCCCATCTGCGGCAGATGGTTTCTCACCATTGACGCACGGCACACCAAATACTGCGGCGGTCTGGCCCCCGGCGACCAGCGGGGACGGACTTGCCGACAAATCGGCAATCTGAGAGGCCGGGAGCAGCGGGAGCTTGCAGACGATCACCCTATCAAGGCCATTTATACCCGCCGGATGAATACCATCCTGCAAAGCACCCGCCGTGGAAAGCTGGATGAAGAAACGGCAGCAGCTATGAAAAAGCTGGCAAAAGATAAGATGCTCCGTGCGCTTTCAGATCAGCGCTATGCCAGCACTGTCTATGAGCAGGAAATGACCCAAGATGCACTTTTGAAGGCCGTACAAAAGAAATAAGCAACGAAACATCCGAAAGGTGGTGAAGGAAAATGGATACAGCGTGGACATGGCAGCTGTCCGGCTACTGTGCCAAATACAGCTTTCTGACGGAACCCAAGGGCTTGACCATGCGGGAAGTGGAACGCATCTTTCAGCTTGACCCGGAACCGCCTGTTCGGGGAAACTTAAATGATTACATTCTGGAGACTGTACAGAGCCGTGATCTGCGCTGGTTTTCCTTTTTCCTGCACCACTATGAGAACCGGCTCAATGGCCGTGTTCGCCGTTTTCTGCTGCGGGAGGGGCTGGATCGCTATGACCCGGAACGCTTTTTGGATTATAAAATGGGCTGTGTGCTTGCCATGCTGGATTGTCTCCGGGAGTACAATCCAACACAAGGGGCGGATTTTCTGACCTATGCCCATCATTTTATTGGGAATGCTCTTTTGACCTGTCGGATGCAGGAGGAGGCCGGTTCCTTTGAAAATGTGGATGAGTACAAAGCTGTGCGTGGGATTGCTTGGCTCTATAATCAATCCGGTCAGTCTGAACAGGCGGCAATCCAGAAATATGCCCAGAAAAACGGTTGTACCGAGGAAACCGCAGCAAAGTTTTTAGCATTGGCCGAGCAAAATCGAAGCCGTGTTCCGTTTTATCAGATTATTCAGGATGAGGACAGCGAAGAAACCGGCGAGGATGTCAGCCGGGATGACCATTGGGACTATGCGGAGATTCTATGGAACGGTATCCGGGCTGAAGCTGTCCGAGAAGCGTTTGAAAAGCTGAATTACCGGGAACAGACCCTTTTGGAAAAGAGAAACGCCATCTGTATGACCTGTGGGCGGGTCAGTCCCATCAGCACCCGGTTGACCTTTGAAGAACTGGCAGTCCTCTTTGAGGGCAGCACGGCCAGTGGTGCAGAACGGGCCTACCGTAAAGCCGTGGATCATTTGGCCTGTCTGCTGACAGAAGCCGGAGTGCTTCATATGATCCGACTGAAACGCAAGTCCCAGACCAAACGCAAAAAGAAAATCGCCGCCGCTGCCTACCTATATCAGGTGGACAACGACGGCGAATGGGGTGAGATTTCGTTTGATTTTGAGGCTGGAACAGCGGAGATTATCCGCTTGGCAGAGTGGGATACGACGATCAGCAAAGTATTCGCCACAAAAGTAGTTGCTCTTGTTATGAAAGATGGCGATTATCAAACAAAGGAAAGCATATTAGCTGTTTCTTGCTGATATGCAATGTTTTTATGTCAATCTTTCATCGCATAACTTTCTCAAGCAATGTCTGATAGCTGTCTACAACATCGTAAACCACATTGTTATCACTAATGGCTTTGAAATGTTCTCGGGCGCAGTGAATTTTGGATTCTTCAATCAATCGCAACTGCATGGATCGCATGGAACCTTTGGTTTCAGCCACAAAATAGATGTGTTTTACAGTTCCTTCATAGAATGCAATCGCCCAGTCAGGATTATAGTGTCCCACCGGCGTAGAGATGTAAAAACTGTCCGGCAATTTTACATAAACAGCTATATCGCTATTGGCATCCAGCTCACTTGAGAAATCACGCTCGTTAGTGGAATCATAAACAATATGGTCGAACAGGCTGCGGGTTGCTTTTCTGGCGTTGACATCCAGCTTACCTTTGATGGTCGGCTCGGTGAAGATGTCGGTGGTGTACCGCTCATCCAGTACATTATAAGTGATATGCTGGATAATTGCAGTTGCCTTCTCGTCGTTAATCAGGGCGGCAGCGCGAATGATAAACTCTTCGGGATTGTCTTTGAACTGATTAAAAGTGACCTTTTCAATGCCAGTCAGAATAGCAACTACGGCTTTTCTGGTCAAACCTGTTTCTTCCACGAGCTTTCCGATAAGATCATATTTCACACTGCTGCTGGCATGGATTCGTTTGCCGCTGTCATAGGTTGCAGACTGTTTTTTCACGAAAGCATTTCCGCTTACCAGTTCTTCTTTTGATTTTATTTCATCCATTGCGCCAGTCTCAACTTTGAAGTAGATCTTCGACACATGAAGATTTCTGTCAAGAGAAGTAATCGCATTGCGCACAAGCTCATCTGTGTCAAAGTCCACTACATAAACAGATTTCGGGCTGATGCGCTGCCATAATGCCTTGAACTCAGGCATAGCCAGCTTTTCTGGGTCAACTTGCAGTTCGACATTTTTGTCGCGGGCGTTTTCAGGCTGCATGGAACGGCTGTCGTAAACAGAGTCCACAATCCTGATGACAGCATCCGCGCAGTCGGCTACTTCCTCGGCCACCTTGATTTCTCCGTTGGCCTTGTCAGCATAGTATTTATCTGTCAACGCGCCCTTCTTGTCCACATAGCCGTTGACCACCATGTCAAAGTAAATAGCTTGTGCCATCTCACCATCGATGACCTGTTCGTTGCCTCGTGCATCAGTGATGACCTTGTCTTTGAAAAGATCGGCAGTGACCTTTTCAGGCCGGTTCGCAACAGCCTCGGCCAGCTCGCTTTGGAGGCCCTTAGCAAAGGAATCATAACTTTCGCTGGCAATGACCGTCAATACATTGATATTGTGGACATCGTTGCCCAGCACATTAGCATCCATACGCTCGCCGTCCTGATTGACACACAGACGGAGGCCACGGCCTACCTCCTGACGCTTGCGAACATCGCTGCTGCTCTGTTTCAGGGTACAAATCTGGAATACATTGGGGTTATCCCAGCCTTCCCGCAGTGCAGAGTGGGAAAAAATGAAACGCACCGGCGAACGCTTTGGATTGCGGTCAAGCAACAATTCCTTGTTTTTCATAATCAAGTCGTAAGCATCAATATCGTCGGAAGTCTTTTCCTTCTTGTCAGAGAGCTTACTGTCGGTCATCTTGCCCTTTTTATCGACGGAAAAGTATCCTGCATGGGTATCCTTTGCCTCGATAGCGTTAAGGTAGGCTATGTATGCCTCATCTCCAATGGAAAGCTGCAAATTCCCCACAATATCCGCATATTCTTCCTCAAACATATCCGCATAGATGCCATTGTAGGCTTGTCCTGCTGCGTCATATTGTTTATATTTGGCAACCTCATCAATAAAGAACAAACTCAGCACCTTAATGCCTTTATGGAATAGCTGGCGCTCCCGCTCAATGTGGGAGAGAATGGTTTCACGGATTTGAATTCGGCGAAGCTGTTCTTCACTAACCTTGCCGATCACATCACCAGCATAGATTTTGATGCCATTCAGGAACTCGATGTGGTTGTCCCGTCCGTCGATGAACTTGACCACAAAACCGTCTTTGTATTCCTCCATGCCGTTGGAATTATCATAGAGGTTGAATCCAATCCCAACCGTCATTGTCTTTTTACGAATGCCAGCAGCACCCTTAAAGTCAAATTGAATGGTAGCAGTAGGATCAGCTTTGGACAGATTGATACTTTCAAGGTACACATAGCCGTCAGTTGCCGTGCTGCCGGACTCCGTGATGCCCTTGACGGCAATCTTCTTGACCAGGCGCTTGTTGTATGCTTCCATTGCGTCCAGCCGGTAAACCATGTTGTAAATGCTGTCCGTCTTGTGGGTAGCGGAGTAGCGCAGGGTAAGAAGGGGGTTAAACTCTTTCAGACGCTCCTTTGTCTGCTTACCTTCCACAGACTGCGGTTCGTCTATGATGAGAATCGGATTGGTTTTTGCAATGATGTCAATGGGGCGGCGGGAACGGGACTCATCCAGCTTCATATAAATGCGTCTGGCATCCTTGCCCTTTGCATTGAATGCCTGTGAATTGATAATCATCACATTGATGGAGCTATCGGAGGCAAACCGGTCAATTTCGGTGAGTTGAGCCGAGTTATAAATGAAGAAGCGGATTTTCTTTCCGTATTCCTCAGCAAAGTGGTCCTGCGTCACCTGAAAAGACTTATACACACCTTCCCGGATCGCAATAGAGGGAACCACCACAATGAATTTACTCCATCCGTAGTGTTTGTTCAGCTCGAACATGGTCTTGATATAGGTATAAGTTTTACCCACACCGGTTTCCATTTCGATTGTCAGATTATACCGACCTTCCAATTTAGGAGAAGGCGCGATCTGATTGGCTCTTTGTATTTTGTTCAGATGTTCCAAAATCAGTGCATCAGACAGTTCCGGGACAATGCGCTCATTACGCCAACCGGTAAAGTCGTGTTCCTCTTCCATGCCAATCTGGTATGTACCAGAACCTCTGTCCATCATATAGGTTGGCGTGAGGTATGGCTGACCGGCAAAGGCATCCACAACTGCTTTTGCTGCATCTGCTTGGAACTTCTGATGTTTGAATTGAAGTTTCATGACAGAGATCCCTTTTCCTTTTTTGCAATATAGCTGATATTCTTTTCAATAAATTGTTGACGGTTATCTTCCATTACTTTGTCCAGTTCCGCATCGGTCATCGGTTTCTCTTCCATTGGGACAAGCTTGACATCATAGTGTGCAAGTAAACCTCTGATGGAAGCATTTGCCAAGGCAGCAAGAAAACGAAAGTCAAAGGATGGAACAACTCCTTCAAAAGCATATCTGCAATCAACGAATGCATTTGAAACAAGAACAAATTCTTTTGTGAACTTCTCCATGTCTTTGTACTCGGGTGCTTTTTCTATTAAATAACCAATGACTTCACACTGAAATTCTTCAGGCAGCATCCTAAATAGAACCATTAGATTGTGTTCTTTTTTATAGCTGATGCTATTTTGGGTCAAAATTGCTTTTAAGCACAGTTCAATAGAAAAAGCCCCATTTACAAGCATTGGAACTGTGAATAAGAAATCGCCAGATTGCATATCAATTCTTTCAAGATTAAGATACGCATTATAAAATGATTTAGCCTGAAAAACAAGAAATTCCGCCTGCATTACAACACCTTCACACGCTTGGTTATATCATCCGCATCTTCCGGCATATAGAGCTTGAAAATTTCAAAGACATTGATTTTCGCAGGGCTGTCAGCAAAACCGGCGTCGCGGAACACGGCACGGAGCGGCTTACGCTTGGCAATTTCCTTGACCACGCTTTCCGGGATGTTTTTATCAAAGCAAGCGATCAGGTCTCCATCGTTATAGGTATGGACGGTGCAGCCGTCAATTTTCTCACTGTGGTAAGGCATGGAAAGGGGTAGCCCCCAATCCAGCAAACAGCCGAAGAACAGGTCAAGGGCGGTGCGATCTTCTTTAATATTGGAAACCATATCTGCAAGAGTTTGCTGGTCAAGCTCATCTGCCGCATAATAGACATCTTTCATGTTGCTGTCAGCCAGCTTGAACACACGGAAACCCACATCCAAATCTGCCGTGGTCAGCGGGCTGTCAGCCTTAATTTTCTCACCAGCACGCCGGATACGTTCTTTGCCGATTTCACAGATGTTCCGGTATCCAGCTTTGTAGGCTTCACTCTTTTCATCGCAAGGCTCAGGAATCTGAACCATGATGAACCTACGATTGCCCCCGTCCTCAGCATTTAACTGCATCACTGCATGGGCAGTAGTAGAGGAACCAGAGAAAAAGTCCAGAACAACATCGCCTTTTTTAGTGGATAGCAGTAATGGCCTGAGAATCGTACCCAAGGGTTTTGGCCGAGGAAAAATATTTTTATCAAACCCCAAATCTACGAACTGTTCTGTGCCTCGTTCGCTGTTCAAATCTTTAAATGTCCATGCAGTTGTCGCCTTCACTCGGAGATCGTCCGACAGGTAATCTCTCTCCATAACTGTCCATCTCTTTTTTACGGACATATATGTAGGTTCAAGAAGTTCTTTTCGAGATTCGGCTGTCTCAATGCCAACTCTCCATCGTCCAAAAGACCCGTCGTCCTTCATAGGGACAATTTTAATCCATCCATCAGGAGTTCTCTCATCATACGAGGGATAAAATTCGCCAGTTGCCTGATTGAAGTAGAAGTAATAGAACATTTTTGGTCTATCTTCGCGCCGATCACTATCACCTGTTTTCCTAAGATCAATATAACGATAGCGATTACCCTCTTTATCTACTTTGTTATATCTTCTGGTGACATTTTCTTCAGGCTCAAACCCCGACAATATTGCTTCGTTTTTTTGATAAACCACAATGTATTCATGTGCTGTGGCTATGTTCTTTTCATCGGATCGTCCTTTAGGATTATTAACATTGACAATACAAGCAATTCTGTTTGCGGTGCCAAAAATTTCATCGCATATCTTGAGCATATTATCTACTTCGTGGTTATCGATGCTGATAAAGATAACACCGTCATTTGCAAGAAGATTCCTTGAGAGAAGTAGGCATGGATAAATCATAGAGCACCACGCAGAATGAAAACGAGCATTAGTTTCTGGATTTTGAGAAAAATTCAGATTCCCATTTTCATCATATCTTGATATACCCTCATTATATTCGTCCTTATCCATCTCAAATTGATCAAAGTACACAAAGGTATCCTTGCCAGTATTGTAGGGAGGGTCGATGTAGATCATCTTAACCTTGCCCAGATAACTCTCCTGCAAGAGCTTGAGGACTTCCAGATTGTCGCCCTCGATATAGAGGTTTTCGGTAGTATCCCAGTCTTTGCTTTCTTCCGGACAGGGGCGCAGCGTCTTGCGGATGGGCTTGTTAGCCTCCACAATGGCAGCCTTCTTGCCTACCCATGTAAACTCATAGGCTTCGTCGCCCTCTACCACATCAGAAGAGAGCATCTGCCGCAACATATCAAAATTGATGGCTTTTTTCTGCTTGCCATTCTCATCCACCGTTTCCGTAACACAGTTGGGGAACAGTGCGCCGATCTTCTCAATATTTTGCGCCGTTAAATCAGACGTTTCCAGTTTCATTTTCTCCATTTTGAGACTCCTTCATATTTTTTTCATCAATTTCTTGCTTGCCTGTTAAATTAACACGTGTACAGAATCGCCCGGTGCCAGCATCTCTCTTAAATTGAACCGGATATTTTTGTGAATAATAGTTTCCAATTATATCTCCGTAAAGCAATTCAATCACATATTCATTATCAACTACACTGTCAGCGTCATCACAAAAAACATGGAAATAGAAAGAATCTCCTTGCTTTATTGTATACAGGCTGGCACCTCGACGCTCTTCACCTTTTTTATAAAATGCAATCATTGTATTGATTGCTGCGCCACTTCCGACATTTTCAACATCAAATGGCATGGAAACAAAGGGGTGTGATTGTAACGATCGACAGCCACCACCATGATCGTACCACTCAAATCCACCAGATTTTATTCGTTGCTGTTGATTATCTGAGAGTTTGTCTTGAAACCGGATTTCTGCTTGGTCTATCACAATATAAACTTTATCCAGTTTATATTCTGTATAATAGCTCTGCGGCTGCTCAACTCCATCTGCATCAGTTGCTTCTGCAGGAATGCCTAATCCCCAATTCGTTTTTGATTCGGATTTATAGTGTGTTAGCGATAGATAGGGTTTAACACGGTTGGCCTCATCCATTTGATAGTTCCGTTGGGCGTATTCTATGGAAATATAGACACCAAAAATCGTTGTTACAGAAGCAAGCATTGCTCCGTAAAAGGCAAGGACATCCCCCGCTCCCCATTCAGCAACAAAAAAGTTGCACGGAGACTCCAATTTGAAGAACCAGTTTATTACCGCTGGGATGATAACAATAAAAACAGTAAACGCAAGTATTATTTGCCACTTGTATTTTGATAAATATTTCCTCACTCGATCCGCTCCAATTCCTTTTTTGAGTTCTTTTCACAGTTGCAATCAGCGTTTACGCTAACGAATGAACCGTGTTTTTTCTGTACCGTTAAGTCATTCCTTTCCCTGTGCCGCTTTGGTCAGGTGTGTTCCTCTCTTCAATTTGAAGGTTTCCAAAAAAACAAATTGGGTAGGTGAGAAATGTTTTTTGACTTTCTGTATCCATTTCATCCAAACATCTCTGCGCAGCTATTTGGTCATCCAGTAACAAATATGCACCGCATCGAATGTTTGGAGGACAGTCTGGAACAGTAAGTTTAGCCAACTCAACAATTTCCGATGGGTTTAACTTGCGCCGCCGCTTTACGATTTGCAATTTATTGAGCAGCATAATGTTTCCATCAGCAAGCCCTTGCGCTTGAAGCCAATCGCATATTTTCTCAGCAAATCCTAAAAGCAGGGGGGCTTTTTCCTTCTGTTCATCATAGGCGCTTAATATATCCAAAAGCCAGAAAACATAACGATCCACCATCTCAGGTTTTAGTTCTTTTTGGATTATATCTTGGTACATCAGTTCATAGTTTATGTTTGATGTGTGGATGAACGCGCTTTTATCAAGGAAAAGAAATTGAGATGCAGGAATCGGATTCTTGTGTTCCATGTCATCTAATGTAAACATTGCGATATGGCGCGGGGAAAAGAAGTTCTGGACGGAATATTGCCCTTCTTGATTTCGCTCAGCCCATATCCAGATTACAAGATTAGCAATTTTGAACGGACCGTAAAAAGTTTTTTCCGTCATGTTTCGGAAACCGATTTTTCGATTGTACAATACAGCTCCAACAAAGTTTTTAAGGTTAGATTCGTCTTGAGGAGAAATAGAGTCAATCTGCAATTCTTCGGTTACTCCGAGCAATTCAAGCATCTTTTTTACATCCTTATAATACGGAAGTTGTGGCTCTCATCAATGACCACAAGGTCGTAGTTGCCCCAGTTTAGGCGGTCAAGCTCAATCCCGTTGGAAGTGCCGTGTTCACGGGACAAGTCTGTGTGGTAAAGGACATCGTAGCGCAGTCGGTCAGAGGCAATGGGATTGTTGATATAGTTGCCTTTATATGTATTCCAGTTCTCTGATAGTTTTTTGGGACAGAGGACCAGGACGGATTTGTTGCGGTTCTCATAGTATTTGATAACGGCCAGCGCGGTGAAGGTTTTACCCAAGCCTACGCTGTCTGCAAGAATACAGCCGTTGAATTTTTCGAGCTTACTAATAATTGCAAGAACAGCATCTCGCTGGAAGTTATAAAGCATTCCCCAAATTTTACTGTCTTTGAATCCGGTTGCCTCATTGGGCAGCTCATCGTCAGAAATATCCTCCAAGAACTCATTAAAAATATTGTAGAGAGTAAAAAAGTAAATGAAATCTGGCGAATTTTCTTTATAGGCAGTACTGATACTTTCAATTACAATATCTGTTACTTCTTGAAGTTTTTTGTCATCGTGCCACAGATCGTCAAAGAGTTTCAGAAAGTAGTTTGCATTTTCAAAACTCTCGGTTTTTTGTACAGGATAATAAGCATTATTTCCGCGCTCACAGCCCAAATCAACTGTGGTGAATCCATTGATTGGCATATAAGTGCTTTCATCCACAGTTATAAACCCCATCATTTGTTCTTGAGTAATATTGGATTTGAAAACAACCTTTTTTCTAATCCATTCTGCACATTCTTTAGCTATGGCTTTTTGAGTAAGTTCATTGCGCAGTTTTATCTCAAACTCAGTCCCATATAGGCTGCGCTCTCGAGATAAACGGGGAATATAAAACTCTCTTTTGGCTTTTGGGGTTTTCTCGGTAATGAAAGTAGGCGATGTAAAAATAAAATGTAGCTCTTCTACGCCCTCAAGCTGTTTCTTCAATTCTTGATAAGCATAGATGGAAAAGCAAGCAGCAGCAATCGATATTTTGCTTCCTTTTTTGACTTCCTTCTGCAAATCATCTTTAATGGTATTATTAATGTTGTCCAATATTTGCACGGTAACACCTCATGATTTTCCATCACATATTATCACATTCCACTCAGAAGAAGCGGATAACTTATACTGATGATATTCAGGAAGGGAACAGCTTTAAACCCTACTTCTATTTTGTGGATACCCTTTTTCTGAAAGTTACTCTGCGCCTTTTGAAATAGTGGTGTCTGGGAGTATTTCCATAATATCTTCAATTCCGCATCCGAGTTTGAGGCATATTTTTTCCAGCACTTCAACAGTTGTGTTCTCACCCTTTTCAAGTTTGCTCATTGTAGAGTAGCTGATGCCGACAAAATCGCGGAACTCTTTTTTCTTCATATCCCGATCAATGAGAATCTTGAATAGCTTCTTATAGGACACTGCCATTTTTTGCACCTCATCTTCTAAACTGCATTGTGACGAAATTACAATTTCATTATAGCATATCTTGCTGCGAAAAGCGAGAAATATTATGCGAACGCATTACTTTTACCTTTGAAATCACGCGATCATTTTACAAATGTAAAGCACCAGTGCATACGATAAGTGGTTGCACTGGTGCTCCTCTACCCTATGATTTTTTATTGTTTGTATTCCGTTACGGATTTGAGGTATCTTTTGGGATCGCCATTGAGAACAAGATCTGCATAAGCGAATGGGTCATTATAAATCAACCAATCCAATTCCAATCGCTGAAAGCGGTTATCCGCCACTTCATTCTCAACGGCAGTGCAATCAATAGAAATCCTGCTCTCATCAGTGAAGTAAAGTTCGACACAGGCGGTGTCGATATTAAACTCACAGGAAATCAGTTGTTTCATGGGATGTACCTCCAAAATTTAATGTTCTGGAAGTAATGTAAGCGTGGGTTTGTGATGTGGTATCCTTAACTATGGGAAACTCCCGATTCCCATTTGGAGACGGCTCCCACCGTCACGCCCACCGCTTCGGCCAGCCGCTCCTGCGTCATCCCCTTTTCCTGCCGGTACGCGCGGATCTGCTCCGCCAGCTTCCATTCCATCCGCAATCCCTTCCTTTCGAAATTAGGATACCACGCTTTTCCTCCTGGGAACAGACCGGGATTGGAAAGTTGGGAAAGAAAAAGTTTTCCTGTTGGGAAAACAGAAAAGAATGAAAAAGCGGAAAAAAGGAGATATAATAAAAGAAATCATGGAAGATACGCGGAAAGCAGGATTGCCATGGGAATTTCGTTTGACCCAATGCGGGAATGGATGAAAAAACAGCATATTTCCTTTTACCGTCTGGCGAACGAAGGAATTGACGCACAGACGCTTCAACGGCTGCGGCATGACCGTCCCGTAACAACAGAGACGATCGGAAAGCTGTGTGAAATCATGCAGTGCCAGCCGGGCGATCTGATGGAATACCGATCCGAACCGAAAGACTCTTAACCGGGAGTATGTCCGAACTACCGGCGCCGCCGCGCGGGGATTCCCCGTCTGTCCGGCTGTTTGTTTTGTTTGAACCGGTTTCACCCCTAATACGATCGGCGGAGAAGGATCCATTCATGGGTTCGGAAAATTTTTCAAAACATTTTTGTGGGTTCACTTTGCGATAAACGTCCGAAAAATTCGCTTCGCTCTTTTTCTAGCTTCTCTGGGCTTCGCGCAGATTTAAAAGGGGCTCCGAGTCTCGCCTGCCGGCTCGGTCGGCGCTAATTCGTGCGCCACTGGCGCACCGCGCCCCCCTTTACCCCTGCCGCCTTTTGAAAAAGGCGGGCGAAAACTGAAAGCGGCGCGCTCACAGAAGGAGCGCGCCGATCACAGCGTTTGATACCAGAAACCCCTCACGCGTCAGGGAGATCCCCTCCGGCGTAACGCGGCAGCAGCCCGCGCGTTCCAGGGGAACAGCCTTACGCCGCACCTGCGCCGGGATCGGATGACCGAAGCGTTCCCGGCAGGCATCCTCCCGCAGGCCCTCGCGCAAGCGCAAAGCCAGCATGGCGAATTGCTCAAAGTCGCCGCCCTCGCCATCGTCGACAGGGGGATCGCCGCGCAGGAACGCCCCCAGATCGCGCGGGAAAAAGAAGCGCCGCCCCTGAAAAAAGGAGTGCGAAGCCGGGCCAAAGCCCAGATATTCCTCACAGCGCCAATATTTGAGGTTATGGCGGCTTTCCCGGCCGGGGCGGGCAAAGTTCGAGATTTCATACTGCGCGTACCCCAGACGCTCCAGCTCCGTGCAGGCCATCTCATAAAGATCGCAGACCTCATCCTCACCGGGGAGATCGAGCGTATCCTGCCGTCTGCCGTATTCGGTGCCCGGCTCAATCTTGAGCAGGTAAGCCGAAACGTGCGGCGCGCCCGTCTGCGCGCAGAACGCGATCGACTGCCGCAAACTCTCCCGCGTCTGGCCGGGCGTGGCGATCATCAAATCCAGCGAAACATTCCCGATCCCGGCGCGGTGCGCCAGCTCCACCGCGCGCGCCGCGTCCTCCGCCGTGTGCCTGCGGCCCAGCAGGCGAAGCTCGTCCGCGTTCGCGGATTGCAGGCCGAGCGAGACGCGCGTCACCCCCGCCGCCGCCAAGCCGTTAAACAAAGCGTCGTCCCCGCAGCCGGGATTCGTCTCCACCGTCACCTCCGCGTCCGGCGCAAGATCAAACGATTCCCGCACCGTCGAGAGAATCCGCCCGAGACGTTCCGCGCCGAGCAGCCCCGGCGTGCCGCCGCCGAAATAGACGGTATCGGCGGGCAAATGAGAATCCGAATAGGATTGTATTCTTCGGATAATACCTTCTGTATATTGATCCTGCACCTCCGGCGCGGCGGGCATCGAATAAAAATCACAATACGGACATTTTGCCGCGCAGAACGGGACGTGCAGATAGACTCCGATCGGCTTCACAGAGCTTCGATCTCCTCAAGCCACAGACGTGCGCTCGCGTCGCTCGGCATGCGCCAGTCGCCGCGCGGAGAGAGAGCCACCGTGCCGACCTTGGGGCCGTCCGGCAGACAGGAACGCTTGAACTGCTGGGCGAAGAAGCGGCGGAAAAACGTGCCGAGCCACTTTTTGATGGTGGCCGCGTCATACACGCCGTCGAAAGCGGCGAGGGCCAGCCGGTAAATCTTGCCCGGGCCAAAGCCGAAGCGAAGCAGATAGTAGAGGAAGAAAT
>OVXI01000099.1_pt1 | contig 22135 bp, 15 predicted proteins | sample 1732031 | NCBI WGS metagenome assembly OVXI01 (sample SAMEA4545821, study PRJEB24839) | metagenome | biome: chicken; feature: ceca content | place: Italy | collected 2013-05 | reverse complement strand
TTTTTTTATTATAACTTATCTGAACAAGATGTTACAACTTTAGTATACCACTACACTTTTTATTTCTACATCCTGTGCTGTTTTTAGGCCGCACTGTTCGCCCATTCGCCGTTCCGCTACAGGCTCGCAGTTATTTTGTTATAGTGCCTAAATCTATATTTCTTCCATTCTAAGTTTCCTAACAACCCTTCAATCCCCACGACCAACCCATAGAAGAGAATGCTTTGGTTTAGGATGTTAATGATCTAAATGTACATTCTTGTTGGCAAAATAGCATAAAAATGTGAAAATGTCAATAGTTTTTTGTGTAATTTACATAAAATTAAGAACGTAACAGAGGTGGTGAAATTATGTGTTTTTTAATCTATCTCGCATTTATTCCATTTACAAAGGCTAAATAACAAGCAAAATCTCCGATTGCTTTCCGGTTATAGCTGTCGTCCTCTTCGTAACCAAGCTCATCTCGCCATGCAGTAGTTTTGCCTTGTTGCTTAAGATATCTGGCGAGCATATTAAAATGTGTAATCACCGAATTATGACAGGATGTCCGGCTGGGGTCTTGTTCCATTTTTTCTTCTCGGCTCATCAATAGCCAATTTGCTCTAATAGCTGCATAGCGTGTCGCTACTTTTATAAGATCATTGTATAATTCCAATGCGTCCGGGTCATTCCCGACTTCTGAAACGATTTGCTTATGGATGGCCTGCATCTGCTCAAGAGACAAGGCTTTTGGAAGTTTTATATATTCTTCATAAGTACTAACCATGAGTATTTCCCCCTTCTTATTTTTTGGAAGTATATTTTAAATCTAAAATAGCACTTCGTCCAGTAGAATCTGCATTATCTTTCTGGTAAATAGTATGCGGATAGGTTCATCTCATTTTCTTCATCAAAGTCCAACTCAACCCAATAATCTCGAATAAAATACGCTTTATGATGTTTTTGCATAGAATAGAGCTCGAGTGTTTCAAAATCTATTACGCAAAGTGGAATTGCTTCGAGCTTCTCATTTTTAAAAAATGAATGTTCTAAGGTTTCGACAACCTTGCTCAGACAACTTGGACAAAGGTTGCTTTCTAAAAATTTTTCATTTAGTTTATAGCCCTCTGGAAACGATATTTGCAGGTCTGCCATGCCGCGAGAAGCAGTACTCGTTCCATTATATGAGATGTTTTCATTATCCGTTTGCCACAGGCTTGACCCTTTGTTGGCTTTTATTTCATTGCCTTGATTGTCGTATTCTTTCAGCCGCAAATCAATGACGTACCAATCATTAAGAGAGACGACTCCAATAGTGTCAAACTTACGGTAGTAGCTCATTAAGCTCCGGGGGTTATTCCCGCAAAGACAGCACTCCTCGGTATTTTCGAGCTTGGATTTGAGATGAGCGTAATTAACCTCTATGTGTTCTCCCCGATTGCTATTTATGGCTTTTGCTCGGAATAATAAAGCAGCTCCTAAAGCTATAATTGCAACACAGAAAACTATTCGCCAAAAGGTTTTCTTGCGGATCTTATAATAATTTCCATCAAAATAGTTATCCATTTTTGTCCCCCCTATGAATCATTTGATTAAGTATTGTATAAGCTCATCATAAAAAGCACTCCTAATATGAAGTGGACTAATACTAGTCCCATTATATCAAAGCTAACAGATATGATAAAGAAAAAATGGACTAGATTTGGTTCACAAAAACAAAACCACCGAATGAGGTGGTTCTGTCGTAGATATAAATTAGATATCGCAGAAGAAATAAACGATATCTTGCATAGTAGCCTACATTGTCTCTATGAATATTGAAAGCATGAGCGTGAACTAAATCCTCCATGAGAGGGATGGATTATGGAGCAGAAAATAAAACAAACTGGCATAGCTATAGGTAGTAACATCCGTAGAATTCGTCTTGAACGAGAAATTGGACAAACAGAACTTGTACGAATGATGCAATTGAAAAACATAGATATTACCAGAGAATCTCTAGTTAAGATTGAAAGAGGTATCCAGCACATTACTGGAGCGCAACTTCGTGGAATTAGAGATTGCCTTGAGACAACTTATGATGAATTACTAAAATGATAAAGAACGGATTCCGAAGAACGGTTTCTGTTCTATTTTATTTGCATTAATCCGATGTTTCTGCAGTCTTTATCTCCAAATAGTGTAAAATAGCAATAAGACTTAAAAGGGATTTTCATGGATAAAATGCGAATGGAGTCAGTAGATATTACTGACCAGAATATAGAGAAGATCGGAGCTTTATTCCCAAATGTTATCACTGAAGCAAAAGACGAAAACGGCAAACTTATAAAAGCCATTAACTTCGAGCTATTAAAACAAGAATTATCCAAGAATATTATCGATGGAGATGAAGCATATGAGTTTACATGGGTCGGTAAGAAGGCGGCAATCATAGAGGCGAACAGCCCCATTCGCAAAACCCTGCGTCCATGCAAGGAAGAAAGTGTCAATTGGGATACGACAGAGAATCTTTATATTGAAGGCGATAACCTGGAAGTTCTGAAACTTCTTCAAGAAAGCTATTTAGGCAAGGTCGATTTGATATATATTGATCCTCCGTATAATACAGGAAACAATTTGATCTACAGAAATAATTTCTTTGCCTCGGAAAGGGATTTCAAGGAAAAAAGTGGCTCTGTCGACGATGATGGAAATAGATTAGTTCTAAACTCTAGAACAAATGGAAGATTCCATTCTGATTGGTGCTCTATGATGTATTCTCGTCTTATTCTTGCGCGAAATTTATTGTCTCAGAGAGGAATTATTACTTTAACTATTGATGACAGTGAGATTGAAAGTATAACTTCTATAATGAACGAGGTTTTTGGCGAAGAAAACCATTTGGCTACTATAATAATCAAAAACAATCCATCAGGACGATCGACTCTTACTGGCGCATCTATTTCGCATGAATATGCGCTTTTCTATGGCTCTAACACCATGGTGAGATTAGGTAGGCTCCCTCGAAACGAAAAACAAATCTCACGATATAAAGAACTAGATAGCATCGGAGCTTTTGAATGGGTTAACTTTCGAAAACATGGAGGTTATAAAGAAGATGCGCCATCAATGTATTACCCCATCTATATCAAAAAAGATGGAAGTTCTTTTCGCATTCCAGAACTCCGGTGGAATGAAAACGAAAGAGAATATAATGCTTTAGAACAACCTCTCGAAGATGAATTTGTATCTTATCCCATTGATGAAGAAGGTCGCCCACGCCGATGGAAATGGAGTCTAGAACGCGTGTTGAGCAACACAGAGGAAATGAGCGTTAGGACTGATAGATTTAACAGACCTGCCGTATATATAAAATCAAGAATGAAAGATGAAGGTATGTTACCTTTAACAGTTTGGGATAATAAACTTTACTCTTCAACTGAGTATGGCACAAATCTTCTATCAGAGCTATTTAAGGGTAAATATTTTGATTATCCTAAGTCATTATTTGCTGTGATGGATTGTTTACGAATTGGAGAATGCGATAATGAAGGCATTATACTTGATTTCTTTTCTGGCTCCGCCACCACTGCCCACGCAGTGATGCAACTTAATGCGGAAGACGGGGGTAATCGCAAGTTCATAATGGTTCAGCTTCCAGAAAAATGTGACGAAAAATCTGAATCATATAAAGCGGGATACAAGAACATCTGCGAAATTGGCAAGGAACGCATTCGTCGCGCGGCAAAGAAAATTCACAAAGAACATCCAGATGTAAAATTTGATGATGGCTTCCGTGTCCTAAAAACTGATGATAGCAATATGACTGATGTCTACTATGCCGCAGATTCATATGATCAGGATATGCTTAGTCAACTTGAATCGAATATCAAGCCTGACCGCACAGACCTTGACCTTCTGTTTGGTTGTCTACTGGAATGGGGGCTGCCGCTCTCGATGCCGTACACTTCAGAAGATATTGAAGGTTGCAAAGTACATACATATAATGATGGTGATTTGATCGCTTGTTTCGATGAGAATATTCCAGAAGGCGTTCTTAAAGAAATCGCCAAGCGTAAACCGCTTCGTGCTGTCTTTAGGGACTCTGGTTTCAATGGTAGTCCAGAGAAAATTAATGTCGGAGAAACATTCAAGCTCATATCTCCTGACACAAGGGTAAAAATTATATAATCTAACACCTCGAATGACTCTCAAAAATCCGAGAGTCATTCTTGTATTCTTAAAGACAAATCTTGAAATCCTGAAAAGCTCATGATATAATTTATCTATTGTTTGAAACTATATGGTCAACTAAAACTAAAGAGGTAAGTATCATGAAAGTTAGCTATAAAAAACTATGGAAACTCCTCATTGATCGAGACATGATGAAAAAGGATTTGCAGGCCAGGGCAGGAATTAGTTGGGCATCTGTGACTAAGATGTCGAAGAATGAGAATGTTAGCATGGAAATTCTACTCAAAGTCTGTGGAGCTGCGGCATAGAAGATGTTGTCGAGTTTGTGCCTGACGACGCCAAGGAGGAACATGGCGCTTAAAGACATATTTCGCAGCAAAGAAAATACAGAAAGCCAGGTACCGCCGATGAAAATTTTTGATAATATCACGGAAATCGTCCGGGACGATCTTCAAAAGACAATAAAACAGAATGGTCGCGTCTCTGTGGCAGCGGCTTGTTTCTCTATGTATGCCTATCAGGAACTTAAAGCACAGCTTGATCAGGTTGATGAGTTTCGCTTTATTTTTACCTCGCCTACTTTCATCAAAGAAAAGGCGGAGAAACAAAAACGCGAGTTCTACATTCCACGTCTTCATCGCGAAAACAGTCTCTATGGAACGGAGTTCGAAGTAAAACTCCGCAACGAGCTAACTCAACGTGCCATTGCTAAGGAATGCGCAAACTGGATTAAGGAGAAGGCAAAGTTTAAATCCAATACTACGGGTGAGCATATGGGGGGCTTTATGACTGTCGCCTCTCCCTCCGAACAGTATGCTTATGCTCCAATCAATGGATTCACAACTGTAGATATTGGTCGTGAGCGTGGCAATAACAGCTATAATATGGTGCAGGGTATGGAAGCTCCGTTCGCTACACAATATATGCAGCTTTTTGATACGCTTTGGAATGACCAGAGTAAGATGCAGGACGTTACGGATATTGTGATTGAAAATATCACTAACGCCTATAATGAGAACTCTCCAGAATTCATCTACTTTATGACACTCTACCATGTGTTCAGCGAATTTCTGGAGGATATATCTGAGGATACGCTCCCGAATGAGGCAACTGGCTTTAAACAGAGCCAGATTTGGAACAAGCTCTACGACTTCCAGAAGGATGCCGTTCTTGCCATCATAAACAAGCTAGAGAAATATAACGGCTGCATTCTGGCGGATAGTGTCGGTCTAGGTAAGACATTCACTGCACTCGCCGTCATTAAATACTACGAAAACCGTAACAAGTCCGTTCTTGTGTTATGTCCGAAGAAGCTGGCCGAGAACTGGAATACATATAAAGATAACTATGTAAATAACCCCATTGCTAAGGATCGCTTAAATTATGATGTACTGTTCCATACCGATCTTTCTCGTAATGGCGGTCAGTCCAATGGCCTTGACCTCGATCGCTTAAACTGGGGCAACTATGATCTCGTCGTGATTGATGAGTCACACAACTTCCGTAATGGCGGTGAACTTTCTGGCGACGACGCTAAAGAAAATCGTTACTTACGCCTCTTAAATAAAGTTGTTAGAGCCGGAGTAAAAACGAAAGTATTGATGCTTTCTGCAACGCCGGTCAATAACCGTTTCAATGATTTAAAGAATCAGTTGGCGCTTGCCTATGAGTGCGACTCGACATTGATCGATGAAAAACTGAATACATCTAAATCCATCGATGAGATTTTCCGTCAGGCGCAGACCGCATTTAATGCTTGGAGTAAACTAGAGCCGGAAAATCGTACTACCGATGCGCTTTTGCGTACGCTGGATTTCGACTTCTTTGAAGTATTGGATAGTGTCACAATTGCTCGCTCTAGGAAGCATATAGAAAAATACTACAACACTGCTGAGATTGGGAAATTTCCAGAGCGCCTGAAGCCTATTTCTAAACGTCCGAACCTGACTGATCTAAACTCGGCTATCAACTATAATCAGATATATGAGCAGCTGATGATGCTGTCGCTCTGTATCTATACGCCGTCCAATTACATTTTCCCGAGCAAGTTGGAAAAATATGTAGATCTCTCACATCACAAAGGGAACAACTTAACGCAGGTTGGTCGCGAGCAAGGTATTCGACGACTAATGAGTATCAATCTACTAAAGCGTTTGGAAAGCTCAGTCTATTCTTTTGATTTGACCCTGAAGCGCATCTATGAGCTAATCAGAGATACAATCAAAACAATAGATGAGTATGAGCAGAACGGCGGCACTATTATCGATGCTTACGATATGTCCGAGTCGGAGTTTGATATTGAGGATGGCAACTCCGATCTATTTACTGTTGGCAAAAAGGTAAAAATCGAACTTTGCGACATGGATTATAAAACATGGCGAGAAGAATTGGAAAAAGATGCCGATACACTTGAGCTTCTTACGCTCATGATGGCGGACATTACGCCGGAACATGACTCAAAGCTGCAGGCTTTGTTTGCTATGCTTGACGATAAGATGGCTCATCCAATCAATAAGGGTAATAAAAAGGTGATTATTTTCTCAGCTTTCTCAGACACGGCAGAGTATCTTTATGAGAATGTTAGTCAATATATGAAAGATAAGTATGGCCTCAATACGGCAGTAATCACTGGCACGATTGATGGAAAGACAACTATCAAGGGATTTAGAGCGACACTCAACAACGTTTTGACTTGCTTCTCGCCTATTTCAAAAGACAAAGATCTTTTGATGCCAAACCGCACAGATGAAATAGATATTCTTATTGCTACAGACTGTATATCTGAAGGACAGAATTTGCAGGACTGCGATTATCTTGTTAACTACGATATTCACTGGAATCCGGTACGTATTATCCAGCGCTTTGGGCGCATTGATCGTATTGGTAGTAAGAATAAATATATTCAGCTCGTAAACTTCTGGCCGGATATGACTCTTGACGATTATATTAACCTGAAATCCCGTGTTGAGACTCGTATGAAGATTTCAGTCATGACCTCTACTGGCGACGACGACCTTATTAATCCTGAAGAAAAGGGCGATCTTGAATATCGCAAACAGCAGCTTCAGCGACTTCAGGAAGAGGTTGTCGATCTTGAGGATATGTCTAGTGGTATTTCGATCATGGATCTTGGACTGAACGAGTTCCGTTTGGATTTGCTCGAATACATCAAAATGCATGAAGATATCGAGAAGAAACCTACTGGCCTGCATGCCGTCGTTGCAAAAACAGAAGAAAATCCGCAAGGCGTTATCTTTGTACTGAAAAATATCAATAACAGTGTCAATATCGACAATAGGAATCGCATTCACCCATTCTATATGGTCTATATCGGTTCCGATGGGGGGATTATCTGCGACTATTTGAATCCTAAAAAGATGCTTGATACGATTCGTTTACTTTGTCGAGGCAAATCTGAGCCAATCAAAAAGCTCTGCAATAAGTTCAATGTAGAAACAGATGATGGACGTAATATGAGCGAAATTTCCGAGTTGCTCAATGATGCTATCGTTTCTATTATCGATACAAAGGAAGAAAGTGACATCGATAGCCTCTTTTCTGGAGGTGGTACTTCTGCACTGATGTCGAATATCTCCGGTCTCGATGATTTTGAACTAATCTGTTTCCTTGTAGTGAAGTAAGGGGGGCTATGATGATCGGATTACCAAAGACGACCGAATTTAATAAACGTATTCCAAAACAAAAGTTCTACGAGAACATTAGTGTTACTCCGGCATTACGCCGTATTTTCATAGATCAAATCAAGGTAATTTACTGGAGGAACAAAATCGCCCCGTCCACAATGAATCTTGAGGCTGGGCAAAACGTGACGGAGATTGAAGTATTTGAAGTAAAACTCAATAGTGTTCCGCTTGACGTTTCCGTTCTGCGACAGATGGATAAAGAAATACCTTACCATATAGTGTTTTTGTTAGAGCATGAGGGAAAATACCAGGTATGGACGGCGTATAAAGAAAAGGCTGGTAGTGGAAGTAATGCATTCAAGGTTGAGACATATTTCCACACCGATTGGCTCACAGAGGATGAGCTCGTTTTAAAGCTGGACGGTTTAAATATGGACGCTGTCTATGAAAATTATGTGCGCCAGATTGCCGGGGGCGCTCTGCGTGTTGCCACTGACGGAGAAACGGAAAGCCTTAAGGAATCTATTGAGCGAGACAAACGGCAGCAGGCACTGCAAAAGCAGATCGATGCCCTTCAAAAGAAAATCCGTCGTGAAAAACAGCTGAACCGGCAGATGGAGCTAAATGCTGAACTCAAAAAATTGAAGCGCGAACTTTAACAACTGTTAAAAATGATTGATAGTCGAACCCAATAATGGAAGGAGAAAAATGGCGTTAGTATTCAATAAAATAGAAAATGCAGACGTATTTACGCGAGATTTCAGTCCTTTGACTAGAAATAATCAAATTAATTTTCCAAATAATGAGGAGATTGCTGTCGTTTACGGACCGAATGGTACTGGAAAAACGAGTTTAATTAAGGTGCTTTCTGATGCTCCAAATACCAAGCTGGAATTTGATTACGAGGGGACAACCTATACGTCTGGAACAAGCGTGTTTCATGTTGTGAACGATCAAAACAACCGAAATATTATTTCTGGAGAGACACGGGATTTTTTTCTTGGCGATAATATACAGCACGAGTTTGAATTGCAGGATTTACTCGCTGAGAAAAGAGCAGTCTTTATTTCGACTGTTCTCTCAATCCTGAAGAGTTACAGAATCACAACAACTAAGCATCCTCTCTCGGATCTGATTGAGGATGAAACTTTGAAGAACTTTGTAAAGGACTGTGCAAATAACAAATCCAAGGGTGATCATTATACAAATGAGCAGATTGTTAATATGATGAATACTCTTGGGCGGGCGGCTGTTCCTGATTATGATCAAGCACGTCTGAACTACCTCGTAGAGGACTATAATAAAAAAAAGCCAGTAATTGTAAAGATTGAAGCGTTGGTTGGCGAGACGCTGACTCCAAACATACATGTCCGTGAGATTGAGGAAAACACTGAAGCGATAGCTATTCTTAACCGTTTCCAAAAAGATCAGTGTATTGTTTGCGACAATCGAGGTATTGACCGAGAAGCTCTACTAGCTGCAAAAACCGCAAATCGGGATACCGTCAAAGAAGCACTCGATCCAAAGATAAAGGAGCTACTAGAGGAAATTACCAATCTTTCGTTTGATGCAGATCCTTTCACTCTCAGAGCTCGCCTTCTTCAAACCATTGAAGACGGCGACATGACAATCGTTGCAGACGTTCTTGCAGAAATAGCCGTATATAAGCATATTTTAGTAAACATTATTCAGAATGCGATTATAGATGCTTACGAGCAGGGGGATATTGCAGTTACATTCCGTGAGTATAACGAACTTATCAGTACTACACCGGATATCTCGCAAGAGGATTATCTCTACATTCAAGAGATCGTCTCAAATAGTATGAGCAAGAGGCTGTCGGTTGAGCGTGACGAAAGCCGCCATTTGCGCATTCGACTCTCCGATCAGGAGTTTTTGGGCTTGCCTCGAGATGAACTGCCATTGAGTACTGGTGAGCAGAATTTTCTTTCGCTGACATTTGAGTTTCTAAAAGCAAAGAACTCTGCCGCGCCCATTGTTGTGATTGACGATCCGGTTTCGAGTTTTGACTCGATCTATAAGAACAAGGTTGTTTATGCTATTGTCAGAATTCTGCATCACAAGAAGCGGATTGTCCTGACGCACAATACCGATTTAATCCGACTTTTGGACGGACAATATAGGCATTGTTTCAAGCTTTATCTGCTAAATAATACAGATGGAGAGGTGAATGGTTTTATCCCACTGCGCAATCGAGAGCAAGACATGCTGATCAGCCTTGAAAAACTGCTGGAAGCTTTTAGGAATGACGTCCCTAGGAATGTCCAAAACTTTGAGCTCTATCTTATATCCATGATTCCGTTCATGCGTGGCTACGCTAATATCGTTAACAAAAGGGATATCTTTGAAGATCTCACACAGGTGATGCACGGATATAAGACTGATAGCGTAGATATCGCTCAAGCGTATATCGAACTGTTTGGCAATCCAGACGAACTTATTCAGGCGCCTTATAATATAACGGTTGCTGATATACTGCAGAAATCTGTTGATGAAGCGACGATTGTAGACACTAACAGCTTTCCGCTACTGAATCGAACCCTAAAGCATTCGTTCCAGTATCTATACCTGAGACTGGCTGTTGAGAAAGCTCTTGTCGATAAATTTAACATCGACACGACTCGATACACTCAATTGGGGCAGATAATTTCTGCTGCATTCCCCGACGATAACGATATTGAGCAAATTCGTGATAGAATCAGATTAACGTCGAAGAAGACACTGATTAATGAGTTTAATCATTTCGAGGGTAATTTGAGCATTTTTCAGCCAGCGATTGACATCACCGATCAGGCGTTAAGCATCGAGAAGGCAAATCTTTTGACCTTCATCGAGAATCTATGAGATAAGGAGAAGTAACATGGAAAAGATGAGAATGGAATCGGTTGACATGACCGCGCAAAATATAGAGGAAATTGGTGCTCTGTTTCCGAATTGCATTACGGAGACTATAGACGAGAACGGAAAACCAAGAAAGTCTATTAATTTTAAATTGCTTCGCCAGATGCTGTCGGAGAATGTTCTTGAAGGTGATGAAGCATATGAGTTTACATGGGTTGGTAAGAAAGCGGCTATCGTCGAGGCGAACAAGCCAATTCGCAAGACCCTGCGCCCGTGTAGTGAGGAAAGCGTAAACTGGGATACTACCGAGAATCTTTATATCGAGGGGGACAATTTGGAGGTACTGAAGCTTCTGCAGGAAAGCTACCTCGACAAAGTTAAGATGATCTACATTGATCCGCCATATAATACGGGACATGATTTTGTTTATCCGGACTCTTTTATAATGGATAATGAAGATTATAATGATGGAGCAGGCTACTTCGATGATGAGGGTAACGTGAACTTCAGAAGAGAAAATAGTACGGTAGCTGCCAAGTATCATTCTGATTGGTGTTCAATGATTTATTCTAGGTTGATACTTGCAAGAAATATACTAAAATCAGATGGCTGCATTTTTATAAGTATTAACGATATAGAAGCAATGAATCTAAAAAAAATATGTGATGAAATTTTTGGAGTGTCGAATTTTGTTGCAGATTTGATTTGGTCCAATAAAGAAGGCGGGGGCAGTTCTGATAGTAAGCTTTTTAGAATAAAGCATGAACACATTATTTGCTATGCAAAGGATATAAATAATCTTAAAATAACAGGGGTGCCTATCAGCAATGCAGATAGATATAAAGGAATTGATGAATATGTAAACGAAAGAGGACCTTACTACTTGCAGAAATTAGGAATGGGTTCAATTCAGTATTCACCATCATTAGATTATCCAATTGAAACCCCAGATGGAAGTACGGTCATGCCAGCAGATAATAATAAAGGGAAAAAGGCATGTTGGCGATGGTCTAGAGATAAATTTGAAAAGAATAGAGAAAGAGGTTTCATTGAAATCAAAAAGGATTCTCAGGGAATTTGGACAGTCTACACAAAACAATATATGAATTGCGACAATGATGGCAATCCTATAGATAGAACACAACGTCCAATGGGAATAATTGATGAATATTCAAGTACGCAAGCTGCGAAAATGCTTGAGAGTATGAGGTTAGGTGGATTGTTTAATTATTCAAAACCCGTTGACTTATTACAATATTTATTACTTCGCCTTGATTTAGGTGAAGAGTATGTAATGGATTTCTTTTCCGGCTCTGCTACAACCGCCCATGCCGTCATGCAGCTTAATGCCGAGTATGGCGGCAATCGAAAGTTTATCATGGTGCAGCTACCAGAAAAATGCGCCGAAGATTCTGAGGCTTATAAGTCAGGCTATAAAAATATCTGTGAAATCGGCAAGGAACGCATTCGCCGTGCCGCTAAAAAGATTTACGAGGAACATCCGGACGCGCCGTTCGACGATGGTTTCCGTGTCCTGAAACTTGCTGATAGTAACATGAACGACGTCTACTATGGTGTGAACGAGTACGATCAGGACATGCTGTCGATGTTGGAGTCCAATATCAAGCCTGACCGTACTGATCTTGATCTGTTGTTTGGCTGTCTACTCGAATGGGGGCTTCCGCTTTCACTACCGTATTCTTCTGAAAATATTGACGGATTCACGGTGCATAACTACAATGATGGCGACCTGATTGCCTGTTTCGACGAGAACATTACAGACGATATCGTGAAAGTGATTGCTAAAAAACAACCACTCCGCGCAGTGTTCCGCGACTCGAGCTTTCCGAATAGCCCGTCTAAGATCAATGTCGGCGAGATATTCAAAATGTTAGCACCGGATACTAGAGTGAAGGTTATTTAAGGAGTAGATATGAGATTACAATTTAAACATCAAAAATTTCAGGCAGATGCCGCCAAAGCTGTGGTAGATGTGTTTGCGGGACAGCCATATCTCACTCCGTCTTACATGATGGATCGAGGCTCTGGTTACTACCAGCAAAGCATGACTGATGACGAGGACTTTACTGGTTGGAGCAACCATAAAATCGTTCCAGAGCTTTCTGACGGCATTATTTTGGAACATATCCAAAAAATACAGCGCGCTAATCAGCTTGCGCCATCACCGAAGCTTGAGGGAAAATATAATCTTACTATCGAGATGGAAACCGGTGTTGGAAAAACTTATACCTACATCAAAACCATGTTCGAGCTCAATAAACATTATGGCTGGAGTAAGTTTATTGTTGTGGTGCCGAGCATTGCTATTCGCGAAGGTGTCTATAAGTCCTTCGAGGTTACACAGGAGCATTTTGCCGAGGAATATGGAAAAAAGATCCGATTCTTTATCTATAACTCGGCGCAGCTTACTGAGATCGACCGCTTTGCATCGGACAATTCCATTAATGTTATGATTATTAACTCGCAGGCTTTTAATGCCCGCGGAAAGGATGCTCGCCGCATCTATATGAAACTGGATGAGTTCCGCTCCCGTCGCCCGATTGATATTATTGCGAAAACTAATCCAATCATGATTATTGATGAGCCGCAATCTGTTGAGGGTAAGCAGACTAAAGAGAATCTTAAACAGTTTAATCCGATGCTAACTCTACGTTATTCCGCTACTCACAGGAGTGACAGCATCTACAATATGATCTATCGTCTGGATGCGATGGAAGCATACAATAAGCGTCTCGTGAAGAAAATCGCCGTTAAGGGCATTACGGAATCTGGTTCAACAGCTACTGAAAGCTATGTGTATCTTGAAGGAATTAATCTTTCGAAAGCCGCTCCTACTGCCACAATTCAGTTCGATGTCAAAGGGGCTTCTGGTGTTCGCAAAGTCACAAAGACTGTAAATGAGGGCTTTAACCTTTATCCGAACTCTGGCGAAATGGAGGAATACCGTAATAACTTCATTGTGAAGCACATTGATGGTCGCGACGATTCTGTCGAATTTGTAAACGGGATCAAGATTTATGCTGGTGATGTGATCGGCAAGGTGAGCGAAGAACAGTTGCGTCGCATCCAGATCCGCGAGACCATCCTCTCGCACATTGATCGCGAGCGCCAGCTCTTCCATAAGGGCATCAAAGTGCTCTCCTTATTCTTTATCGACGAGGTAGATCACTACCGTGAATATGACGCTGCCGGACAGCAACAAAATGGAATCTTTGCTCAGATGTTCGAGGAAGAATACGCCGATATAGTCAACAATCTGCAAATTGGTATCGGTGAAGACGACTATCTGAATTACCTTAACTCAATTCAAGCCAGCGATACGCATGCCGGATACTTTTCCATTGATAAAAAAGGTCGAATGACCAACAGCAAGATTAAAGATAAAAAGGAAAAGACCTCTGACGACATCGATGCTTATGACTTGATCATGAAGAATAAGGAGTTGCTTTTGGATCGTGATCCGAAACGTTCACCGGTGCGCTTTATTTTCTCACATTCTGCCTTGCGTGAAGGTTGGGATAACCCGAATGTGTTTCAAATCTGTACCCTGAAGCAGAGCTCTAGTGAGGTTCGTAAGCGTCAGGAAGTTGGACGTGGCCTCCGCCTCTGCGTCAACCAGGACGGCGATCGCATGGATACAAATGTACTCGGTGCGGATGTACATAACGTGAACGTTCTTACGGTTATTGCAAGTGAGAGTTATGATAGCTTTGCGAAAGGCTTGCAGTCTGAAATTGCTGATGCAGTTGCAGATAGACCGAAGAAGGTCACTACAGAGCTGTTTAGCGGTAAGGTGATTAGAGATACAAACGGTAATGAGCAAGTCATCGACGAGGACACTGCTACTGCCATCTATGAAAGCCTTATCGAGAATGGATATGTTAAGAAAGGTCAATTGACTGATAAATACTATGAGGATAAGGCAAACGGCGAGATTGAGATAGCCGAAGAAGTTGCAGACTCCGCCGAAGATGTTATCAGTATTATTGACTCCATTTATGATCCTCGTGCTATGCAGCCTGAGAATGCCCGTAGCAATAATGTGGAACTTCAAGTAGACGAAGACAAGCTGGCGATGCCAGAATTTAAGGCTCTTTGGTCAAGGATCAATGCGAAGTCTGTTTATGTTGTTGACTTTGATACCGATGAATTGATTCGCAAAGCGACAGCAGCTTTAGATTCAAAGCTCCATGTGTCAAAGATTTACTTTAAGGTCGAAAGCGGAGCCATGGAACAGATAAAATCTAAGGACGATCTCCTTGCCGGAGCTTCATTTGTTCGTGAAGAATCTGCCCAATATAATACAAAAATTTCCGCAAGTAACAATGTGAAATACGACTTAGTCGGAAAACTCGTGGATGAGACCGGATTAACTAGAAAGGCTATTGTTAAGATATTGCAAAGCATTCAGAAGCCAGTCTTTGATCAATTTAAGGATAATCCTGAGGAATTCATCATTAAGGCTGCGGATATTATCAATGATGAGAAGGCTACAGCCATTATTCAGCATATAACTTATAATGCGCTAGACGAACATTATGAAACAGATGTATTTACTGAACCAACCATCAAAGGTAAACTTGGCACTAATGCCATGAAAGCAAAGAAGCATTTATATGATCACATCGTATATGATTCTTCGAATGAGCAAAAGTTTGCCGAACAATTAGATACGAATACTGATGTCGCGGTCTATGTAAAGCTTCCAGATGGATTTTATATCTCTACTCCAGTTGGCAGATATAATCCAGACTGGGCAATAGCGTTCTATGAAGGCAAAGTCAAACATATTTACTTCGTAGCGGAGACTAAAGGCTCTATGTCTTCGATGCAACTCCGCCTAGTTGAAGAATCCAAGATCCATTGCGCACGTGAGCACTTCAAAGCAATTAGCTCTGAAAATGTAGTTTACGATGTTGTAGACAGTTATGACACATTGCTTAATAAGGTGATGAGGTAGCAATAAACATAGGGACTTGCCATTTTATAGCGAGTCCCAATCTTAAATAGAACATATATATTTTACATATTTTTAAATTGTATACAATTTGTCTAGAAAATATACGAACTTTTAAGACGTGAGTGAGTTTTTAGCAAAAAGGAAGTGAAAAAATGGCAGAAAGTCAATATAGATTCGAGCGTCTAACTCCAACTGATGACGTAGATTTGAGTATTTATGAAGATGCTATAGATTATGTGTTCGACAATTCCGATATTCGAAATGTTGCTATTTCGGGCGCATATAGCGCTGGAAAGAGTAGTGTTTTAGCTTCATACAAAAAGAAGCATAGAGATTTACATTTTTTACATATCTCACTTGCGCATTTTGTATCTCCAGATAAAGAGGATGAACAGGACGTAAAGGAATCTGTCCTAGAGGGAAAAATCCTAAATCAACTAATACACCAAATCTCGCCGGATAAAATTCCGCAGACAAATTTTAGAGTAAAGAAAAAGATCAACTCTAAAAGTATTGTAGCAAAGACATTAGAAACTGTAGCTCTTTTAGTAGCAGTTCTTTATTTTGTGCTCTTTGACTCGTGGAAAGCATATGTACTTACACTACCTAATAATCAGCTTAAGTCATTTTTAAAGTTATCAATACAGCCCTATGCATTATTGATTGACGGTATTGTCATAATTGGTATATTAGGTTTTCTTATATATGGATTGATTAAAGTTCAAAAGAATAAGAATGTTTTTCGTAAATTGAACCTACAAGGCAATGAAATTGAAATATTTGAAGAAAGCGATGATTCTTATTTTGATAAATACCTCAATGAGGTATTATATCTTTTTGAAAATGCAGAAGCCGATGTTATCGTATTTGAAGATATGGATCGTTTTAATGCCAATAGAATCTTTGAACGGCTTCGCGAAGTAAACACGCTTGCAAATATTCAGCTTCAACAAGATAATAAAAAAATTCTGCGTTTTTTTTATTTACTGCGCGATGATATTTTTATATCAAAAGATAGGACAAAGTTCTTTGATTACATTGTTCCAGTTGTACCAGTTATAGATAGCTCCAATTCTTACGGCCAGTTTATTGATCACTTTGAAAAGAGTGGATTATTAAAAAAATTTGATGAAAGTTTTCTGCAAGGATTATCGTTATATATCGATGATATGCGTCTTTTGAAGAATATTCACAATGAATTTGTGATCTATTATAATCGATTAAATACTACAGAGCTCGATTGTAATAAAATGCTCGCCATTATTGCATATAAGAATCTATTTCCGCGTGATTTCGCCGATTTACAGCTTAATCAAGGATTTGTATTTACTCTTTTTAATAAGAAAGAGACATTCATTGAATCTGAAATAGCAGCTACTAAAGAAATAATCAATGAAACACAACGTAGAATTTCTTCTCTTAAAAATGAGGAGCTCATATCTATGCGAGAACTAAATGCCGTATTTGCGGATAGGTATTTATCGGGATATCGCTGGAACCAATATGGGGATAATGAATTAGCTGATTTTATATTAAGAAATTTGAACGGCAATATTAGAAAAGAATATGATTCTCGTAAGCAAGCACTTGAGGATAAAATAGCAGATAATTGTACTCAATTGACTCAGGAAGTATACGAATTAGAGCATAAGTTAATTGCGATTAAGAGTAAGCAACTTCACCAAATTGTAACTCGTGATAATATTGACGAAATATTCAGTATAACAAACACAAATGAAATTGGAGAAGTAACGGACTTTAATGATATAAAAAGCAGTGAATATTTTGATCTTTTGAAGTATCTTATTCGTAATGGATATATTGATGAGACTTATGCGGACTATATGACATATTTCTACGAGAATAGTCTTAGTCGTATTGATAAAACTTTTTTACGTAGCGTGACTGACAAAAAGGCAAAAGAATATACCTATCAATTAAAGAGTCCTCAGATGGTTGTCTCGCGTCTTAGATTGGTAGATTTTGACCAAGAAGAAATTCTTAATTTTGATTTATTGACATTTTTATTGTGTACTCAATCCTATACTGAGTATCTTGAAAGATTTCTCAAGCAACTTAAGGATACAGAGAACTTTAAATTTATAGGCGCATATTTTGATACTACGAATGAAATGCCCGCTTTTATTAAATGCCTTAATGCAAAATGGACTGAAATATTTAATTTAGCTCTTCGTCGGAATGGTTTGACTGAACAACAAATTCGTCAGTATTCGATATTCTCGATATATTATTCGGATGATAATATTATTAAGAATGTTAACGAAGGCAACTGTCTTTGCGATTACATTTCTAACGCCGACGACTATCTTGCGATAAATAATCCAAATATTGATAAATTAATACATGGATTTAAATTGCTTGGTGTATCATTTAAGAGTTTCAATTATGATGTCCTTAATAAGGAGTTATTTAATGCCGTTTATGAGAAATCATTATATGAAATCAATGCAAATAATCTCCAGCTCATTATGACGAAAGTTTTGGGCATAGAGAAAAATGAGGATATAATTCATAAAAACTATACTATTTTATGTTCATATCCTGATTCCGAAATAACACAATACATTGATTGGAATATAAATGAATATTTTGATGTTATTTTACAGATGAGTAATGGAACTATTAATGATGATGAAGAAGTTGTTATTACGGTATTAAATAATCAAGATCTCTATACCGAGTATAAGAAATCATATATTTCCGTCTTACAGACAACTATTGATTCTATCAAAGAAGTAACGGATTCCACGCTATGGCCGTCATTGTTGGATTCTGGCATAATAAAATATTCAGAGCAAAATATTATAGATTACTACAATGTTCTCAAACTTGATAAAAGTGTTATTGCCTTTATTAACAAAGGAAATAATACCCTGAATTTCTCAAAAGGGAACTACGATGATGATATTAAAAAAGTATTATTTAGTGATGTAGTAGAATGCGACTCCATCAAGGATTCGAAATATAAACAGATATTAACAACATTAAGACGTTCCTATACTAGCTTCAGTATTGAAAATATCTCTTTCGCTAAAATGAATATATTGATTGATGCAGGAATAATAAAGATGACTGTAGATAACTTGAAATTCTTGCGCGAAAACTATCCTGAACATAAATATCTATTTATCAAAAAGAATATAGAAAAATATATAGAAATTATGTCGGATGAATTATTTTCGCAAGAAGAATTATTAAAAATACTTGATTGGGATATTAGCGATGAAGTAAAAATTAGCCTTCTGAAGTTTTCGAATGAACCCATAACTGTAGTTAATAAGAATTATTCTACACCTGTATGCGTCTATATTTTGGATAATAATTTAGAGCATTCTGACTTAAGATCTCTTTTCTCATCTTTTGAGCAATGGCAGGATCTTGTCCAAGACAAAATATTTGATTATGCTATAGATAATATAGCAAGCATCATAAATAATGCGGATGATGTATCAAAAAGATTATTAGACGAGCTTTTTTGTGCAGGACAATTGGATAAAGACGCAAAAATCAATCTATTAATAGCCCTTATGCCTACCGCTAATAGTAATCGCATTAAGGAAATTCTTGTTTTATTAAAATTAGATAATTATATTAAAATCTTCGATGCACGCACTAAACCTCAATTTGAAATCAGTAACGAAAGCGAGAAGTTACTAAAAGCTTTTAGAGAGAACGGATTTATTCAGGATTATATGGAAAGCTCAGAGAACGAGGGATATTATACAATAACCAGAATAAAACCTACAAAAACACTGTCCCAAGAATTACTATAATCTTTCTCTTGGGGGTACTAAAACAAAAAGATTCAGTCTGGAATATATCAAATACTCCAGACTGATTTTATATCTACTTCCTCACATACTCGGAGCTATGTCTTAATTCAATGCCATTTTCTTTCAAGCATCGTCTTACGGAGTCGGCACTTATCCCTAAAGCCTTGCCAATCTCGCTCGGCTTGTTCCATTCAGAGTAGAGTTGTAGGATCAAACCCACCAGAGATTCTTTTCGAGCAACCCTATTCGACACCTCGATTCCTGCATCCTTCAGATGCTTACTGATTGTATATCTATGACAACCATATTCTTTAGCAAGATCATATGTCGAGATGCCAGCTTTATATTTTGCAACTATCTCAACTTTTTCGCATTCCGTCAACCGTTTCTGTTGTTGTCGGAGCTGCCTGATTTTAATCTCTCCTTGACAATCTACCTCTGTCGGCTGTATATTATTTTTAGTTTTAGAGAGTTTATGCTTAACCTTGACAATCTTGTGAAAAGTGTTTGAGTTAAGTGCTGATAGGTCCATTGAAAAAGTCTTGCGGCAGCAAGGCTTTTTTTATATGGGTCGGATAGACCCAGTTGAGTACGTTGGAGTTTCTCAACAGAGAAACGGAAACGTGCGAAATATAATCCACCCGCTATGCGGGTGCGCGACGTTAGTTATACAAAAAATCACCTTTCCGTTATAATAGAGGTGTTCAGGCCACTATTAAAGAAAGGAAAGGTGATTTCATGGCAAAGCAAACGAATTCGCTCGCACATACGAAGTGGATGTGTAAGTATCACATCGTCTTCACCCCTAAGTATAGAAGAAAAATTGTTTATAATCAATACAAAAGTGATTTGCGGGATATATTGAAACAATTGTGCAGTTATAAAGGAGTGGAGATATTGGAAGGACATCTGATGCCAGACCATGTGCATATGTTGGTAAGTATACCGCCGAAGATCAGTGTATCATCATTTATGGGATACTTGAAAGGAAAAAGTGCCCTGATGATGTTTGACAGGCACGCAAATTTAAAGTATAAGTTTGGGAACCGTCATTTCTGGTCAGAAGGATATTATGTGAGCACGGTCGGATTAAATGAAGCCACGATAAAGAAGTATATACAAGAACAGGAAAAAGCAGATATCATGCAAGATAAACTCAGTGTGAAAGAATATGAAGACCCTTTTAAGGGTCAAGGCTGAGTAGTACAAAGGCCCCTTTAGGGGCAGCGACGAGTCAATAGCAATGTGGCTTGAACGGAGCTATGGGAAGGATGCGCAGCAAACTTCCCATAGCATGAAAGAGAAAGCCAGCGCCTTGAGGCGCGGCCAAGTAGGGCGGGCTTAGAGCCCGCGTCCCGAGCCACCCGTTTTACGGGTGGGGGCGACTACTGTCTTTGTTTGAATAAGTCATTTGTCTGTATAGTGCAGGAAATATAAGGTACAATGATAAAACTGCCATACTAAGAAGATTAATATGGCAGTTTATATATGTTGAAACTTTCTGAACTCTTATGCAATTTTTTGATCTGCAAGTTTCTTTACTTCTTCAATCGAAAGTCCTGTATACTCTGCAATTTTCTCCAATGACAAGATTCCATCGTTTAACATACGACAAGCCATTTCCTTGCGATCTTCGATGATCATATCTTCCATAATTTTACACATAATATCAACCCCTTCTTTCTCTTCCTTGAAATAGCGTACTCGTTTTGCTAACACATCATAATTTATATCATTTGGATCAATACAGGAAAAGTCGTGCATTAATTTTCCTAACTCTGTTTCCGTTTTTATTTTAGCATTCACATACAAAATATGGGTATCATCCTCAAATGGCTCTCCTGTTTCAGAAATCATCCGATTGATATGATAAATTGGCAGGTTTCTTTTTAATATGTCATTTTCTGTTATAAAGATAATATAAATCTCTGGAAGTGCCTCAAACTCCTCTCCAGGAGCAATTATATTTGCGTCTATGACACTACTATGATAGCGTGCTCGTTTTGCTTTGGCACCTCTGTCACTGCGTTGTACCTCAATATTATACTTTTTATTAAATTGATCCGTCGCAAAAATATCCAGACGCATGGAACGTCCCTGGAGATTCTTAATCGTATATTGAGAATGTACTTCACATGAGCTCCTAGTCTTTTGTTGCCATCTACCATTGAATGATTTTTTACTAATCCGAAACAAAGCTGTGCTGCTTTTGCCTGAATACTCGGATATAGTTCCTTTCCACCAAATGATTGGAATGGATTAGCGAGTGCTGAATCAAGCATTCCCTCATCATGAATACCATTACTTCCTCCAGTTGCTTCGATCAGACGTGCATGAAGTATCAAAACTTGCTCTTTACTCAAAGTTTTCATTTTGCAAGTACCTCATATGCCTCCATGTTTTGTTTTATTAATCGTTCTGATACTGCAAGCACATCCTCAGTTGCCGCAATTTTTTCTTTTTCAGCCTTACTAAAATCAATTACAAGATATCGGGGTACATTATTCTTTAATATTACTGCTGTTCCGTGTTCCTCAACTACTCTTACGACTTTAGAAAAATTCTGGTTTGCTTCTGTAATTGAAATCATTGTATTTGTATCTATTGTCATTTTACATACACCTCGCTTTCATTTATATTATACATAAATTCTAGCTAGAATACAACCTATTTTTATTAGAAGTTAAATTAGCATACTATGT
>OVXI01000098.1_pt1 | contig 22292 bp, 22 predicted proteins | sample 1732031 | NCBI WGS metagenome assembly OVXI01 (sample SAMEA4545821, study PRJEB24839) | metagenome | biome: chicken; feature: ceca content | place: Italy | collected 2013-05 | reverse complement strand
GCGGAAAGGCTTGGCGATGAGGTGCGGAACCGACTTGCGCAGCCGGCGGCGATGCGGGCTGCGGAGAGCGGTGTGAAGGGCGGAAGCGATTTCATATCGCACAAAAATAGAAAAAATTATGCGAGAATTGTGTGATTTCGCAAAAATATACTATATTTGCAGTCCCAAAGCAAAGGGAAACGGTATCGGGGCGTAGCTCAGTCCGGTTAGAGTACACGTCTGGGGGGCGTGTGGTCGCTGGTTCGAATCCAGTCACCCCGACTGATGAAAAATCCTTGATATTCAATCGAATATCGAGGATTTTTCTTTTGTGGTATATAGTCCGAAAAGTAGCGGTGGTACACAAGTGGTACATAAATGGTCGCTATCCGAAATTTAGATTTGTTCTAATATGGGGTTCAATAGATCAATTGATTTTATAATGTGACCCCAACCTGCGTCAGAATAGAACCTATAACAGCCAATGATTGCATTGGCTAACTTTTCATTATCTACATATTCAATTGTAAAGGTCAATTTCGGTTTACTTGAATCTACATTATCATCTGTTAATTGCAAAGGTTGTGGTGTTCTCAAAAAACTTTGAGCAAAACAATAGAATAACTCAGCCAAACCCCATAGTGAAGCTGTATGAGAGAGTGAAGATTTGTTGTTAAATATGTTGACAGGAAATATAGTAGGAATAAAATTGACTAATTCGTCAAGGGTTAATTGTTGGTTTATAATCTTTTGATAATATTGAGGATTAATTGTTCTGATACATATCAACATAAACGTTAATGAAGGGAATACATAGTGGCGACTACTACAAGAACATAACACTAAACGAGTGTGAACAAATAATTTTTCTATTTGTCGCAACGAATAGTTTTGAGCCTTTATGATTTCGGTAGCGCATCTTAAAAGATTATTTTTATCGCCGCTTAATCCATTTCGATACCTTTCATCGCTCTCAAGAAATTCTTTGAAATTAAAGTATTCATATAGGTATTTGCAATATGATTCAATGTCGGGTTTCGGCAATAAATATTCAACATCAATAAATCTGCGTAAATACTCTTCCGCATTGATGCGGTCACTGCCATAATGTCCTCGTATAGAATTACTCAACTGTTCTTTATCGATAGATAAGACAAAAACAATCCCTTTTATTGAGAAAAAATGTTTAATCTTTTCCAGAACTTCGACGGCATAGTCCGGGCGACATCTATCTAATTCATCTACGATGAAAATAAGCGGTTTGTTAGGAACAGATTTTTCAATAAAACTGGATAGTTCTTCTTTGAAAGTTACAAGTTTATTCTTTTTATTCTCATATTCAATAACCTCGGTTTTGAATATCTCTGCTCCAGCCTTGAGGGCGTCTTTTGCGGCTTCTGCTAATTCATTACCGCAATAATGTTTCACAATGCCTTTGGTTAATGTTGGAATAGCTTTGATAGCGATTTTACTCCCAATGTCCAATATTGAATTTAATGTCTTGGCTGTTTTGGAAGTCTTTAATTGCTGTAGTTCTCCCAATAACGCAATCATTGGGTCAGAGATAAAGTCATTCTCCCATGCATTGAAATAAATCGATGTTATCTCTTGTTGTTTTAAGTATGCTGCCCACATTTTCATAAACGTGGTTTTCCCAGTTCCCCATTCTCCGTTAATAGACAAGACGAAGCTATCAGAGTAATTTTGGACTATTTGTGTTAATATAATAGCATTAGGCTGACGATTGAGTTTACAATTTTTGAAAGGGTCTTCACGGGGAATTTCAATGTCTGAATGTTTGAATTTCATTTTATTATAGAGTTTATTCTCAAAGATACAAAAAATCATATTACCTTATACAGTCGTTCCAAACAGGCAGATAATGAATTTTATCGGGTTCGTGGTTATATGAGCTGTAATCGCGTCGCAGTATCTTCTGTCGAGACGAAATAAAACGACCTGCCAATATGTCTTGGCAGGCCTTGCAAATCTACTCTGCCGATGTCCCGATTAGCAACAGTATCGAATAGTCGGTTTCTGCCAGTTTTGCATCCGTGCCGCAGCCCCAGACGATATTTACCTGCGGGGCAAATTCATGGATGACGGTTAAAAGACTGCATAGGTCGTCGAAGCTAATCTCCGATGTGGGATGATAACTTACTTTTACAACCACGTCGAGGTCGGCTTCGATGTGCAGGGCTTCCAATTCGGTGCGGAGTTGTTCCGCCAAGACGGGCATTGCACCCTCGACCGTAATTAGGGCACAAGAAGCCGCGCTATTCAAGATGCGGTCGAAATCGTTCCGGACGATTTGCACCATATCGTCTTCCGATGGGCTAAATTGGGTGTCAAGATAGTGCCTGATTTCTTCTTTGTTTTTCATGTGATTTTGTTTTTGGGTAATACATTCCGACTGTGAATACGCAGGTCGATTCAGCCGATATGTACTGGAGACCATCATTGCGGTTTGCTTATTTAAGCCCTATACACTGGCTTGAAATAGGTGGTTAATGAATTTTATCGAGTCCCCGACTACATGGGCTGTAATCGCGCCGCAGTATCTTCTGTCGGGATTTAACAAAGCGACCTGCCGGGTTGCGGCAGGTCGGGACAACTAAGAACGGTCGGGATGAAGATTCGGAAAGGATGTGGATAACAACTTATAACTATGTGCTTTATCCTCGACCGGAATTATATACGAGAAATTAATTTTATTCCCAATTGCCAATATCATTATCGGCTTCATCTGTCGAGCCGAATTTGATGCCGGGATAACGGTCGAAACCATTTACTTCTTCATCAATTAGATTGATTATTTCCTGCCGGTATTTAATCGTATCGAGGAAGAGTTTGTAGGGGGCACGAACTTCTATGAAAGGTCCGGTACGATTAGAGGATGTCTTGGTAAATCCGGTTTCCATGATAAACTCGTTGTCGGAATTGGGAATGTAACGGAGTTGCTCAATGTCGCATCTTAATTCGGTTGGATTTGTATGAAGAAATCTCTCCAATTCGTCGAAATCTTCGGCATAACGCTGATATTCGGCTCTGAATGCACGCTGGGCGGTGCGGACATCCTTGATGCGTTCGATGACTTGTGCTTTGCGTTCTTTTAATTCGTTTTCAAAACTGATAGGTGTTGATATTTGAGAGCCTATGATACCTATTATTGATATAATCGGTAATAAAGAAATAATTAACCCGGCAGTTGCTTTACCTTTAGGATGTGAGCGTAGTCCAAGGACGGACAATATCAATCCGAGCAACCATGCATTTAACATTAGAATTGTAGAAAACTGGAGAAACACGGAATCCGTCATTTTATATGAACTATCCCCAGCACCTATAATAATGGCACTTATTATGCCGTATAAAAAAGATAGCACAATGAATGCAAGTGAAAGGGTAAATCCTGCTGTACCCATTCGATTGGGAGTTATGTCTCTGGGGGCTGAAAAGTCGGTATTGGTCATAAGTCTCATGTTTTTAGTATCGCAGTGCATCTTGTTGCTCGGTATATCGTTGCAGTTCTTGAGTGTATTGTCGCTGCTGTCTGTTGCTCAAATACATGCAAAAGACAAGAATTAACAGTAATAGCATCGTAACTGTTGAAATTATTATTCCGGCAGTCGTCCGTTTTGTACGGCGATAGGAGGCTCCGATACATGATAAAAGGAGGCTGGTCGGTGCTATGAGGCATAAGGGGATTGAAATAAGGGATAATATGAATCCTAATTTACCGATATTGACTGTTGGCTTTTCCAAACATTGCTCTGTGGGTTGCGGTGTATTGTCCATGTTGTGATTCATAGTTAAAGATTCTTTATATCAGAAGAAAAATGGGGCTATGATGGCGGCAAGGGTTCCGACCAGTGCAACTAAAATAATCAGGTCGATTATCGAAATGATAAAGCCCGTAATCGCCAAGCCCCGCGGACTTTTGAACATGCCGATGAAAGACAGCAGGAATCCCAGAAACCAAACCACCCACCCTACTCCCGGAAGCCATGACAGAATCAGGGCGATAAGAGATAAAACGAATCCGGCGGTTCCTGTCCCGTTAGATTGACGAACGGGAGTTTGAACGATTATCGTCTGGTTATGATCCGACGACGCAGCTCTTGGATTTGAGGTCGGGCAGATTGGATGCCCGCATTTCAGGCATGATGGGGCGTAGCGGGATATTTCCGTCCCGCAGGCCGGGCAATGAATCAATAGCGGTTCTGGTTGTGAGGTTTCAACAGCGGGCATTTCATCCGGCGCCTGCGGAACTTGGGACGGAGCAGTGGGCGAAATAGGTTTTTTACGCAAGTATCGAAACGTGAAAACGAATAAAAGAATGATGATGATTGTAAATACAATGCCGCTCACTCCGCCGAGGTATTCCTGCCATACAGGCGAGTAAAATTCTTCCATAGTTTTATTATTAGATAGTTAAAGGTAGCGTTACATGGCTGTTTTTCTCCAAAGCGAAGTCGGTGTTTCTTCTCCGTTCATGTTTATAGACGTAACTTCTCCGATCTTTTCAATCTGCAAGGCCCTGCTGTTGTGGCCGAGATAGATTCCTATACGGTTTGCAATAATAGCATTCCGATTCCGGATGTCGCCTTCGTCCGCATGTGCGATCAGCATACGTTCGTAACAGTCTTGGAAATCTTGCGGAAAATAATTAGTAATTCGGTGCGAGTCAAAGGTGAGTTCGGCGATGGTCTCGTAAATGTACTTGTACAACGCATCGTTACCTAATTCTTTGAGAATCGAGTAGGCTGTAATTTCCTCCATGACGGTAAGTGTTTGCGCCACCCAGCCCCGACTTGGCATGATTACAAAAAGAAAGTGTGGAGCTGCCCGTTTTATTCGAATAGAGGTTCTGGAATACCTTTGCTGAAATAAACTGACACAAGACCCCACACCTGTATAGTATGGGGATTATATCTCGCATACCAATACAAGTGATGAGTGCCGTCGTTTACCCTCAGCAAATTGAATTTTCCAGATTCCTATTCGAGGTTAAATCGAAACACTTTCACCAATATACGCCGCTTGCGCGACAAGACAAAGGTAAAAAATATTTCGCAATTGACGACACCCATCGGGGCCTTGTTGTGCAAATTTCGCCAAACATGCTTTCGGGTACTATCTACGCAGGGATGCAGATATAATAAAAAGAAGCCGGAACCCTTCGACAAGGTTCCGGCTCCGCGTGCGGGACGGTGGGCTACTTGAACGTCACCCCGTGTTTCTTGCAAATCCATAGGAAGGTCTCGATCCCGATTTTTCGGCTTCGCAGACATTTGGCGAACTGCTCGTCGCATTCGGTCGGGTAATACTTCTTGGAGTGCATGCTGACCAGATGAAATAACCGAAGCCCCTCCTCCTTGCCGTATTCGTGCGCCAAGGCGCATCCGATGCAATACCAGTCGTGATAGTCGTCGGTGATATCCTTCTTCTCTTCACGGATTTTCTTTATTAATTTATAGACCTTTTCATCGAGCAGCTCCTTTTCCCGGGCCGTCCGGACTTTGGCCCTTGCAGTTCTTTCTTTCAGCACGCCCCGATAAGGCTTCGCGTGCGGATTGATGTATGGGTAGGCATCGTAACTGGCTCCCCGTAAGCGGCAGACATCGCAACACCCTTGGTCGGCGACGAGTCCCGTTTTCTCGTAGATCTCCCGAACCAGAGCGTCGAACTGTGCCAGGTGCTTGTCCGGGTGAGCGATGCGGAAAATCAGGCACAGGCCATTCCCGCTGATCGACATGCTTGCACAGAACAGGCTGTCGAAAGTCTTGGCGACGAGTCTCTTCTTCTCGAACCACTCCGGCCCGAATACGCCGTTGTCCTTGTGATCTATGTCGATGCATATGAAACTGCTGTGCTGAACCAGCCCGTCACGGCTTCGAGTCTTGAATATCCCGCTGGGTGTGATGCACGGCAGGTTGCGTTTAATCCGTTGGCGGTCCTTCTCGTCGGAGGTCGTGCGGAACTCGATGACCTGCTCCTTGAATCGGGCTGTCTTGAACCACTTCATCAGGTCAACACAGCCGAGGGGTTCTGTCGCGTAATAGTTCTCGAACACGGAGACCCTGATCTGAGGGAGTTCCGGGGGATTCGAACCGACTGTTTGCCTTTCTATGTACCCATTGTCATATTCGTTTTCTTTTATGTTAGAATTATCTTTTAGGAGCGACCTATTCATATTGTATATCGCTGAGTATCTGTAAATTGTTATTTTCTTCATCTTTGGTTTTTGTGAATAATTCGTTGAGTTCTTCGCCGTTATTCTTTTTGGTTGCCTTCTCCTTGTACTTTTTTTGTCGTTTTCGTTCATTGGCATCCAACTGGGGGCGGATCAGTATGAAGGTCCGCATCTGCTCCCCGTTAAGATCCGTCGGTTCCTCGCCGTAGAGGGCATATCTCATAATCACATCATAGAGGTGTAATCTTGCCATGGGCTTCATCGAGGCCAGTGCTTCATAAAAGGTACGGTAGAAGATGAACCCTTCACGGGGCGGAACCTCCGGGTCGAATACTGACTTGCTCATTGTTGTTTCAGTTTTCATGGTTAATGCTTTTTTAATTGGTTTATTCTTTGGATGTTTTCCTGTTCGATCGTCGGGTGCGATTCGCTCTGCAACCAGTCGAGAACCTCCTCACGGTTAAAGTAAAGTTTACGGCCTTTATGCTCTGGTTTGTGGAACGGTATCTTTCGTTCACTTGTGAGTTTATAGACCGTAGAGATACTGTACCCTGTAAGCCGGGCAACGTCGGCAACTGTCAGCACCTCTTTGTCCGGAGCGCGGCTCGGAGTTAGATGCCCCATAATTTTGTCGATTGATAAGATCTCTTTCAACTGTCCTACCGTCAGCATTGCGATCGGGGTGTCGTCGGTAATATTTTTCATATTCTTGTAAATAATTTGAAAGTTTACAATCTAATTTACCAGCCGGACTGTTTAATGACTTTTAATAGAAATAATCCGCTGTTTAACAGCGGATTATCTAATATTCTTTTTTCCTATATGGGTTCATGTTGTGGAAAATCTTCATAAATGGCAGGAATATGTTGAATATTAGCAACATATCGACCTTGTTTTGGCTCTTGAATAATTTGTACAGGACATCGTATAGGTGATAGATCGTAGCGTTTGAGGGTGCATGAGTTTCTCGGATTATTTGTGTTCGAGAAATTTTGTCCACATTAAAATAGACGTGGTGGTAGTAGAACATACAATAACCTATATACATCCAAATTCGGAAATCGGCCTTGGATTTGTCGAAGATGCTATTTCTGAATATAGAGAAAGTCCTTCCGCATTTTTTACATAAGCGTAATTTTTCATTATTCTTTCTGAAAGGGCCGTTTTGGCAGCTGCCGCAATGCGGGCATCGTCGCTTTTTGGGCTTTGATTCAATATCAAAATCAACACAAGTCTTGGCGTACAGTTTTATAAGACTATTTTCGGTGGGGAACCGTTTGATGAACCTTTTATAACTGACAGGCGATGATTGGAAAAAATACATATTCGGTTTATTTTGAATTGTATATTTGTGCTAATAGCGTAAAAAGGCGAGCAGAATTAAACCGCGGTGGCTGTTAGAGAACTTTCGCCGCTTCGTTGATCACTCCGTTGTCGAAGCTGTCGAGGTATATGTTCGTGGTTTCCAGATCGGCATGGCCGAGCATCTGTGAAATCACCTCGCGCGGGATGTGGTTGCGCTGCAAGGTCATGGCCGCCGTATGGCGGGAGACGTAGCTCGTCAGGTGGAAATCGATTCCGAGTTCCTCGGCGAGCAGGCGCAGGTATTTCTGATACTTGCTGTAACGGGTTCGAATGTGCATGTAGAGCCGCTCGCCCGTATAGCCGGAGCGGGTGACGATCGGCAGCAGGAAATCGTCCACGGTCGGTGAGCCCGCTTGCAGGCTCCCGATCAGTTGCCGGATCGCGGGCGTGATCTTGATCGAAATCGGTTTGACCCCTTTCTGCCGTTTGATCTTCTGCCTCTTGTAAACGATATAGTCGCCGTCCTCCATCTGTTTGATATGGGCGGCCGTGAGCATTGCCATGTCGATGAACGATATGCCGTAACAGTAGTAGGAGAATAGAAACAGCTTGCGGGCGTATTCGCATTGCGGATTGCTGGCCGTGGCGCTTTTGAGTTTCGATAACTCGGCGGCAGGCAGGTAGCGTTTGGCGGTCGCCTCTTCGAGTTTGGAGACCTCGAATCCGCCCCGTCCGAACGGATAGGTTGCCACCGAGCCGACGCCCTCCGCATTGGCCCGGTTCAGAATGGCCCGTAACGCCTTGAAATAGAATTTGCGCGTGTTGCCGCAACAGCCCCGCTTTTGAAGAAACATATCGAATCCCCGGACATAACGCAGGTCGATGTCGGAAAAGAACCGTTGATCCAGCTTCCGGTCGTAGCTTCTCAACATGTCCTGCGTCTGCTTATAGGTTTGCGAATTTCCAATATGTCCCGTCGCGTGCAGTTCCGCGATGTGGTCGGAGAAATAGGCGTTGAACTTTCCTTGCTTGGAGGTATTCAGAAAGGCATCTTCGAACTGGTTCAGCGTCCAGTCGATACCTTCGATCTCGAAACGTTCGACGATCTCGCGGGCGCGGACCTTGTATTTTGCCAACAGCGCATTGTCGGCCTCGCGTCGTTTATTCTCGGCTTTCTGCTCGGCTCCTTTCAGGTTGCGCAGGATGATGAATTGCTCGCCGGCTTCGTCCCAATATGCTGGGTCGGCGTAGAGATTGAGCGCGATATATTTGCGCCGCTTGTTCTTGGTGATACACAGCCTGACCGCATAACGGCCGTTGCGGTCGGCCTTGTCGTGACGACGGGGGAATCGAATTGAATGTGCCATTCTATCTGCATTCGTGTTAATAAAAAGATGATTGCGCCACCGACATTGCGTTACGAGTTATGAGTTACTTGCAATAGAATGGCAACAAACTATCTCAGCACTAATCGTATACGCGGGATTATCGATTCCAATTATACGATTACAGAATAACTCGCACGTGGCATTGCAAAAATAGAACGGCAATTAAGGGATTCCAAGTATTTTAAAATTTTGTATCTTGAATTTTGAAATTGGACGCTGATTAATCGCAATAGATACAGATAGTTATGTGTTCTGAATTTGCCGTTGAATTTGAATAATTCGGATGTGTCAATTTTGATTTTGGATGAAAATAATTGCAATTTGTGGATAAAATTGGCTTTTGTGTCGGAGAGGCTGTTATTAGGATTTTTGAAAGTTGTGCAGAAGATAGTCTGAAAATTGCTACCTTTGTTACGAAGTATGCCGAAACTCTATATCATAGCAGGTTGCAACGGTGCAGGGAAAACGACTGCATCCTATACCGTGTTGCCTGAAATGTTGGGATGCCGGGAGTTCGTCAATGCCGACGAAATAGCAAAAGGACTTTCGCCGTTCAATCCCGAAAGCGTTGCGATCGAGGCAGGACGGTTGATGCTGCAACGAATGGACGATCTTTTGTCCGAAGGCGAGGATTTTGCGTTTGAAACGACGTTGGCGACCCGTTCCTATGTGAAATTCGTGGAGCGGGCGCAGGCGAAAGGCTATTTTGTGACGTTGCTCTACTTTTGGTTGCCGACACCCGAACAGGCTATCGAGCGTGTTGCAACACGAGTAAGCGAGGGCGGGCACAATATTCCGTCGGATGTGATTCGGCGGCGTTATGCGAACGGCATCAAGAATTTAACGACCCTCTATACCCCGATTTGTGACTATTGGACAATCTATGATAATAGTGCTGCCGATGGTATTCACAAGGTTGCTTGGGGTGTCAAGGATGAAATAAAAGAGATTGTCGATCCGTTATCTTATCAAAAGATCGTAGACTATGAGCGAGATTGAGATTAAGCAAATGCAGGAGAAAATCGATGCAGGCATTTTGCTTGCCCAAAAGCGTCTGATTGAAAAGACCAAGAAGGAGGACGGCGAATTGGTCGTCGTGCGCGACGGAAAGGTCGTGCGCATCAAGGCCCGCGATCTGAAATAGGAATTTTGGGTCGGTTGTCCGAATGAATAATCCCCGGCATTTTCGGATGCCGGAGATTCACTTTTCAATTTTGATCGGGTGGGGAACGATGCGTGGAACACAGGTGGAACACGCGAAATCGCAACAACTCCCGATAATGGCAAACTGCAACTCTTTGAAAGTGTGTAAAATCCGCTGGAATACAGTTCGTTAAATTTATTGGAAAAAGTAAAATTTAATTCTGGGGGGCGTGTGGTCGCTGGTTCGAATCCAGTCACCCCGATTAATCGAAAAGCGCTGATAATTAGATGATTATCGGTGCTTTTCTTTTTTTATCCGCACTTGTCGAAAACGGGCGGCGGACGATGCGGTCGACGCGGAAAAGCCGACGCAGAGGTTGACCGAGAAGCCGACGGAGAGGGCGCCCGAGAGGTTGGCCGGGAAGGCGACCGAATCCGATGAAAACATGCGTTTTTGTCGTTCGGTACAGGTGCAAGGTATTCGCTTCCGGAGAATCGCCGCCGATGTTCCGCATTTGCGAAGAGGGGCGCAGCACGATGAAAAGGCCGGGCCGGCCGGTCGATCCCGGATTTCGGAATTCCGACACCAACCAACCCAAACCCAACTGTCCGAATCGGCAGTTGATTCGTCAATCGTACTGAAATACGAAACCGAATACAACGGCAAGATTCCGACGAAAGAAATCAACGAGGAAGAATTTACTCCGCAGAGGATTGCGACAGGACGAAAGAGCGCATCGGGGCGCAGACCGTCGAGAAGGTCTACAAAGCGATTATCGCCGAGTTGAAAGAACGGGGGAGTGTCGGCAATGCCTATGCCTATTTGAATTCCTACAACATGCTGAAATCCTTTAATCGGGACAAACCGCTTCATTTTACGTTCAGCCGCATCGACGCCGATTATCTGGAAATATTCGAGAAGTGGATGCGGGCGCGGGGAAATAAAGATACGTCGAAGAGTTTTCAGATGCGTACTTTGCGAGCCGTGTTCAATCGGACGATTAAGCCGGAAGCCGTTGCCCGCGAGAAGAATCCGTTTACCGACTATAAGATGAGCCGATTCAACACCCGCACCCCGAAACGGTCGTTGAGCAAGGCGGATGTAATGAAAATCGTCGAGGCGGATTGTACGGCGGAGTGCGATTTCTGCCGATTGGCACAAAACGTTTTTACATTCTCTTATTTGTGCGGGGGAATTTCGTTCGTCGATGCGGCGAATCCGACACCCGATAATATCGTGGACGGACGACTGTCGTACAATCGTCGGAAAACGCACGGTGCAATCAATGTTCCGCTGTCGGAAAGGGCGATGCGGATTGTAGACAGCTATGCCGCAACCTGCGAACGGTCGGGCTATCCGTTTCCGATACTCGATTCGCGCAGGCATGCGACACCGGTGCAGATACGGAAGCAAACGGCCCCGAAACTTAGATTTTGAGGCCCTCCGTTACCGCTCCCCCCCCCCGAATCGAAAAATGAACGGCAATGAGAGGTTCGGTAAAATCGAGGTGCGATTATGAGTGCAGGTCCGACAGCGGAAACTGGGGCAATACCTGTTAACTCGTGAACTTCACGATGCTGCTGTTATTCCGTATGTCGATCAAGGCTATCGCCCTATATTTGTATATCAGTAAAAAGACGGTTTTGATTTTGTTGATATAATTCATGTGATTCTGAACAAATTGTTTTTCGGCCTGAATAATCTTGCTCATATCTATTTTCCCGTATCGAACATTCATTTTAATCAGTTCGAGCCTCTTGTCGAGCAGTTCCAACAATGCTTTGTCTTCTCTTATTTCGGATAGAAGTATCTCGACATTTCGAAGATCATATTTATAGGAGGCTAAATCGTTTTTCTTCGTCGTCTCATACTGAAGATCCGATTTGTGTATTTCTTGTAATACGATATTTTTATTGATCTTATTCGTCCCCCAATTGAATAACGGGACAGATAGGGATAAAATGACATTAAACCGCCGGGATTTGGAGTCCATAAGGGCCGAATAATTATCCGCCTGCGAGTTGATTCCTCCTCCAATCGAAAGCGAAACAGACGGTTTGGAATCTATATTGATGTCTTTTAATTTCCGTTCATTCTGCAATATATCGTATTCTCGCGACAAGTCCGTTGAGTATTGCATTGCCGAATCGCAATATATATAATTTATCTTTTTTGAAAAGATTACGATGTCCACATCCGAGTTGGAAATATTTCTACCGACGGCATAGCTGCCTGCCAATATTACGCCGTCAGCGCATTTTAGCAAATCGAGTATTCGCGGGGTAATATGGGCCGGCAGTATGCGAGAAATCTCGTTACCGCTCATTTCTCAACTTTTTCGAACAAGTACGCTCCTTGACAATGGTTGGTTTTCGATACGGTCGTCGTAAATGAAATACCGGACGCGGGTTGCGAGGGTGGGGAGTCGAAGCAAGATCATCGTGGCGGAACGCGACCGCTGAGCAGCCGTAGAAGCCGAAAGGCGTATGGACTGCGGGGCCCTCCTCCCGTGCAGAACCGATCCTTCTCATCTGAAAGCCGGAAATCGGCGATACGTCGTTGACAATGAGAATGAGTCGGTTTTTCATGCTATGCTGCTGGGATGATCGCAAATTTATCGCTCCGACAAAAAGCGTTCGAGATAGTTCAGAATCGACCGGTCGTCCATGAGCCCGCTGCCGCTCGTAAGAATATCGGATTGGAATGTATCGGCAAGATACGTGTATGCCGACATGGTTTCGGCCCGCCGCATCCTCAGCCCCCGCACGAGGCGGACGTAGTCATCCGCGCAGAAATTCCGTTCGAGAACCGGGTTCATCCGGCACCCGGCCAGATAGATCTCAAGGCCTGCCTGCCGGTTCTGATCGAGAACCTCGACGAAAGAGAGCGGCGCCGCCGCGGCAAGCTGCTCTTTGATTTCTCCGGCCAACTTTTCCCGCACGCGCTCGATCGGCAGAATGGTCTGGAGCTGATCCAGAAACCGTTCGATGGCGGCATCCGTATCTTCAGGATGGGAATAGAGCCAAAAATCGGGGTCGCGCTTCAGCCGGTCGACCGCATCGTCCACGCGATGAAAATCATGCAGTCCGTTCTGACGGTAATTGTCGAGCAATGCCTTTTCCGAAAAATCCAGATAGGCTTCGACGAATCGATCCATGCTGCCGAATCTGTAATCGACGAGTTCTCGGATTCCGTCGAATTCGCGCCCCTCTCTGTCCATGTAGGAGACTTTGCCGTCGACATACCGCCCGAGTACATCGTAGCTGAACACGGAGGATCTGTCGGGAAAGAACGAGAAAAAAAAGCAGGAGTCGGCCGTTCGGACCATGGGCTCGAAACGGCTGAAGAGCGGTCCGGTTGTCATCGCTTGATCCGCCGCCGTGATGTCTCTTACGAATTTCGAGGGCGATTTGGCGATGACCGGGGAGGAGACGACATGGCGGAAACAAGCCAGAATCTCCTTGTTGCCGTACTCTACATATCCGATCTCTGAACCCCTGCCGACGGCTCCCTGCTGCGCAATCGTGAAGTCGTAGGGGCGATAATCGACCAGTGGAACTCTGATGCAATCCAATCGGGCGGGCTGTTCCTGTCCGTATCCGCTAAAACAGAAGAACAGCAAGGGGAATAGCACTTTGAATATTCGGTTGTCCATATGTTTAATTATTGTAAGTCGGTTATTTAATTCCGAATACGAGGATGTAGAATCTTCCGGCGGGATCAGTGAACCACCCGTAATGATCGTCGGTGGCATCGAAATATTCGAAATATCCGTTTTCCGGATTGTAATCAGTTACGACTACGGCATGAGAGCCTTTGTCCATGAAACCTAATGCCGCATTCCCGGAATCGAACAATCCTTCCCATTGGGACGCAGGAGGATTTATTTCCGCGGTTCCTCCTGTAATCTCAGTCATGACCTCCTTCATTTGTGCTCCGGAGATTTGAGTTCCCTCTCCACCTTCGCCTTTCGTTGCACCAACCTTCTCAAGGAGGTTGTTCGCTTGGGTTAAAGCATCCGAAGCGGAGCTCCCCGTAAGAATCTGAATTATTGCAGCGATTGCTCCCGGTACGCAATCTCCATTCGGGACTTGGACCGTGGGGGTGTTGTTATGCTCATCATCGGAAACTTCTCTGTCCGGATTATCCGTACGGTCATAGTTAGAGTCCAGCTCCTGATCGTCGCGCAAGTCATCCTCGAAAGAGTCTCGATCTTCACGAGGATCATATCCCGGATCCATATCCATATCCGGATCCATATCTACATCGGTATTTCGGTCGCCTTCGACCACTACCTCGGGAATTTCCCCGCCGTCAATATCGTAATATCCGCCGACGATTTTGCGGGCGTCCAACAAATCGATTGCGGGGGTTACCAGCTCCAATTCTTGTAAAGATTTTTTCATATCATACAACCTGTTGAATCATTTAATTTTCAAAGCATGCAGCGATTCAAGTCCTGATTATCACGAATCGGCAATCGTTCATTCGCTCGGTCAGGCGTCGAATTATTCGATAAAACGAATTTTCGTCGTTCTGACAGGCCGATGATTCGATGGGTGTGCTCCGTACGGATGAAAACGATTCCGTTTTCACAAGACTTCGGGCGTTTCCGCTCACCGGGCCTTTCGATGGAAATATCGTCGATACGACAGCCGACTTTACATTTTTTCAGTGTAGGAATCATTTTACGGATTCTGTTTCCGATTTGCATTCGACGGCGTAACCGTTATTAAAGTTGCGCCGGGTCCGGAATGGACCGGCCGTGGGCATCGAAGTCAAAATCGTCGATCAATAAATCGTACCTCCTCCGGACCGTCGTCCGATCGATTCTGAGCGGCAATAGGGAATCGGCTCGTTCCGTGGAGCGTAAAACACCGCGCCCTTGGCGCCTGTCAATTCTATGATAATCTTCTGCGGACCATTGTCGCTGCATCGAACGAGACGGTCGGTTATCGTTTCGCAGACTGATCTTTCGGAAATAAAACCCTATCCGCCAAATATTCGATCTCCAAGTCGTATGGCGGGATCCAGCCTTTGATGCGTCCCCGATAGATCTCATCATTATATTTCCGAACCAAATAGTTATAGGCCGCGACCGTTTTATTCTGTTGGATCAGGTGCTTTCGGGAAAAGGTCGTATAATCATCGTCCGACAGCGCGCTTTTCAAAAGAGACGACACATCTGTCAGCATCAGGAAGATCCGCCCCGCATCCCTGTTTTCGATATACGTTCGGAAGTTCGTGTTGAAAGATTCCGACTCCGGGCCCGATTCGGGCTGTTCGGCGAAAAATAGGTGCAGCGCATCTTGGAGCCGTGCCTCGGTCGCTTCGTCGATTCGCACCAATGAGGCGAGATCGTTCAGAAAATTGTCGATAGCGGAATCGACATCGTGGTCTGCAAAATAGAGAAAGTCGTAATTATTCTTCAATACGGATACGGCTTGTTCTTCGCTGTCGATCGAGTAGAGCATATTGCGGGTACCTCTGTGAGTAAGGGCATCTTCCACCTCTCGCAAATAGGCGTCGAAAAACGCATCCAGCGATTCGCCGCCGCACGCCGCAGTCAACAACTCTTCCAGCGAAGCATACTGGTGCCCTTTCTGATCGACGAACCAAAGTTTTTTCCCGTTTTTGATGCCGAGATATGCGTTGTCGTATTTTCGGCTCGGAAGCGGGGCGAAGAAAAAGCAACTGTCGTTCGACATGATTGCATCCTTGAAATCGGAGATATTCAAGATGCGTCCTTCTCTCAATTCCCGTTCTTGATACGCGCCCGAATAATAGCCTGAGCCGATGCGGTTGTCGAAAATAGAATGATTGTCTTCCCCGACGACGTAGTAATCCTGTTCGGGCCCGCATCGGAACGCATCCATAAGACGCCCGTAAAAGTCGAACGGAGTATAGACCACAACGGGAACCTTCTTTCCGTTCGGAGTGCGATCTGCTTGTGCAAATGAAAAGCCGGGTATCAGCAAGATGATCGCAAAGATGGTGATAGCCTTATTTTTCATAATTACTGAATACTGATTATCTAAACAGAATAATAGAACACTGCTTTGAAGTAATAGACCCCTCTGTGCCTAAAACAGGATCGTAATAGTGAAAACTATTCGAATCCATGTCATAATCCTCAAGATATATCATGTGCCCGTTCTCCCCCGTATTGACATATCCTAAACCAGCTCCATCACTATTAAAATGCTCATAAACTTCTTGAGACGTCATGACTCCGGATATGTAGGTTACCTCGAACCCGGCAGCAGAAAGCAAATCCACAAATTCGGATGTAGAAAGTGTCGGTATTCCCATTTCACCGGACGATGGGTCGGAATTTATGCCGTTAATATATTTATTTAGTTGGAGGGGGGGGGAGAGTTTATATTCAAGCATATTAAAACCCTTCGTAAAATTATACAAAAATACAATCCCTTCCAATTATAATCAAGTGGTATACAAAAATAATTGATTTAATTTAGATCTCAAATCCAATGAAATATATTTTACTTTGCGGATAAATTCATTCTTGGTTCATTCTACAAGATAACCCTATAAGAATCAGTCTTTGGAACTAAAAGAAGGCTTTATATTCGAATAGACATGTACCGTGAGGAAATCTCATCGGTGATGTTTTCTGCTGGCATATTCAAATATACCGAATGATTGATTATCAGAGATTATACCGGCTGGAAAACAAATCGAATATTAACTGTAATTTGGATGGGTTTTAGCGGTATTTCGTGAAATTCGTTTACTTGTCCCTGTTGAATTGTATGAGGGACGGAATTTTGTCCCTCGTATCCGTTTCGGGAACAAACGGGGGACAAAATGATGCTGAAAATAAGCGAATACATGGAAAACGCGGCAACTGAAAGAAAGCATATGAAAATATCTAATCTGTCAACAGGCCGCGTTATACGGCTCTGTCGCGTGCAGCCGGTCGGTGATCTGCAAGTCGTGCTACTTTCCCACACAGAACTTGGAAAAGATGGTTCCGAGGATTTCGTCGTTGGTGATTTCGCCCGTGATGGTGCCCAAATGGTAGAGTACGCTGCGGAGCTCCTCGCCGAGCAGATCCGTGGGCAGAGAACCGTCGATTCCGACAAGCGCCCGTCCGAGAGCCGTGTGGGCCGATGTCAGGGCTTCGTAGTGGCGGGCCGACGAGACCACGGGATCGCCGTGGTAGAGGGCATCGGTGTCGACTGCCGCGCGGAGCGCTTGCCGCAAGCGGTCGATGCCCATCCCTTCGCGGGCGGAAATGGCGATCGTGCCGGCGGGAAGGGCGGTGCGGGGGGCCTTGTCGATTTTATTGACGACGTCGATGATCCGACGGTTCGGAGTCGTACGGACGGGGGAGGTGCGGTCGGATGGTGCGGCGGGAAAGTCTGTTTCCGAAAAGTCTGAGCGCCCGCCGGCGGGTGCTGCGGGGCTGTCGCCGGTCCGATTCGCGGAGGAGCGGTTCGCGGTCGCGTGTGCAGCCAGCATATCTGCAATGTCCGGAGGGGCCGCCGCATGCTTTGCGTCTGTCGTGTCCGGGGTTTCCGCCGCATCGGCTGCGGATGCCGCGTCGGCCGCAAGCGCCGAGTTTGTCGTGCCCGTCATGCTTGATGTGCCCGCTGTGCGGTCCGCTGCGTGCGGTGCGTCGGATGCAGCCATTCGCCGGCCGGCGTCCTGCATTCCCTCCCGAAATGGACCGGTCGTCTGACCGGCGGCCGGTTCCTGCGGGAATGCGCTGTGAAGCGGGGAGGGCGTATCGGACGGGGACGCGGCGCCGGCCATCGACTCCGCATCGGTCATGCGGATGACGATCCGCGCCCGCGCGACGGCGGCGCGGGTCCGTTCGATCCCCATGCGTTCGAGCCGGTCGTCGGTCGCGCGGATGCCCGCCGTGTCGATGAAGCGGAACAGTACGCCGTCGATGTCCATCGTCTCCTCGATGGCGTCGCGCGTGGTGCCCGCGATCTCCGAGACCATGGCGCGTTCCTCGCCCAGCAGGCGGTTCAGCAGGGTCGATTTCCCGACATTGGGGGCTCCGACGATCGCCACGGCCACGCCCCGTTTGAGGGCATTGCCCAGCGAGAAGGAGTTGCGCAGGGCCTCTATTTCGGCGTCGATCCGGCGCATCGTCTCCCGCAGTTCGGTCCGGTCGGCGAACTCCACGTCCTCCTCGGAGAAGTCCAGCTCCAGTTCGAGCAGCGACATCAGCTCCACGAGCCGGCCGCGCAACGCACGGAGCGCCGAGGAGTAGCCGCCCCGCATCTGGGCCGAGGCCAGCGCATGGGCGGTGCGGGAGGAGGAGGCGATCAGATCGGCCACCGCTTCGGCCTGCGCGAGATCCATCTTTCCGGCGAGGAACGCCCGTGTGGTGAATTCGCCCGGCCGGGCCATGCGGGCGCCCGCGGCGAGGAGCAGCCGCAGGATTTCGGCGACGATGTAGGCGGAGCCGTGGCAGGAGAGTTCGACCGAATCCTCGCCCGTATAGGAGTGCGGTGCGCGGAAAACCGTTGCGAGCACGTCGTCGATCGTGCGTTCCGTTGCGTCGGGGCCTGTCGGAGTGTCGGTGCCGGCCGAATCGTCTGCGGGGCGGCCGTGCGGGGGCGCGGGGCGGCCCGAAGCCTCTGCAAACCCGCTGCCGGAGGCTTCGCCGGGACTGTCGGCGTCGATCGCCGCCGACGGTGCGCTCCATGCGGGGGCCGGCAGTGTTTCGGCGCTGTCCGCTTCGTGGGCGGCGTCTGCGCATGCCGCCGGAAGGGGTGTCGGGCGCAGGGCGTGCGACCGGGACTGTGCCGGGGGACAGGGTGTCGACGGCGAATCTTGGCGGAGGAGGGGTCGGTCGGTGCGGTCCGTCCGCAGCGATTCGGCCGGCGGGCCGTCCGCCGGGGCCGGGAGCTCCACGATGCGTCCGTAGTGGACCGTGTGGGAGGCCGCGTCCCGCAATGCGGTCCGTCCGCGGAAGATGCGGTCGCAGACGGTCAGCGCCTCTGCGCCGCTCACGCGCAGGACGGCGATCGCGCCGCCGGAGGCGGTGGCGGGCGCGACGATGGTATCGTGTTCGGGGGCGGGCATTCTAACGACCTTCGATGCGGATTTTCTGGCCGAGGCGGAGCTTGTTGGCGTTCTTGATGCCGTTCCAGCGCATCAGCTGGGCCGTGGTTACGCGGTATTTGCGGGCGATGGCGCCCAGCGTGTCGCCTTTCTTGACGGTGTAGATCGTGCCGGAGCGTTGCTGGCGTTTCTTTTCGAGGTTCGCCGGATTCATGTACTCCTTCAGGTAGGCCGAATCTTTGGCGAAGATCGAGTCCTGCTGCTGGATGTAGCGGCAGACGTAGCGCTGCGGAAGCACGAGGGAGTAGGTCTTGGTCGTCGCCGGCACGATGTCGAGCTTATACTGCGGGTTGAGCTGGCGCAGGGTCTCCATCGGAATGTCGATGGTCGACGAGACCTGTCCCAGATGCAGCAGCCGGTCGACGCGGATCGTGTCCGTGGCCAGCGGCAGCGGGGGCTCGGTGAATTCGATGCCGTGGAGCTTGTGATAGGCGTAGGCGTAGGAGGCGCCGATGAAGGCCGGCACGTAGCCGCGCGTCTCGCGGGGCAGGAAGTCGTAGATGTCCCAGAACGTGCGGCTGCCGTCGCCGGCACGGGCGAGGGCCTTGTTCACGTTGCCCGGTCCGCAGTTGTAGGCGGCGATGGCCAGCGTCCAGTCCTTGTAGAGGGTGTAGAGGTCTTTCAGATAGCGGCAGGCGGCGCGCGTCGAGAGGACGGGATCGCACCGCTCGTCGACGAGCGAGTTGACCTCCAGTCCGTAGACCTTGCCCGTCGCGGGCATGAACTGCCACAGACCCGCTGCGCCCATGGGGGATACGGCCGTCGGCGAGAGGGCCGATTCGATGATCGGCAGCGCGCGCAGCTCGACCGGAAGACCCGCCTTGATGAGCTCCTCTTCGATCAGCGGGAAGTAGTACTGCGACATGCCGAGGATGCGGCTGATCGTGCCGGAGCGGACGTTGGTGTAGCGGTCGATGTAGCCTTTGACGATGTAGTTGTAGGGAAGCTGCACGGGCGATACGAGGTCGCGCAGCCGCCGGACGTAGACCGAGTCGGGCGTCCGGTCGCCGGCGGCGGCCGCCGCCGGGTCGAAACCGACGTAGGTGCTGAAGAACTCCTCGTAGGCGCCGAGGGTCTGCCGCTCGCGCCAGACGGCCAGCAGCGAGTCGATCTGCACGGGGGAGAGGTCCACGGCGAGCCGGTCGTTGTAGCGGGGGGCGTCCGCTGCCGTTTCGGGCCGGGGAGCCGTCGCGCCGGCGTCCGCGGCGGGGGCGGGAGCGGCCGCGGGGGCCGTTTCGGCGGTCTGCGCCTTGGCTCTCTTCTTGCGCGGGCGTTTGTCGAGGGTCGCGGCCTGCGGCACGCCGAACGCGAAGAGCAGCAGGAGGGGTAGCAGTTTTCTCATAGCTTAGAAATTGATGCTCATGTTGAAGCCGAAGACGGGGCGGTTGCCCCCTTGGGCCGGCATGTAGGGATAGTCGATCAGCGGTTCGAGGTTCATCGAGAGGTCGTCCGAGATGTCGTAGTCTTTCAGATGGGCGTCCACATGGGCGTCTACGATCTGGAGGATATAGAGACCCGCCGTGAGGATGATGCAGAGGTCGCGGTTGCGGCGGTAGCTGTCCTTGTAGCTCTTGAGCGTTTTGGCCGGAATGCGGCCTTGGAACTCGTCGGGCGAACCGTCGGGGTAGGCGTCGCGGTTGTCGTCGTAGGCCGTGCGCAGGGCATAGGCTTTCTTGAAGCGTTGGAAGCCGCGGTTGTTCCAGTCGATGCAGTAGATCATCGAGGCGAAGCCTCCGACGACGAACGGCACCTTCCAGTAGCTTTTGTTGTAGATCTGGCCGGCGCCCGGACAGATGCAGGCCAGCGTCGTGGCCTTCTTCACGTCCGAGACGTCGTTGGTTGCGTAGTTCACCGCCGCGTCGCCGAGGAAATAGACGTACGAAGCGATCGTAACGCCCAGATAGAGCTGGCGCCGCGTATTGCTGCGGATCATCTTGGTTTGCAGCACGTCGAGCGCCGCGTCGCGGTCCGTGCTGATCAGCGTGAGCTGGTCGTAGGCGCGTTTCATCGGGCGGTAGTCGTTGCTCTCGCGGATGAAAAGCGCCAGTCCGGCGCCGAGTGTGCCGTAGAGGATCGGCAGTTTCCAGTACTGTTTGTTGTAGACCTGACCGTAGCCGGGCAGGACGGCCGAGATCCAGCAGACCTTCGAGAGCGACATCGAGTCGCTCATGAACCAACCCCGTTTGCGGCGGGTCGTGTCGAGCAATACGGACGGTGCGCTCCGCAGCGAATCGTCGGCCGCGAGGATGCGCTCCGTGTCGTACACGAGGCTGTCGCGCCCGAGCGTATCGGCGAGCACGGCCGCCCGCAGTCCGAGCGAGTCGAGCGACAGGGTGTCGGCCGCATAGACGAGCCGGTTCGCGGAGTCGAGCGCCGCGACGGTACCGGCCGGTGGCTCCAGCACGGCTGCCCGCAGTCCGAGCGAGTCGAGCGACAGGGTGTCTGCCACGTAGACGAGCCGGTTCGCGGAGTCGAGCGCCGCGACGATTCCGGCCGGAGTAACGATGCGCCCGAGCGAATCGACGGTCAGCCCCTTTCTCGCACCGAAGAGGAGCGAGTCGGCGCTCAGGGCGAGTGCGCCGCTTCCGCGGGCGAGCGTGTCGGGTTGTTCGATCAGCCCTCTGCGGACGATCGTCCGCGGGCCGCGGCGGCTTTGCGCGGCGGCCGGTTGCACGGCGGCGAGAAACGCGATGAGCAGCAGCAGAAGCGGCAGAAGCCGGTGGCCGCATGCGTGCGCGATGCCGTCGCGGAGCGCCTGCATTCGGGACGAGGGGTCTGCCGCCGCCGGAGCCGGAGCCGTCCGTTCGGCAATCGCTCGGCGGTCGGAGGGGCGGAGCGCTCCGGTTCGGAAAGAGGGGGCCTCCGGTTTCTGCGGCGCGGAAGGCCGCAGCGCCTCTGCGGCGACCGCCGAGCGGACCGAGCGGGGAACGCCCGCCGGCAGGGGCGATCCCTGCGGCGCGGTGTGCGTGATGCGGCTGCCCTCTTTCATGCGGGTGTTAATTGCGTGAAGTGAAACGTTCGAGGATCCGTTCGATCTGCGCGTCGTCTTCGAAACCGATGACGATCTTGCCGCCGCCGTTTTTCGAGCGGCGGATGCTGATCTGCTCCGTGAAGAGTTTTTCGAGCTGTTCGACCAGCCGGGCGTAGCTCTCGGGGTACTCCTCCTCGTCGGCGG
>OVXI01000097.1_pt1 | contig 22350 bp, 19 predicted proteins | sample 1732031 | NCBI WGS metagenome assembly OVXI01 (sample SAMEA4545821, study PRJEB24839) | metagenome | biome: chicken; feature: ceca content | place: Italy | collected 2013-05 | reverse complement strand
GTGCGGCAGCCGAAAAGGGAAACCCGGGCGCGAAGGGCGGCAGGGCGCAGGCTGCGGCTGAAGAAAGCCGGTTCGCCCGCTCGAACGGCTTTCTGCGTGTGGGACGAAGTGCGCTCACACCTGACATTTGTGGGCATTGCGGAGCTGCATGGAGAGCGAGACGGCCGCCGCACCCGCGAACAACAGCGAAATGCCGACCCATACGATCACGGCCGCCGAACCGAATACGAGCGGTTGGAGCAGGATCCAGATGGCGCAGATCAGCAGCAGAATGCCGCTGAAGATGGTCCAACCGGAACCCGGAATGCTCAGGGCGTTCATGTCGCCGCCCAGACCCACGGTGCTGAAGCCGCGCATCAGCAGCCAGAACCCGAGGAAGATGGGGAGCGTGGCGGCCGATAGAGCGATGTTGAAGATCAGGATGAGGCCGAGGATGATCTCGATCACGCCGCCCGCGAGCATCCATCCGCGGCCCGTGACGAAGTGTCGGTTGGCCGAGGAGAGCACCACTTCCAGAATGCCGGTGATGAGGATCACCCAGCCGAAGAGGATCGACATGCCGATGTAGCTCTGTTCGGGGAAGAGGAAGGTCGCAATACCGAGCAGGAAGAGCACGAGGCCCGTCAGGAGCAGCAGCCACCAGTAGTGTACGGCCTGTTTCGAATTTTCGATCAGTGTGTTGAATCTGTTTACCATGATAGGATGACGATTTGTTGGTTTCGTCTTGCTGCTGCAATCGGCATACCAGACCGGGGAAAGAGGCGTATGGTCCGTGTGCGGTTCGGGAGTTTTTCGGCATCGCAGGCTTCTGGGCGGCCGTATGGACTGTGCGGCGGCTGAGCAGGCGGAACGGACATGGGCCGGGGGTGCGATGGGGGCGGTTCGGACGCGGCGAGCGGAAAGCATAAAAAAATGAGGTCTTCGGAGGTATTCGACCGCGGAACGAGCACCGTTCCTCCGGTCTTAGCTGCAAACCGCACTGTCAAATCCGTTTTGCGGCAACCTGCCGATTTCCTCAACCAACCTAAAAACTACTAACCTAAATGAACCTTAAAACTTCGGGACAAAGATAGAAAGTGTTTTTTAATTATGCAAATTTTTAAGTAAAATTATAAATATTTTTACAAAGAAAAATCCGTAATCATCCCATTTTCAGGCGTTCGGAATATGTGTCGGAAAGTCTGGAAAATGGCGCATTTGCGGAAAAAGTCCGCTTCGCAAGATTATTCTGCATGCGCGTTTCCTCTGTTCTTACCGACGATTTCGTGCACTGCGCTGCTCGACGAGCCGCATACGCGGGTCGTGCCCGCCTCCGGAATGTCCGGATTCGGATTCGGTTGCGATAGGGATGCGTTTCCGTCGTATGACTGCGAAAAGGGGGTTTCGAGGCCGCGCTACCGAAGGTCGTCCGAAGTGCAGCGCGACGTGGGATACGGAGCCGTCGAAAAGCTTGTACAGCTTCGGTTGCCGGGTCCGGTGTGGTGAAAACCGGTACGACGTTTCTTTCGGACGGGTCGCGGACCTCCTGCATCCCCCTCCCTTCTCTCTATCCGGAAGTCCGTTTGTACGAGGAGCGGCGGAAAGGGGCCGTACGTCGGAAGGGAGATCTTGTATCCGTCCTCCCGTAATTCCGTTCGGGAGGACGAGACCCGTTCGCGGGGAAGCGTGTGCAGCGGCGGGTTCCTGCGGATTGGCACCGGGGCGGATTGCTATTGTTCCGACGTCGAATTCGTGATGTCCGGCTATGGGACGGCCATCGATTATCTTTTCCCGGCTCTTGCGGCGGTCGACCCCGGATACAGGACCGGGAGGGGCGGTATGCCTCGGTCGGCGGCCTCTTTCCCCGGAGCGGTTACCAGCGGATGATCCGTTTCCAGAATCGCCGCATGCGGGGCTTCGACCAACTGTGGCAGCCGAAAGGCAGCCGTCCGCCTGCAAGCCGCAGGCAATAGGCGGGATGGGTGTCGACGGCGAATGCGAGCGCTTCGCGCCACGACGGGTAACGGAACTCCGCGGGGACGGTCGCCCAGAAGACATCCTCGTTGAAGAGGTGATGCGGATCGGCGGCGAACCGCTCGATCCGTTCGTGATAGCGGTCGCAGGCGGTACGGAAAGCCGCCACGCGCCGCAGCGAGAGCCCGCCGTTGCCGACACGTCCGTAGAGGATCTGCCGCGTGGGCCGGCCGCTGCGGAGCGACTGCCGGAGACGCAAAGCCATCCATTGCCGGACGAGGGGCAGGTCGTAGACCGGACGCCGCACCCACGGGGCGGCCACGCAATCGTAGCCCCGTGCGCACCACTCCGAGAGTTCGTCGCGGAAGATCCATGCGTCCGTATGGCAGACGAGGATATACTCCGTATCGGCGAACAGATCGTAAAAGTCCGCCGAGAGCATCATGCGGTTGTAGCCTGCGATGCCGTTGCGCGTGCCGAGCCATTCGTCCGACACGGCCAGCGGACGAAGGGCGGGAAACTCCGCGAGGACGGCGGAGACATCCACGTTGCAGGGGTGGAGCAGGAGGAGCGGATGGCGGCCGAGCATGCGGACCGTTTGCGCGACGGAGGCCCGCTCGGTCTCGGAGAGTGCGGAGCGGTAGACCGGAATGAGGACTTTGACCGTTTCCATGGGATCAGCGTTTGTCGCTCCGGCACTTCCGGAGCAGGGTGCGGAGTTTGTATTTCACGTATTTGGGCAGCAGCGACCACGCCATGCCGGTCTCGGGGCGGCGGACGAGATAGCGCATCGCATCGCGGAATCCCCGCACGTCGAAACACCCCTTCTGCCACATGAAACGGATGAAATAGCCCTCGCCCAGCCGGTCGTAGCGGGCGAGTTCCGCCTCCGTGAGCGGTTCGGCGCACATCGGCAGATGCGAAGCCCATTTCGTATGGAGCGCCTCCATGCCTTCGACCCACGCACGGGAGAAGGAGCCTTCGGAGAAGTGCTCGACGAGTACCGTGCGGCAGACGTAGTTCGTGTGGCGCACGGCGGCGGCGAGCGAGAAATCGAGGTCGTAGCAATGGAATCCCGGGAAGGTCCGCTCGTCGAAGGGCCTCTGCCGCCAGACCTCCCGTCGGGTGAGGAGACAGAGTCCGTCGAGGGTTACGACGGGCGAATAATCCGCATCCGGGGGGCCGATGCGGCGCGGGTGCCGTCGGCCCCGCATATGTTGTACGTAGTTGGCCCGCACGTCGCGGCCGCAGGTATCCCAGCCCGTCATCCGCCGGAGTTTGAGGACGCTGCCCGCGAATCCGACGACGCCCGTCTCCGGAGCGCGGAGCTGCGGGGCGAGCTTCCCGCCCCAGCCTTCCGTCAGGAACCGGACATCTTCGTGTATGAAACAGAGCAGATCGTAACGGGCACGGGCGGCGCACTCGTTGTACACTTTGCACAGCCCCCAGCCGCGGCTGCGGTTGTCGAAGGCGATGAATTCGAACGGGACGCCGATCGTGCGGGCGACGTTGCGTTCGAGTGCGGCGGCGGCTTCGGGATCGACGGAACAGCAGATGATCGTGTACATGGGCCTTATTTCTTGATGTAGGCAGCGGCGGCATCGGCCGTCCGCTGTCCGTCGAGCGCTGCCGAGACGATGCCTCCGGCATAGCCGGCGCCTTCGCCCGCCGGAAAGAGCCCCTCGATTTCGGGGTGCATGAGCGTCGCGGGGTCGCGCGGAATGCGCACCGGGGTGGAGGTGCGGGATTCGACGCCCACGACGACCGCTTCGTTCGTTACGAAGCCGCGCATCCGGCGTCCGAACGTGGCGAGGCCCCGGCGAAGTCCTTGTGCGATGAATGGGGGCATCCATTCGTCGAGACGCGAGGGGGTGATCCCCGGGATGTAGGAGCAGCGGGGCAGCGTGCCGCTCGCACGGCCCGCCACGAAGTCCGCGACCCGCTGGGCGGGTGCGACCTGACGGTCGCCGCCGAAGCGGCGGGCGGTCTCTTCGAAGTCCTGCTGGAATTTCAGTCCGGCCAGCGGACCCCACCGGGCTTGCAGGGCGGCGAAATCTTCGGGACGGACCTCCGTTACCAGTCCCGAGTTGGCGAAGGGCGAGGTGCGTCCGCTGGGCGACATGCCGTTCACGACGGACTGTGCGGCGTCGGTCATCGCCGGAACGATGAAGCCGCCCGGGCACATGCAGAACGAATAAACCCCGCGGCCGCCCTCCTGACTCACGAGCGAATAGGAGGCTGCGGGCAGGTATTCGCCCCGCTCGGGGCAGCGGTATTGGATCGAGTCGATGAGCGGCTGCGGATGCTCGATCCGCACGCCCATGGCGAATGGCTTGGCTTCGAGCCGGACGCCTCGGGCGTGGAGCAGTTCGTAGACGTCGCGCGCCGAGTGCCCCGTGGCCAGTATGACGGCGGCACCCTCGACGGTCTGGCCGCCGCAGACGACGCCCGTGATGCGGCCCTTGCGCACGACGAAGTCCGTAACCCGTTTCTCGAAGAGAAACGTGCCGCCTGCGTCGACGATCGTCCGCCGGATGTTCGAGATGATGCGCGGCAGGCGGTCGGTGCCGATGTGCGGGTGGGTTTCGTAAAGGATCGCAGGGTCGGCGCCGTGGAAGACGAGCGTGCGGAGCACCTTGTTGCAGTCGCCGCGTTTCTTGCTGCGGGTGAATAGCTTGCCGTCGGAGAAGGTACCTGCGCCGCCCTCGCCGAAAGCGTAGTTCGAATCGGGGTCGACTGCACCGTTGCGGTTGATCTGCGCGATGTCGCGCTTACGCTCGGGGACGGCCCGTCCCCGCTCGAGGAGGATGGGGCGCAGACCTTGTTCGATCAGTCGCAGGGCCGCGAAAAGTCCGGCAGGACCGGATCCGACGATCACCGCTTCGGTGCGGCCTGCGACCGAAGGATAGTCGAAACGGATGGGGGCGGGCTGCGGCTCGCGGTCGTCGTAGAGCTCCAGCGTGAGGTTCACCTTGGGTGCGCCGCGACGGGCGTCGATCGAACGTTTCACGACCCGCACCAGAGCGATGTCGGTCTCTTCGAGGCCGATGCGACGGGCGGCCAGCGCGGTGCGGCGGGCCGGGTCGGCGGCTTCGCGGGGGGTGAGCTGGAGTGTAACGGTGTACGGCATAATTTTCGGGGCTTGCGGCGGTACGGAACCGTGCGGCTTGCCGCCTGCAAAAATAGGCAAAAAAAGCGGGATAAAGCCAAGCGCCGGTTGCGATTCGCAATTTTTTCGTACCTTTGTTTCGCATACTGCGGATATGGTGTAATTGGTAGCCACGTCAGACTTAGGATCTGATGCCTTACGGCGTGGGGGTTCGAGTCCCTTTATCCGCACAAAGGAGCCTTCGTCCGGGGCTCCTTTTTCGTTGTCTGTTCGGCGTAAAAGAAAGAAAATCGTTGTATGTCGCCGTTTTCGAGGGATTCGGACGATTTCCCGAACCGGACGCGGAAAGCAATCCGGAAAAAACGCCGGATGGCAAAAAGGCGGGCAGAGGCGATTTCGGACCTCCGAAAACGGAATCGCCACCTCGAAAACTTATAATGAGCTGTTATGCTGTATTTTGAATCGCAATAATTCTCTCTTGCAGGTATTTTGTTCCCCCCCCCAAAAAAAATAATCGACGTCATGAGACATTTGCCATCCTTTTTTTGAAATCTTATTGGTACGATTAAGCAAGGTATCTCATGCCTATAAAATAATTGGTCTGTTTGACCGGGATCAAGAACCGACTGTTAAGGATCTTGATAAAGATCGCCCGGAATATGAAGATTATGGTATATGGAAATCGCATCTGTTCGTGTCCATATATTTCCTTGCCCCCCCCCAGCCTATCCAAAAGCGCGTGGTAGATCGGAAAAGTATTGCATCTTAGGGCAGTACCCATGTCCGGTACAAACCGGTTGATAGGTTGTATCAACAATAAGAATTCATTGCAAATATCCTTGCGAAAACATTTCCGGGGGCTTCCAATAGAGTGCGAACGATCGATTATAAACGAATTTCGCTTTTATTCTATTTATCATTCATCACGTCCGCGTTTTGTCTGCATTTGATTCAGTAACGGAAAGTCCTGCCGATTATTGAAACCTGACAGGACTTTGGATTTTATCTTTACGGAGATCTAACAGTAAGATTATACTACAATCTTTTTCTGCAAAACAGTTGTCTCCGTCTCACATGGTAGCACGTTCTCGCGTCCTGAATACTTAATTTATTCTGATGACTTCGGCTGCTATCTGCTTGAACTGCGGCAAGGCGTTTCCGATGGGCGCTCCGATATAAGTAGGATCGCAAACAAGGTATTTACGATCGTCAAGCATAAGATAGTCTCCTGCAATCTCTTCACCGAAAGATACCGCAGTAGCCAGATGGTTCGGATAATGGAGCAACACGACGTCCAATCCGAGCAGGTCGCGCACCAAAATCGAATAGAAAATCGCGCGATCCTCGCAGTCCGAATAAGGGTAATAGAGCGTTTCGTCGGCGAAAAGCGGTCGTTCGTACCCGAACTGCTCCTCATCTGTTTTATACTCGAAAGCCGTTTGTACGAAATCGATCAGCATATTGGCAGCCTCCGATTTCGATTTTCCGGCAATACACCGGCGCAGAACGGGATACAACTGCTTCTTTGCCCATGCACTCAACGAACTCCGAGAATATAAATCCCATCCGATACGGGGGTATTCGTCGTAAAAGTCGATCAAATTACGGTTGGTTTTAACGATAGCCGAAACGTCGGGATAACGTTCTGATGCGAACCGACGCGGTTCGGAAGGACGGATCGCCAACAACGGTTCCGTAGTAATTTGCAATGAGAAAAACTGTTCTTTCGGAAATTCGCGGTCGAAAACGTGAAACGACTGCTGCCGTACGGTTGGGTCTGCCACGTAATAGCGGTGTCCGTCGACGGTCAAATAGGGCATTTCATATATATCGTCTTCGGAGGGCAACAACAACACGAGCCGGTCGTCGGTACGGGCAATACGCACTTTATATCCCGATTGAGTCAGAATATACATTTGCAACAGACGAGCTTCGTTCCGTTCCGAATCTGAAAAAAATGCGGTTGCCATACATTCGACCAAACGCATGTAACCCCAGTCGCAAAGACGCAGCCGGTCGCGCCATGCAAGGCATTCGGCGACGATCGTGAGATAAGCATCCGACGACAATCGTGTCCACGCATCGGCCACCGCATTTTCATTGATATTTCGCAATGTGAAATGATGGCCTGCATCGAGCGATACCGTACAGGGAGTGCCGTAAAACTCGAATGCGAATGACGGCTGTACGGGCCGTTCCGGTACCGGTAGCGGAACGACCGGCTGCGGGGGCCGTACGGGATCGGGACTCGGGATCACGTTGTCGAATGGAATCGGGTCGTTCGACGGCCCTGCATTCGGGTCTTTTACCGCCGGTCGCGGCGGCTCGGGACGGTCGGGAACCGGCTCGGCAGGCTGCGCATCGAACTGCGGCCATGCGCGACGCATGTATGCTGCAAATTCGGCGTTCACGCGGTCGCGGTACTCCTTGAAGGCGTCTTGCTGCTCGGTCTTGTAGTAATTGAAGTCGGACAGCGCGCGTTTCCGATATTCATCGAAAGACTGGGCGGAGATTGTGGCGGTCAGACCAAGACAAATCCATGAAAAAAGTAAACGCATAATGCAAAGAATTATTAAAAAGAGATAAGTGGTATAATCTCCAGCCCATCCCTCAAAGATTTATTGATCGATGACCGGTAAACGATCGGTACTCTCGCGTGAACATCCAATCAACGGATCGGGACGTTCTTGAATGTTATTTCGGAGCCGGTCATATTGTATTGTGAGTTCGGGTAGGCGTAAACTCCGATCAGGGCCGTAATTGCGGTTGCGGATGCGGGGACATCGTCGATAGTTATCGTCCCTTGGCATGGCATGCCTTCCGGAAAGCTGGTATTCAATATATTCACTCCTGTTGTCGATGCGTTTCGAAATGTCATGGCGGGGTAGGGATATTCTTTGCCCGTATTATCCGAGATTACCGATTTGCTGCCTCCTTGAATAACCGACATAGCCGATGGGGGATAGATCCGCCAATCGTCGATCGTCCCTAATCCGTCGTTTTCGAGCGTATAGGTAAATACAACGGATGATCCGCTGCGTTTGCAACTGACGATATGAGGCTTGACCCGATAGTCGCACGAGGTGATTGATGCTGATGAGTAATCTTCCTGATCTGCGTCATCCGCTCCTCCTCCGTCCGATGATTTTTTTTGCGCCGTGATATTGAGTTGATATTCGTCATTACCTGCGTCGATGCAGAGCGTGCAATTTTCATTCGTGGAATACATTCTCGAACGGTCGATTGTCAGAATGATTTCTTCCGTCCGCTGGGATATTTCATAATCCGGGATTATGCCGCTGGTTTTATTCAGACTGACCCATGAACCGATGCAGTCTTTCAGATAAGCCGTGTAACTCGTTGCCGAATGGTGCGATTTGAGTTTCACGGTTGCGGTTGTCCGAGTCAATCCGAACGCAATGGCCGATGCCGGCGAAATTTCCGTAAAGGGAGTTTGTTCTGCCGGTAAATAGTTGCAGGACACAATGAACGGAATGACTTTTTCGCCGGTTGCCACATACAACGTTGTAGATACGTTGCTCGAAATCTCCGAACGATTCACTTCTATGGCTACCGTGGCGCTTTCCGTTTTACGCAGCGAGCCGGATGATGGAACGATCGATGCGATCCACGCAGGATAATCATTCGAAATATTCCAATCGACGATACCGTTATAATCGACATTGGATAGCTGTAACGTCTTGATGGTTTCAGTCGTGCCGAAATCCAATTGTTCGGGGGTAATGGAAAGGGTGTAGCTTGCTGCCGGTTTGACCGAAACAAAGATAGGGATGGATTCCCCGTCGGCAACTACGATGAAGGTCGTTGAGCACTCATTCGTGATCGAAGAGCGATCGACTTCAACGGTTACGGCGCTCGATTTTCCCATGTCGGTTTGGCCTTGCAGCGGCGAAACGGTCAGCCAATTCGCCACGTCCGTAATCAACCAGTCGATGCTTCCCGCATTTCCTATGTTCTGAATCGAGAAAGAGAGCTTCGTATATTCCGTCCCGAAGTTCAATGTTGTGGTGGTCAGTTTGATTTTGCTGCTGACTGTTTCCGGTGTAAGGACGAGGTCGCAGGAATTTCGCGTCCCTGCCGAGACCGTTATCTGCCGACTGTTGGTCGTGTATCCCGTGGCCTGCACCTGTAATTTATATTGACCCGGCTCAAGGCTTGTGAATTCATAACGGCCATCGGTACTTGTAGTCGAAGATATATTGCCCGGTGCCAGTACGACGTCCGCACCGCGGACGGGTTCTTTCGTTTCCACATCGGTGATAATACCGTAGATACCGCCGAAAGTATCCACTTCGCTCTCGCTGCATCCGAAACAAAGCAAGAGCATCAAGAAAAGAGAAAAACGTTTCATAAGATGATGAATATCCGTTAAAAAGTAACCGCTGCGACCATTCCGGCACTGCCGTCCGGCATCACGGCCGGTACAAAAGAGTATGTTTGTCCGTTGCTATTTCTCCGACGGACCGCGATGCGTCGTGCTCCGGGAGCCGCTATCGCATCGATTAAATTATAGACGTAGAGTGCGGCGGCGGCTCCGATGCAAATATTGCGTGCAGTAGCGAAATGGTCGGCTTTGGTCGAATAAGTTTTTATGTGATTTATATTGTGTGTTTGGGCTATTTTCCGGGCATAGTCCGAACGCAGGCTTTCGGTAAAGACGATTCCTGCCGCTAATGCCGCACACCCCCCGAGGATCAGGCTGCCCTTGAGATTGGCTCCTTTGTGGAATTGGCCCCAGCCCGGAATGATCGCCGACCGCCACAGTCCGCGGGCGCCGTAGGATGACGTTGTCGAGATAATCGAAAAATCGGCATGATGTCCTTGTCTCTCAACAGCGTAAAGAGCATAATAATCGTATATTTTCGATCCTCCGCGAAATGAAGTTTTCCAATATTCGTCGATACGCCGGGATCGTATCGGCTGCGATTCTCCGTCTACCTGCAACTCCAATTGATAAAAATCGGAGGAATAACCATGTATTCTGTCCGAAGAATATTGCTGTGTCGAAGAATCTTCATAAATTTCTCTTACCGAAACCTTATCCGTGCGTTCGACGCCGGCAGACAATTCCTGCATGACGGACGTTCTTGCTCCGGACAATGAACTTCCCATGTCCGAATGCACTTCAACGAAGTAAAAATCGCTGGCGTAGTTGCAGGGAACATTCCCGACCCATTGGGGTTTCAGGGGCGAACTGTTTTGAGCCGAGGATCGTATGACACTCCCCAATAATAGGATAAATGCTCCCAAAATACGATAGCTCATGTTTTATTCCGTTAAACGTTCTAAAATTCGCCGACGGAATTCATTGTGCCGTTGTTCAATTTTTGTTCGGTCGTCTTGAGAAATTTTATCTTGAACACTTCGTTCTATTTGGTCGACCAATGTATTCTCGTCTCCGGCATATTCCATACATACGAAGACGGTGAACTGATTATTCGATTTAAGATATCTTGTCGTTTTGATGGTATGAATATTCCGGACGACCTGCTGGGCAATACCCATTGCTAAATCGTTTGCTTCTCCCGATTGATCGGCTACCGATTGTCCCGATTGATCGTCTGCTGCGTATTTTTCCATTGAAATACCCATGTCCTCGGTGGCAGATAAGATAGCCGATTCGATCTTGCGAGCGAACATTGCACGGGCTTGCAATTCCGCGATATTCCGTGCCGTCGCTTCTTTGAAGTGCTGTCCGTTGCCATAGGCTCTGTTACAGGGCGACTGTTCGTATAATTCGATACACGGTTCCGCCTCGACAACTTTCCCATAAGGATTGACAGTCTTTGAGGCAACTGTTTTTTTAGAGCTTCCGCAAGCAACAAACAAGAACGCTCCGGCGAGGACAGCCAAAACATACGACTTTTGCATAGTAAAATTGATATTTAATTAAACAATAATTTCAATTTTACCGTCCGGCTCCTATACGGTAGGCTGATACAAAAAGAAAGTGTGGAGTCGATTTCGTTTATCTCAAAGAAGGTTCTGACAAAACCCAAGCAAGAATAAACGATACGGATACCCCACACTTGAATAGATATGGGATCCATGAGCAATGAAAATGCCCGATCGCATATATCTAAACAAGAAATGAGTGCTGTTCGTCGTCCTCTTGCTTTTGAAAACTGTCAGATTTTCTTTGAGGAACAGTGCGAAAACACTTTCTGTATGTCTGCCGCATCTGCGACAAGACAAAAATACAGAATAATTTTCACATAGAACAACACTCATATAAAATTCAGTGCAAATTTCCGCAAAACAATTTTTTATTCCAAATGCGGAGCCCCTTGAAATGCAACTTTGTTATTTCCAATTTGGGATTATTTGCATATGGTATAAAAAGCCGGCGGCACCATAAATGCCGTCGCTGTTACCTCCGTTGAACGGAGAAATATCATGCGCATCCTCGTCTGTCGCGAATATTTCTGTGATACCTCTTGTATTTCGGTGTCGAATAGGCATGAACGGACACTTCCGGGCATGCGATGTTTTCATTACAGGGTATCATTGCAAAATATAGAGACCGATTATTGTAGTAGACTTGTTTTTGTTTGGCCTCGGTTTATATTTGTGGGATTCTGGCGATATTTTCATGCTCCGGCTTTCCGTCTTCGGCTGTATGTTCTGCCTCAAGTCCGTTTTTCGATTTGTACCTGAAATCACTTTCATACACTGAATTACGTTGAGCGTAAGATGCAGTTTGCGATGATCTTTTTCATCTGCGACGACTCGCATCGCTACTTTTTTCACCGGACGAGTTGAAGCAAGTCCATATACCTCTCTTGAGTTGAGTGAATACTCAATCTGAGGATAGGAGATTTGCGGACTTACAGAATTCCTGATTTGTAGAATTATCTTGCCGCATGGGAGAAATATATCAAACAGAATATCCGCTTCAATCGTTGCGCTTTCAACATGAGATAATGAGGTCGAGAATCGAATCCGATTGTCTCGCCGCTTGTTTCTCCGGCTTGAATGGCCGCAGACAAAACTGTCGAACGAAGATTCGATGCCGGGCGGTTCAATTCTGTCCGAGCCGTGTTCGTAGCTTTTGGACGATTTCTCAATTCCTGTAATTTTTCCGGGATCGGAAAAATACAACGACTACAAATCAAAAATTTGCGTCGAAATTTACAAACAATTTTCCGATATATTCATAAACGCTTTAATTGTTCCTGTTGATCGGATTCACCGCAACCTTCGTCATTACCTCTTTCTCCTCGGTGCGGCTTGCGGCAAGCATCAGCGTCAGAGCGACCGACGTGTTGTTATCTCAAATGCGCGGACCGTCGGGGCGGTAGAGAATCCGTTGTTTTCCAAGAACCAGAGGAACAGGAACGCCGCAATACGCTTGTTGCCGTGGCTGAACGAGCGGTTCTTGACCGTCGGGTAGGGCGGATTGGCCGTCTTTTTCCTCGACGTTCGGATAGAGATTCCGACCGCCTCGGATTTCGTAACATCCTTCGCAACCAAGACATTGGAGAGCAGGCGGACGGCCAGTTTCCGTTCCTCCGACTGCTCGGCTTTTGTTTGGTTATGGACGGAATAATCTTTTATAAGGTATTCGTTCAGCACTTTGTTCGCCCGGATACGGAACTGCGTGGTGTTTCTGGAGTTGACACGATAACCTACCGATGGAATCATATCGAGGTTGTAATATGGAACCATACGCCGCACTTGCCGTAGTCCCTCCGAACTTGTGCAATTATTGCGCAAGTTGTTTCTCTCTCCAATTCGGACGACTCATAAAATTCATACCTTATTTATAACAAAAGTGAAATTTCCAACATCGAATTACGACACGAATAAAGATACAAAAAACTCGTATTTGAAAACAGATTGCTATGGAGTGAGCAGCGGTACGTTTCGACGGTATGGGGTTCGAATATATAAGCTCGGAAAATTCAAATTCCCGCTTTATCGAGCTGTATTTCGAGCCCTCGCGGCCCATATTCCGGAATATCATGAACGGGCCGTGGTTCGATCCGCGAAGGAGCCGCATGCGACCGTTCGCTCGGGATGCGGGAGCGACGATCCTATTTAGTCGAATCGCATTATTGGAAAAACACGATGTTACGAGGTATCGAATTGCACGCACGCTCAGTCGGGCGGTTGTGTTACGAAAATGTTAAATTTATTTACTTATTTCGTAAAATATTTGCATAAGTCGAAAAAAGGTTCTATCTTTGCAACGAAGTTTTGAAGGTTTCAGGGAGTGTTTTCCGCTGTCGGCGGATCTCCGGCAGGTTCGGTGTCGCAGGACAGGGAAAGCAATCCGTTAGGTTAGTAGTTTTAGGTTGGTTGAGAAAAACTGAAGATTCGGGCCGGGCCCGTTTCTGAGGTTTTTCTTTTTTTGCGGATATTCGTACGAAAAACGGAAGGCTCCATGGGTGAAGAGGCTTCCGTAACCGCACGAAAACGGTCGTTCCCGCAGCCTTGTGATTCGGCTATCGACCTATGCCGAGCCGGTTCAGCGCATCGCGGTCGATGTCGACCGAGACGTCGCCCAGTGCATAACAGCCGATATCGTAGGGGTTGTAGTAGAAGGTGATGCCGTTTTCGGTAACGGCGAAATTTCCGGTGGGGCCGATGTATTCGGGAAAGAATCCCTGCTCGGCCAGCCCTTCGTCGCTCGATACGCCGCAGCGGTCGTAGAGCCGGTTGCGGATGAGCGAATCGAGTACGGTGAGCTGGGCGGGGGTGAAAAGATCGTCCAGCGTCAGTTCGTATCCGCCCGCAAGCGAGTAGTTGTGCGCCATGGTCGCATACATGCCGTGGGCGCCGCCCGAGTAACCCGAGGAGCGGATCGTATAGACGAGCAGCGTGTCGATGACCGTGGCCTCCGATTCGGACGATTCGCTGTATTCCCGTACGGGAGCGTCCGTCGAAACGGGCCCGCTTTCGTCGGACCGCAGATCGTCCCGTATCTGCCGACGGACGCGATCGAGGGCTGCCGCGATCGCTTCTGAGGCTGTGCCGGTGAAGTCTTCCAATCCGAAGAAATATTGGATGTTGGCCTCCTCGATGGCCTGCAAGGCCGGCGAATGGGAGGCATTGGCGATCGAGGTGAAACGATATTGCACATCGTAGCCGACCGGACCGCAGACGAGCGTGGTGTCCATGGCGAGGAGTTTGAATTCCGGTGCAGGTGATTTCGGGCCGCAGGCCGCGGCAGCCCAGAGAAGGACAACGGCGCCAAGACGGAACGCATGTTTCATAAGTACGGAGGTATTTGGTAGGACAAATATAGCTAAAATGCCGGTGTCGGAGCCGCATAGTAAAAAAAATATCAGATTCGGGCCATAATTTTTTGGAGATTCGAAAGAAGACGTTATCTTTGCACCACGAAACTCAGCAATGGTGGATTCATCTAAGGGTTAGGATACATGCCTCTCACGCATGACATAGGGGTTCGAATCCCCTATCCACTACCAGACGACCGTACGGAAGTGCGGTCGTTTTGCATGTCTATCCTCCGGCGGCGTTGCGGCCGGGTCGCCCGGCCGGAGACGACGGCCTTTTCGGCACGAAGAGGGGCGGTCCGCACTGCGAGCCGCAAGGGCTGGCGGTTGACCGGCGAATCTCGGCAGTTGGGAATCGCTTCTGTCGGAGTTCGCTTCGGCAGGGGGCCGTTATACGGAACTCTGTCGGACAGCTTCTTGCGCAGAACGGAAGAGCGCTTCCGGTTTTGCGTCGGATGCTGCCGGAAGGCGGAGGAGCAGGAGCGAGGGGGGGGGATTTTCGTCCGAAGGTTTTCTTCGTTTGGGCGAAATGATGTATCTTTGAACCATTTCATTGAGCCGAGCGCAGAGCCGAACTCGTTCGGGCTCTGCCGAGGCGGGAAATGGACGAAATAAATTCAACTTTTTTCTCGGCAATTCCGCATGGCCCGTTATACGAATAAGGAGATTTTGAAAATCACGTTTCCCGTGTTGGTCAGTCTGCTGATGGAGCAGATGATCGGTCTGACCGATACGATCTATCTGGGACATTACGGGGACGGACAGACCGAGCTCGGGGCTTCGGCGCTCGCCGGCGTGTTTTATATGGTGATTTTCATGTTGGGTTTCGGCTTCAGCGTCGGGGCCCAAGTGCTGATCGCACGCCGCAACGGCGAGGGACGATACCGCGAGATCGGCCCGATCTTCATGCAGGGTACGCTCTTTCTGTTGTTGCTGGCGGCGGTGCTTTTTACGTTGTCGCAGTGCTTCGCCCGGGATGTTTTCTCGTGGATGATCGGCACGGAAGCCGTGCGCCGTGCGGCGGGCGACTATCTCGAATACAGGGTTTACGGCTTTTTCTTCTCGTTCACGGCCTTGATGTTCCGTGCTTTCTACGTCGGGACGACCCGCACGCGCATTCTGACGGCCAATTCGGTGGTGGTGGTGCTGACCAATATTCTGCTCAATTATCTGCTGATCTACGGCAAAGGAGGATTCCCCGAAATGGGGATCGCCGGTGCGGCCATCGCCTCGTCGGTGGCGGAAGGGGTTTCGGTGCTTTTCTTCGCGGTCTACACCTATTTTCGAATCGACTGGCGGCGTTACCGCCTTTTTCGTTTCCGAGGTTTCGAACCCGTGCAGCTCCGTCAAATTTTGCGGGTGTCGGTCTGGATCATGTTGCAGGAGGGGATGGCCTTCCTCAGTTGGTTTATTTTCTTCGTCTGCATCGAACATCTCGGAGCCGCCGAACTGGCCGTAACGAACATGGTGCGCAGCATTTCGTCGGTGGTCTTCCTCTTCGTCAATGCGTTCGCCTCGACGGCCAGCTCGCTGGTGAGCAACCTGATCGGATCGGGTGAGGCGGATGCCGTGATGCCGCTCTGCCGCCGGATGACGGGGCTCTGCTTCTGCTTCGTCGTGCCGTTGGCCGTGCTGCTCGCGCTCTTTCCCTCGGAAGCGCTCGGGCTCTACTCCGACAATGCGGCGCAGGTGGCCCGCGGCGTGCCGTCCATGTGGGTGATGCTGTCGAGTTTCGTCGTCTGCGTGCCGGCTTTCGTCTACCAGTTCTGTGTGTCCGGTACGGGCAACACGCGCATGACACTCGCGATCGTGCTGGCGGCCATCGTCTTCTATGTCGGCTACACGGTGTGGCTCACCTTCGGACTGCGGGCCGATGTCGCCGTCTGCTGGACGACCGACCACCTCTACTACTTCGTAACCTTCGTGCTGTCCTATCTTTACATGCGCGGCGGACGCTGGCGGATGCGCCGGATCTGATGCGGAAAGAAAAAAGACGGCCGGAGCCGTCTTTTCTGTCGCAGACCGTATGCACGTCATTTCTCGAATTTGCCTTTGAATTTTTCGAGTTGGCGTTTCAGGGCGTCGATCGCTTCGTCCACCGACTCTTCGAAAGCCTTCGAACGGTGCTCGGCGACCAGATCTTCGCCCGGCATGTGCAACGTAACGGTGGCTACCTTGTTTCCCTTTTCGTGGTCTTTATCGAGTTTCAGAATGACCTCCGCTCCGGTAGAGCGCTCGGCGAAACGGTCCATCTTGGCCATCTTCGCCTCTACGAAATCGACGAGCCTGCGGTCGGCATCGAACTTCACTGACTGAATCTGTACGTTCATAGCTGTGCAATTAAATAGGTTAATTACTTCCCGGACTTTCCGCGCGGGTGGGCTTTGGTGTATATGCTCTGCAACGTGGCGATGCTGTTGTGCGTGTAGACCTGTGTCGCTTGGAGGGATGCGTGGCCGAGAAGCTCCTGAATCTCCCGCATGTCGGCTCCTCCGTTCAGAAGGTGCGTAGCGAAAGTGTGTCTCAGTACGTGGGGACTTTTCTTGCCCTGCACCCCGCCGCGCTGCAATTCCGCTTTCACGACCCTGTAAACCACGCTGCGGGATATACGTTCTCCTTTCTGAGTTAAAAATAGTGCTTTTTCCGCAGAGTTGCAAATATTTTGCCTCTCAATGATGCCGAGGTAGCGCAAAATTTTTTCCCGTACGAAATCGAGGACCGGTACGATCCTCTGCTTGTCGCCTTTGCCCCGCACGCGCAGCGACGTGTAGTCGTCCGTGAAATCGCTGCGGTCGGTGCCCACCAGCTCGGCGAGGCGAAGTCCGCAGGCGTAGAACATGAGTACGATCAATGCGTTGCGCTCTGTGATGAAATCGTCGCTTTCGGTTCCGCAATCGTGTACGATATCCGCCATGCGGCTCTGAGGAACGAAGACCGGAAGTCGTTTCGGCGTCTTGAGCGAACAGATGGTGCGGCAGATATCCTCTGCGGTACGGCCCGTGCGGTGGAGCCAGCGGAAGAAGGAACGCAGCGAAGAGACCTCGCGGTTCATCGAGGCGGCGCCCAGACGGGCGGTCTCCGTACGGTGGAGGATCCACTCGCGGATATCCTCGGCGGTGATGCGCGTCGGATCGAAGGAGTTTTCGTCCGTGCCGAGCCACTCGAAAAAAAGCGAGATGTCGCGTCGGTAGTTGCGGAGCGTCAGCGGAGAGTAGCGTCTCTCGGCTTCGAGGTATTGTAAGAAAGGCGTCAACATGGAGCAAAGATAGTGAATATAAAGGTGCCGTTACACTCCCCCGACGGCTTTTTGCCCGGAGTCCCGTAACATGGGACGAATCGGAGAGGGCAGGAAGTCGGGTGCGTATCTGCGAAGCAGCGGCCGGAGCGCTCGAAGCATCCGGGGATCGGCGGCCGGTCGTGCCGGACCGGATCGCTTCGGATACGGGAACGACGGATGCGACGCATTCGACGCAATCGGTCGGGACGACGCATGAGACGGACGATGGGGGCGTCGACGGAAGAAGACGCCTTGTCAAAGCCCCGTTCCCTGAAACGAGCGAAGGTCGAAATAGAAAAAACGCTTTCGGCTTGCGAATTCGGCGGAGGTTGACTACCTTGCAGGGCAGTAGAGAGTGTACCGCATGTCGAAGCGGTCTTCGAGGAGGGTTGTAACGAATTTACGGGTAAAAAGTGTATCAATGAAGAATTTTACGAATTATCGGCTGTGGCTCGTAGGAATTGCGCTTTTTATGACGGGCGGCCTGTGTGCCGGATGCAGCGGGGCCGACGACGGACAATCGGAAGCGGAACCGGAAGGAAAACTCCGGTTGGAGATGAGCGCGAATTATGCGAAAGTCGGGGATACGGTGAATTTTACCGTATACAAGGGGGATGTGGATGTTACGGCGAATGCGATCATCCGCATGAAGGGCGACAAGACGCCATGCAGTCCGAATTACAAAGCGGACCGAGCCGGTACCCGGTATTTTGCGGCTATTTATAACGAATCGTCCACTTCGTATCAGCCCGTGAGATTCTATGTGCCCTACCGCGACGAAGGGGAGTTTTTCAAGAAGTCGCTCGTGTTGAAATTCACAGGGGCTTGGTGTTCGGCTTGTCCGTTGATGTACAAATATTTGGGCGAAATCGAAGTGGAGCGTCCCGGCCGAACCGCCGTCATGGCCGTGCATTCGGGCGATGTTTTCGCGTCCGACGTCAGCGAAGAACTCGTGCAGGACTATCGGATTACGAGTTTTCCGCACGCCGTGTTCGATTACAAGACGAGCGTTTCGAATAATGCGGCTGAGTTGAACGCAGCGCTCGACGACATGTTGGCCGAGGAGCCGGCTATCTGCGGAATCGCACTCCGATCCGCGGTCGAGGATGGCGAGGCCGCCGTAAAAGCAAGGATCCGGGTCGCGCAGGAAGACCGGTTGCGGCTCTGCTGCGCGGTGGTCGAGGACGGACTGCGCTACGACGGAGGCTCGTCCGACGACGGCCTCGGCAACTATTACCACGTACTGCGTCGGTTCATCACCGAACGGTTCGGAGAGGATGTCGGTACCCGCGAGGCGGGCGAGGAGTTCGAATACGAATTCGTTTTCCCTGTGCCGGAGGAGTGGAAAAAGGAGAATTGTACGGTTTTCGTCTATGCGCTGCGACTGCAAGAGGACGGCGAGACCGTCTATGTGAACAATGCTTCTGCCTGTGCGCTCGACGGAGGCGAATCCGATTTCGAATACGAACCGGTACCGGAGACGGCAAACTAAACTTCTAATTATATTATGACGATGTATTTCAAACATTTTCTCGGAATGTTGTGTGCGGCGGCATTGGTGCTGCCGGTCGCCGGTTGCGGCGATTCGGACGGCGAAGGAACGCCCGCAGAAAAAGAGCTCGAACTCGTGGTGAGCGAAAATAAGGTCCGTATCGGAACGGAAGTCTCCTTTACCGTCTTGGACGGCGGGACGGATGTAACGGCGGCGGCGCGGATCCGCAACGTCAAGACGGAGACCTATGTCGAGTCTGCTTTCGTTCCCGAAGAGACGGGGGTGTACCGTTTCGAAGCGGAGTTGGACGGACGTGTCTCGAAACCCGTTTCCCTGACGGCGGTCGGTTCGTTCGAACCGCAGGGGGAGTTCTACCGGCAGGTACTCGTGCAGAAATTTACGGCTACATGGTGTCAGTATTGTCCGTTGATGACCTCGGGACTCGAAAACCTCGATCAGGAGGTGCCGGATCGCATGATCGTCATGGCCGTGCACTGCAACGATGCGTTTTCCATTATAGAGTGTCAGAAACTTGCCGACGATTTCCGGATCGTGAGTCTTCCGAGCGCCGTGTTCGATTGCCGTGTGGTTACTACCTATATGGCTGCCCAGCTCAAGGAGGCGCTCGAAGGCGAACTCGACGACTATCCTGCCGTCTGCGGCATTGCTGCCGAATCGGAGGCCGGACTGGAACGGATCAATGTCGAAGCCAAGATCCGTTTCTCGGAGAAGGGGCGTTACCGCGTGTGCTGCGCAGTGGTCGAGGACGGGCTTCAGTACATGGACGGATATTCGGAGGACGGATATTACAATCAGGTGCTTCGCGCTTTCGCTACCTCCCGCACGGGCGTAACGTTAGGCGAATGCGAGGCCGGTACCGAATACCCCTGTGAATATGCGTTTACCGCAGACAGAAAATGGAACCTCGCCAATTGCAGGGTGCTTATCTATGTGATGAAGGAGGAGGGAGCGGCCGTTTATACGAATAACGTCGTTTCGCTTCCCGTTCAAAACGGCTCCTGCGATTATCGCTACGAGGCGGAATAGAGATCCACGTGGAGGCGGCGGTCTCTGCATCAAGGGCTGCTTCGGCGGCGCTGAGCGTGTAATGGGGCTGTCCGACAAGTTCTCTTTTCAACCCGTTGAGAATTGCCGGTTCGGGAAAACTCTCGAATAGCAGTACGAATAATAAAGGCTGTCTAAGATTTGTTAGACAGCCTTATTTGTGTTTGCACAGGAAGTCTTCTCGTCCGGCGACACGTGTGGTTCATAGCTCGGCAAAAGCGTGTTTTGCGTTCGGTAGAAGGAGGGGGGCCGATGCCCACTCCCATGTGGCCGCTCCGTTTGCATTTCCGTACAGATGCGCGATGTTCCAAAGGGCGTGTGAGCCGGAACTGCCGGAGGCGAAAAAACTGCGGATGAGTGGCGAATGGCCGTTATTGCTGAGCAAGTGGGAATGTGATGAGAAATTCAAATGAAAACCCCGTCGGAGTTTCCTCTAACGGGGTTTTCTGTGCCCAGGACAGGAATCGAACCTGCACGCCTTGCGGCACACGCACCTGAAACGTGCGCGTCTACCTATTCCGCCACCTGGGCATTCCGTGGAATACGGTGTGCAAAAGTAGCACTTTTTCCTTTTTCTGCAAAGTTTTCGGACATTTTTTTATCCGGAAAATCAGCGAAACAGGAACTTATGTTGGAAAATGAGAAGGTAAACCACTGCTACAGAGATATATGTATCTGCGAGGTTGAAGACCGGTCCGAAGAAATAATTGCGGCTGTCGAGCAGAAAACCGAGCCATTGAGGGGCGTTGTTCCACTGAAAAAGCGGAAAATAGAACATGTCCACCACCTTGCCCATCATGAAGCCGGCATAGTGTCCGCCGAAATGGGCGACGGTCAGGGGTGTCGATTCGGAAAAGAGCAACCCGTAGAAGGCGCTGTCGAGAATGTTGCCGAGTGCGCCTGCGAAAATGAGCGTTCCGCCGATGAGCGCGCCATTGGGCACGTCGTTCCGTCGCCGCACGCCGTACCAGATGAGGTAGCCGATGACGCCGATCATCGCCACGCGGAAAAGTCCGAGCAGCAGTTTGCCCCAATCGAAACCGCCGGCAGTGGGAATGTGCATGCCGAAGGCCGCTCCTTTGTTTTCGATGAAAAGCAACTGGAACCAGTCCGGAAAGACCGTGATCGATTCGCCGAGTGTCATGTGGGTTTTGACCCAGATTTTGAGAGCCTGATCCGCAATCAGGAGGAGTACGACGAGGAGTGTGAGTTTTCTCAGATTCATAAATTTCACGTTGTAAGCGACGGACGACCGTCGATTTGCGTCGCAAAGATACGGATTTATATCGGATGCGACCGTGAATGGCTGCGGAAATTTTCGGATGCAAGACAAGCCCGGCTTTATCCCGCGCAGTTCCGACGGGGCACGGAGGAAGAGGAGCGGGAAGACGCACTGAAGAAAAATGACCGCCCTCTGCCGGGCCGACGACGGAGGGAACGCCACCCTCCCCCGCACTATGATGATTGGATTTAGAGATTACGACCCTTTGCGCGAATAAAGGCGGGACACAATGCTCGTGTCCGCATCAGACATTTGGACTGCCTGCGCGATAGGAAAAATGCAAATGCCCGTACCGAAAAACGATAAGAACCGCTGTCTTTGTCCTCCGATTGTGTGAGAAACGGTCCAAGTGCCGAGCGTAAGAAAAATCCGGTGTGCATTTTACGTTCGTATGCCGCAATCCGTTCAGCGGACGGCAAGAGTAAGGCGGTTAAAAAATCAACGAAGAGAAAGTTTTGCCATATATAAAATAAGGTATAGATTGTCAAAACAAAGAAAATGAAGGTTTTTTCGGAAAAAGATGCCGAAATATTTGCAGATTCGGAAAAAGTCCCTACCTTTGCATCCGCGTTTGAGAAAAACATGGTTCTGAAAAATTCTGAAGGTTCACAATAAACGAACCGGAAAGTCCGTTCGGAAGATGGAATTTTCGAAAAATGCGAAGTTCTTGAAAAAATATTTGCAGGATTAAAAAAGATGATTTATCTTTACAGTCCTTTCGCACTGTAAATTGCGAATTTTTTTCAACAAGGTTCTTTGAATTACTGGTTATTTTTTGAGAGAAAAAGAATGTAGTATTTATCTGTCAATTTCCTTTAGGAAATAGAAAGCAGTCAGGACTCTAACAATACATTTTTCATACAATGGAGAGTTTGATCCTGGCTCAGGATGAACGCTAGCGGCAGGCTT
>OVXI01000096.1_pt1 | contig 22419 bp, 28 predicted proteins | sample 1732031 | NCBI WGS metagenome assembly OVXI01 (sample SAMEA4545821, study PRJEB24839) | metagenome | biome: chicken; feature: ceca content | place: Italy | collected 2013-05 | reverse complement strand
AAAAAGTGGCTGGGACAGTCCACCGGACTGTCCCCACGGCACCGATAATCCTTGGCCTACCCGGAAAGTCTGATAAGGTCAACACAAGGAGCACCAGGAGCAATCCTGGTGTTTTTTCTTATAATTTGCTTACTTGTATGTGAGCCGCATTTTTAGTATAATCTTCCTGATAACCCCACAGGGAGGGAGAGGAATGGAAATGTTCAAGGTGGCGCTGATCCAAAAGGATGCTTTGCCTAATAACCCGGAGGAAAACCAGAAGCGTATGGTCCACTGGATCGAAGAAGCCAAGGGAAAAGGGGCGGATCTGGTGCTTTTCCCGGAGATGTGGTCCAATGGATATGCTCCGCCCTTTCCCGGAGCCTTTGACGATCCCCTCCATCCGGATTTTGAGGCGGAGCGGAGGCGGTGGTTTTCCCAGGCGGTTACTTTGGAGAGCCCCTATATCCACGCAGCCCAGGAAGCTGCTGCCCGGTGTCAGATTGGGGTTTGTGCCACATTTTTGGGATATTCCCAGGGAAGATATCAAAACAGGGCAATTCTCATTGACCGGGAGGGCCGTATTCTTCTGGACTATGCCAAGGTGCACACCTGTGATTTTTCCCTGGAAGCCCTTTTGACCCCGGGTGAGGGCTTTTCTACAGCAGAATTTGATGGAATTACCCTGGGGGTTATGATTTGCTATGATCGGGAATTTCCGGAAAGTGCCCGGGTTCTCATGCTTCAGGGCGCGGAGATTATCCTGGTTCCCAACGCCTGTGATATGAACCCGGCAAGACTTCAGCAGCTGAGCACCCGGGCTTTTGAAAATATGGTTGGTGTGGCTATGGCGAATTACCCCGGGGAAGGGTGGGGACAGTCCTGTGCCTATTCTCCGGTGGTTTTTGACAAAGACGGGGTATACACAGACAATCTCCTTTTGAAGGCTGAGGAAACTTCCCGGGAAATTTACATAGCAGAATTTGACATGGATTCAATCCGGGAATACAGAAGAACAGAGACCTGGGGCAACGCCTATCGGAAGCCGGGAGCATATAATCTGCTACTGAGTTCCCGGGTGCAGGCACCTTTTGTCCGAACGTCGGTGAAATAGGCGGTATATTCAGAAAGAAGAATCAGATATGTGGATTGGAGCGGCGGTTCTTTCCGCCTTCTTTGCGGGAATCACGGCGGTGCTTGCCAAGTGCGGCATTCGGAAAACCGATTCGGATGTGGCAACGGCCTTGCGCACGGTGGTTGTTCTGATTTTCTCCTGGTTAATGGTGTTTTTGGTAGGCTCCCAGAAAACCATAGGGGAGATTTCCGGGAAATCCCTGGTGTTTCTGGTGCTGTCCGGCTTGTCCACAGGCGCTTCCTGGCTGTGCTACTACTAATGCCATCCAGAACGGCACGGTCAGCGTGGTGGTTCCCATTGATAAAATGAGCATTCTGGTGACGGTGGTATTTTCCTATATGTTTTTGAAGGAAAAAATCAGCAAAAAAGCGGCAGCCGGTCTGGTACTGATGCTGGCAGGAACCTTGCTCATGGCAATGATAGGGTAATACATAAGGAGGAACAGATATATGCGGCGAAAGGACCGACAGGTAACCGATCCGGAGAAGATTGACAGCATCATTGCCCAGTGCCATTGCTGCCGTCTGGGCTTTTCCGATGGAGAGCAGGTGTATGTGGTTCCCCTGAGCTTTGGATATGAAAAAACAGGGGAAAAGCGGATTTTCTACTTTCATGGAGCGACCGAGGGGCGGAAACTGGAGCTGGTGAAAAGAGGCAAACCCGTGGGCCTGGAGTTGGACTGCGCCTACCGACTCCGGGAAGGGGAAACAGCCTGCGGCTTTACCGCCAGATTCCAAAGTGTGATTGCCACGGGAATTCCCAGATTGCTGGAAATACCTCAGGAGAAAATACACGGATTGCAGCAAATTATGGGCCATTATTCCGGAAAGAAGGACTGGGATTTTCCTCCTGCAGTTCTGGAAAAGACCTGCGTTTTTCAGGTGGAAGTGACGGAGCTTAGCTGTAAGGAGCACCAATAAGGAAGGAAAGATAAACATGAATTACTATATCTATTTCAGCCCCACCGGGGGAACGGAACGGGTTGCCCGATATGTAGCAAATGAATTTCCGGGAGCGGAAATTGACCTTTCCCGGGAAGTTCAGCCGGTGGATATGACCGGAGAAGATTTTGCTATCGTGGCGGTGCCCTCCTTTGGCGGGCGGGTTCCGCAGATTGCTGCCAAGGGGCTGGAAAGCCTCCGGGGACAAAAGACCCCGGCGCTGCTTCTGGTGACCTACGGCGCCCGGGCTTACGAAGATACCCTCCGGGAGCTGAAGGATATCCTGAACCGGCAGGGGTTTGTATGCGTGGGAGCAGCTGCCCTGATTACGCCCCATTCCATCGTCCCCACCATCGGGGCAGACCGGCCCAATGCAGAGGATTGGGAAAAGCTGGATGCCTTCCTTCTTACTGTGAAAAACCGGCTGGAAGGGGAAGGGGAGGAAATTCAGGTTCCGGGAAATTTCCCCTATAAGGAATACCGGGTGCTTCCCATGGAGATTCAAACCGGAGCAGACTGCGTAAGCTGCGGCTTATGTGCCGAAAAGTGCCCGGTGCATGCCATCCCCCGGGAGAACCCCGGCACCACGGATTTGGAAAAGTGCATTTCCTGTATGCGGTGCGTTCATATCTGTCCGCAAAAAGCCAGAGGGGTAAACCCGGAACGACTGGCAATGCTCCGGGACAAGCTGGAAAAAATCTGTGATTCAAACAGAGATATTGAATTTTTCTAAAGGAAATGTGAAAGACAGGGTTTTCCTGCCGAGAGGGAAGTGCTTAAAAAAAGAGTCAGGAGTTCTTCCTGACTCTTTTTTGCAATGGTGGTCCAAAGTGGAGCCCTATCCCAATGTGACAGTCTTGTTGGCAATGTGCTCACAGAACATCTTGTCGTGTTCCACAAACAAAATGGTGGGTTTGCATGTGAGCAGCAGCTCCTCCAGCTGGGTTCTGGAAATCACATCCATAAAGTTCAGGGGTTCGTCCCAGATATGCAGGTGGGTCTTCTGACAGATGCTCACAGCCAGCAAGACCTTCTTCTTCTGCCCATCACTGAGAGATTCCAAATCCTTTTCTGTCTGGGCTTTTGTCATTCCCAGCTTTGCCAGCATGGAAAGAAGCAGGCTCTCCTCCACGCCCTGGTCTCTGGCAAGGTCCCGGAGACTTCCACCTAACCCCAGGGTGCTCTGGCTCACATAGGAGAGCCTGACGCCGCTTCCTATGCGAACCTCTCCCGTATGGGGGATGGCTTCCCCCAGAATCAGCCGAAGGAGGCTGGACTTTCCGCTGCCGTTTGGGCCTTGGAGGCAAATCCGGTCCCCGGGACGGATTTCAAAGGAAATATCCCTGCATACTGTCCGTTCCCCATAGGAAATGGTTACGTTTTGAAGCCGCACCAGGGTAGACTGATGATAGGGAAGCTGAAAGATTTTCAGGGAATCCGCCCGTTCGATGTTTTTCAGCAGCTTGCTCTTTTCGGCAATGGCAGCCTCCCGGCGGCCGGCGATGGCTTTGGACCTTGCCATCATCTTTGCCGCCTTGTGACCGATATACCCCCGGTCGCAGGGGCCCTGTCCGATTTTGGTGGCTTCTACCCGGTCAGACCACTGGGCTTTTTCCCGGGCGGTTTCCTGGAGACGGGTGATTTCTTTTTGCAGCTTCCGGTTTTCCTCCAGCTCAAAGGCATCCTGCCGCTGCTTGTTTTCCCACCAGGAGGAAAAGTTACCCTTTTGGACTTCAATATTTGCTTTGTTGATGGAGAGAATATGGTCTACGCACCCATCCAGAAATGCCCGGTCATGGGATACCAGAATGAAGCCGCTTTTTGTCCGTAAATACCGGCTGACCAGGGTGCGTCCCAGCATATCCAGGTGATTGGTGGGCTCGTCAATCAGCAGGAATTGATTTTCCCTTAAGAAAAGCACCGCCAGCTGGAGCTTGGTCTGCTCGCCGTTGGACAGGGTGTTGTATGGCTGATACAAAATCTCCTCCGGGACTCCCAAAAGATTCATCTCCCGCAATAGCTGCCAGTAAAGAAAATCCGGGCAGATGCTTTCCAGCACAGAAAGCGCCAGCTGGCTGGAATCTTTAACCGGGTAGGGAAAATAGGAAAAGCCTACGCTGGCATGAATGGAGCCTTGATAGTGCAGTTCTCCCAGCAGGAGCTTCAGAAATGTGGTTTTTCCTCTGCCGTTTCTGCCGATGAAGCCTAAGCGCCATGCGGTGTCCAGCTGCATATTCACATTTTCAAAGACCGGCTGAAAGCTGCCGTCATAGGTAAAGGATAAATTGGATACTTGAATCAAAGACATGGTGTGCCCTCCCAAATGTGAAAATAGCCGCAGGAAAGTCATTCCTGCGGCCAAAAAACACGCACTTTGCCATGCCATGCCAGCCGAAAAATGTCAACTCTCCTGCATCAGGGCGCAACAACCACCGACAACGCCTGGCGTTGTTTTTTGGAAGGTATTGGCCCGAAATTCAGCAAGAGATATTGGACATTTTTTCAACTCCTATCCGTTTATTTTCTTTATCCTATCACAGAGCTTTGGGAAAATCAAGGCTCCTTTTTACCCGGAGCCCCTTTCCTCATCAGGACGGCGGTAAAAACCAACAGGGCCAGGAAAATAGCGCCGCTGGTATAGGCGGTCAGCTCCAGGGTGGATTCGCCGCTGCCGAATACCGTCACCATGGTGTTTTGCAGGGTAAGCACGGAAACCAAAGTGTCTGCCATGTCAATGATTTTCAGGGCAAACAAGGAGAGATTCTCCGACCTGCTGGATTTTCGGAACCGGATAACCGCCATGGTCACCCGGTAGGTGGTGTAGGCGGCCAGGGCGATTGCAGGAATCTGGCCCATATTTACAGGCCGCTGGGACAGCACCATCAGGGCGATGGGCACAATCAGCAAAAAGTCTACCAGAAACAGCCATTTGCAGATTCTGCGGTAAAGCATCTGCCGGTTCTTCTTCCGAACCGGGGGCGTTTCCTGCCACCAGCGTTTTTCTCCCAAAAGAATGAAGCCCCGGAGCATCACAAGGGACAGATAATAGAAGCTGATGCTGAAATTCCAGAGGGCGTGATAAACCACTCCTACCAGGAAATTGTATACCAGGTAAAGAAAGCTCAGCACCAGGGAGAGCGCAGCGGACAAAAAGCTTCGCAGGGCGAAAGCCTTCGGGGAGTGTTCCAGAAGAATATTCATGGCAGATTGCCTCCTGGTCGGACACAGTTCTGAATAACCTGAGAAATTTCCTCCAGACTGTCCCCGCAGTCTTCTTCCAGCCATTCTTTTACAATGGCATTGATGCCCTCCAAGTGAAATGCCATCCAGTATTTTCTGTGGTTTTCCGGTATTCCGAAAGCCTCCAGCGCCAGATGAATGGTTTGGTTGATATCCAGGAACAGCTTGTCCCCCAGGGGAAGATGGTGAAACCGCTTCACCACGGTTCGGTACAGGAGCTTGTTGTCCCGGATAAAGGACAGCCAGGGGATGAGATACTCCGGCGTGATGAAAACCAGTGTTTCTTTGGAAGCACCGGGGGTGAATTCCTGACGGGGCAGGTGCTGAAAGTAGGCATGGAAGGTATCTGAGATGTATTGGGCGGTCTCCAGCAGCAGATCGCCTATGGTTTCATAATGGAGATAAAAGGTGGAGCGGCTGACACCGGAGACCTTGCAGATTTCTTTTACCGTGATATAGTCCAGGTCCTTCTCGCTTAAAAGGGCGAGAAGGGCCTCATCCATCTTTTGCGCCGTATGAAAATATTTGCTTTCCGATTTGTTCACCCGGCTGCCTCCCTTGTGTATGTTGGAATTTATTGATCGTTTCCGGTAATCTCTTTTGCCAGAAGCATTATATCCCCGGCATACTTTTTCATACCTGCATTGCGGATTTTCTTATACAGCGGATAGTTGAAGCTTACCCCCAGAATGCCTGCCACCCCCAGGATGATGCCGGCAGCAAAGGCCGCTATGCCGGAACCGCCGATGACCCCCATGGACAGGCACATCCCGGTGCCCAAAACCAGGGTGGAGAGGATGCCGAAGGTGTAGGCGAAGATTTCGGAAGGCTGCTTGGCCTTTCGGTCCAGCTTTCGCAGAGCTACCACCTTGGAAGTATCCTTGGGTGCATATTGGTTGGCAATGGATTCTGCGTAAATTTTGTCTGTGTTCATTCAGAACACCTCCTTGTTGAGATGCTCTCATTGTAAGGGCAAGAGGGGAAAACCGGAACAACACAAAAGGCCCAATCTGTCCGGTTCAAAAAATTCTCAGGAGAGTCCGATAATGAAAACCACCAATATACCGATAAGCATAGCAATCCAACCAAAATACCGGCCTGTAATCTCCAAGTCGGTAGGCTCCGCCAGCTCCGGCGATTCAATCCGGAAGGACAGCCAAAAGCGGAACAGCTCATCTGCATACAAGATGGAAACAGCGTTGACAACACACAGGAGAATCCCCAAAAACCAGGGAAGCCAATGACCTTTGTGGGTCAGTTCCGGCCCCATGGCCAAATCCAAAATTGTGGCGAGGGAGGGTTCCATCTGTTCTGTGGAGTTATTCCCGCTGAAGATAATCTCTGTTTCTATATTGTGAAGCGTTCCGTTTTCGTTATAAAGAAGCCAACCATTCTGCTCCAGTTTCTGTACACCGCCCCGGAACAGCCGGCTGTCCTGCCGCCATATCTCCACGCCGGAAAGAGAGTCCGCCAAATCCCCACTCTCGGGAGCAGCCTGAGGATTTTCTTTTACCGTGTATGGCCCGTAGGTGAAATCCCCATATTGAAAGGTAACGGTTTTGTCCTGAGTCACGGTAAAGCTGGCAGCCTCTCCCTGGATTTTTCCGGAATATACGGTAGTGCCCTCTGCCTCATGGGGTACCAGAATGGCATCCCGATAGGAATAACCCACCCGGGACAAGGTGACAGGATACAAAATAGTGAACACCAGTACCATAACACCCATAATGAGGAAAATCCATTTCTGGCGATAATCCAAAGCCTTGAATCATTCCATAGGGACACCTGCTTTCCGGAAAAAGTTTCGGGGTTACTATCAATATATCATATTCCAGGTGCTCTGTCCATGCGGATTTGTATAAAATGCTGTACTTTTCGGCGGAGCGCCTTGTAATTTCCCGGGGCTATGGTATAATAGCAGTAATTCTTTTGTGAATGAGGCAGGACAATGGCAGATACATACAGAATTTTGGTGGTGGACGATGACTTCTCCATCGTCCATATTATAGAAACGGCACTGAAACAGGCGGGCTACCAGGTGCTCACCGCCCATGACGGGGAGGCAGCCTGCCACTTGGCGGATACCAGAACCCCCCAGCTGATTATCATGGATGTGATGATGCCCCATTGCAATGGACTGCTTGCCACCATGCGGATTCGGAAAAACCACAATGTGCCCATTTTGATGCTCTCTGCCAAGGCGGAGGGCTCCGACCGGGTGCTGGGTCTGGAGGCGGGAGCGGACGATTACCTGGTAAAGCCCTTCTACCAGCAGGAGCTGCTGGCTCGGGTGAAAGCCCTGCTCCGCCGGTACGATGCCCTGGGCTCCATCCGGGAAACCCAGTCCCAGGATGAGATTCGGGTGGGGGATATAAGCCTCAATACCGCCACGAAGCAGCTCCTTGTCCGGGGGGAGGCGGTGCGGCTTACCTCTACGGAGTATAAAATTTTGCAGGTGCTCATGGCCAATCCCGGGCGGGTGTTCCCGGCGGAGGAAATCTATGAGCGGGTCTGGGACAGCGAGGCTTACGCCGTGGAAAATACGGTGATGGTGCATATCAGCCGTATCCGGGAAAAGCTGGAGCTGAATCCCAGAAAACCGGAGTATTTGAAGGTGGTGTGGGGAATTGGCTATGTTTTTGAAGCACCGTAACGCATTAGCCTGGGTGCTGCTTCTGCTGGCATCCTTTTTCTGGATTTTCGGCCAGGAGATTATCACCGGTTTGGGACCTCAGGGAGATTATGAAACCACAGCCTCCTATACGGAGGTTACCTCCAATTCCCAGGAAACCTCTGAGGGAGGCATATTTCCCACAACAGAAACCTGGGAGCAGCCCACCCAGGAACCGGTTCCCAATCAGAACGGCAGCAGATTCTGGGGATTCGTCCTTTGCTTTCTGGGACTGGCTCTGACAGCTGCCGGCGTTTTCCTGTTTCGTCAAAAGACCCCCTTGTTGGGGCCTGATGGGATAGGACTTCTCATGGTGGTGGTTTGGGCAGCCCTTTATGGTTGGATAAGGGATTTTTACCTTATGGAATATTCCATATCTGCCCTTTCTTACCTGCCTGCGGTGGCGTGGCTGGTGATTGACTTTTCTGTCCTCGTTGCCCTGCGGGAGCTGTGGGGCTGGATTCTGGGAAAGTGTTCTCTTTCCTGGTGCCTGTCCCGGCGGCTGGCTGGGCGGTGTAAAGCCCCCCAGCTGTCCCTGCTGATTTATACCCTCTGGACAGTTGCCTCGGCGGCGGGGATGGGCGGCGCATGGCTGCTGTGGGAGGGATTTTGCGTGGATTCTGCGCCCTTGTTCTGGTGCAGTGCTGTCAATGGGGTCTTTGCCCTCCTTTGCCTGTGGCGCTACGGCGCAGATCTGGACCATTTTCAGAAGCAGCTGGAAAATTACCGGAAAGGACAGGCCATTTCCGTGGGAAAGGGCGCTTTTTCCGAAACGGAAGCAAAGCTGGTGGATATTCAGACCCAGCATCAAGAGGCCATTCAAACGGCCGTCACCAGCGAGCGGTTCAAGGTGGAGCTGATTGCCAACGTGTCCCACGACCTGCGCACCCCTTTGACCTCTATTCTGGGCTATGGGGAACTGCTGGAACGGGAAGCCCTGTCCCCGGAGGGGCGGGAGCAGCTGGACCGGCTGAATCGGAAGGCAGGGTACATGAGCGAATTGGTGGAGTCTTTGTTCCAGCTTACCAAGGTGTCCAACGGCGCTGAGGAGAGTCAGCTTTCGGAAATCGACCTGGTGCGGCTGCTGGAGCAGACCATCGGCCTTTTTGAGGACCAGTTGGGGAAGGCCGGTCTGACCGTCCGCCGGAACTATGGCGCCGAGGCCATCCCCTTAATCACCGACGGAGCCAGAATGCACCAGGTATTTGCAAACCTGCTGGGAAATGCCATCAAGTACGCCCTGCCGGGTACCCGGATTTTCCTGGAAGTGAAGGAAGGGGAATCCGGCTACCGGGTGCGGATGATGAACACCGCCTCCTATGAGATGGACTTTGTCCCGGAGGAAATCGTCCAGCGGTTTGCCCGGGGGGACAAGGCCCGGTCTACCCGGGGCAGCGGCCTGGGCCTTGCCATTGCCCAGACTTATACCGAGTCCGTAGGCGGCAGCTTCCGGGTGGCGGTGGATGGAGATCAATTCAGCGCCATTGTGGAGCTTCCCAAACCTGAAAGAAATTTGTAAGAAAAATCCCGATATTTTGCAAGACACCCCCTGTACCATATAGGTAGCAGGGGGTGTTGTTGTGTCTGGACAAAAATTGCTTCTGAAATGCAAACCGGGGTTAGCCGGGGTCCTTCGCCATATTTTTCTGGGTTGGCTGACGGCAGCTACTTTGGAATATCTGCTTCTGCCCCGGGCCTTCCGGGACCTTTCCGGTCTGGATGGCTTAAAGGCCATGTCCTTTGTTCGGGTGCTGGGAGTTGGGGCAGCGCTTGCATTGCTTTTCACCGGCCTGTCCCGGGCGGTCAGTGTTCATAAGGCGGAGCGTTGGGGTATGGCAGCTGTGTTTGCATTGTATGCCGCTGCCGCCCTGTCTGCGGCGCCTGCCTGGCCCTTACTGTGGGTATGCGCCATGGTGCTTGGGGTGCTGGTTGCCTTTGCCCTCCGGGGCTGAAACGATACCCCGGAACCTGCCCCGGCACCCAAGCCCTCGGGAAAGATTTGGCTGCTTATTACCATAAGCTTGTCCCTTGCCTTTTTCCTGTTTGTCTGCGCCTGGACGGTGGGGCGTTTTCACACCTTCAGTACCCCCTCATTTGACTTTGGCATCTTTTCCCAGATGTTTTATTACATGAAAACCACCGGCCTTCCCATGACCACCATAGAGCGGGACGGCCTCCTTTCTCACTTTGCCGTCCATGTCTCTCCCATTTATTACCTGCTGCTGCCCTTTTATATCCTGGTGCCCCATCCCGCCACCTTGCAGGTGCTCCAGGCCGCTGTGATTGCCTCGTCGGTGATTCCCCTGTGGCTGCTGGGAAAGCACCATGGGCTGTCCGGTGGGGAGAGAACCCTCCTTTGTGCCGTCCTTTTGCTGTTTCCGGCCTTTTCCGGGGGGACAAGCTACGACATTCATGAGAACTGTTTTCTCACACCCCTGATTCTCTGGCTGTTTTACGGCATCCACAGGAAAAACAGGGCAATGATTGCCCTTTCCGCCCTTCTGACCCTGATGGTCAAGGAGGACGCCCCGGTATATGTGGCGGTGATTGGCCTCTGGCTGCTGGTGAGGACGGGGCTCAGGGGGAAGAACCCCCAAGACCTCATTACCGGTGCTGCACTTCTGGCGGCATCTGTGGGCTGGTTCTGCCTGGTTACTGCATACCTGGCAGACTTTGGGGATGGGGTTATGACCTATCGCTACCAGAACTTTCTCTACGACGGTTCCTCCTCTTTGCTTACCGTTATCAAGGCCGTAATCCTTTGCCCCATGAAGGTCATCCGGGAATGTGTGGACGGAGAGAAGCTGCGCTTCATCGCCCTGACTCTCCTGCCCCTTCTGGGCCTTCCTCTGCTTACAAGGCGGTATGAGCGGTATATTCTGCTGATTCCCTACATTCTGGTAAATCTCATGCCGGACTATTCCTACCAGCACAGTATTTTCTTCCAGTACACCTTTGGCAGCACCGCATTTCTTCTGTACCTGACGGTGGTAAACCTGGCAGATTGGCGGATTGACTGGCTGCGTGTGGCTGCCCTGGGGGCAGCGGCTGCGGTAAGCTTTGTGTGCTTTTATCGGTATATTGTGCCGAAAGGTTTGGTTTATCCCCGCCAGGCCATGGCTCAGCACCAAAGGTACGAAGCCATCCGCAACACCCTGGAGGAAATCCCAGAGGATGCCTCCGTAGCCGCCGGCACCTTCTACGCTTCTTACCTTTCCCAACGGGAAATCCTCTATGATATCCGCTACAGCTCCCAGGAGCACCTGCTGGAATGTGCGTTTATCGTAATAGACTTCTCTGCCCCCGGGGATTACGAAAAATTTGCAACCCAGGAGGGAACCGGACTGGAAAACCTCCTGGCATTTCTAAAATACAACGGCTACGAAGAATACAAAACCCTGGAAAATGTGTTGGGAATTTATTACAGAAGCAATGGAGGTGTAAACCGTGAAATCCATAGGTAAAAGATTTCTCACCTGGCAGCCCAGACCCGGATGCTTCTGTGCGATGAGCCCACCGGCCAGCTGGACAGCACCACCGGAGGAAAGCTTATGGCAATGTTAAAGGACCTGAGCCGCCGGGGAATCTGCGTGGTGGTGACCCACGACCCGGCAGCCGCAGCCTGGGCAGACAGAACCCTGCACCTGATTGACGGACATTTTACTTCCCCATAAAACAGAACGCCGCAGAAGGGTTGTCCCTTTGCGGCGTATACTGTGGGGTTATCGTCTTTTCAGCTTCTCCAGAATCTCCGTATCTGCCGGGCAGAAAGAAAACTTTCCGATTTCTTCTGCTGTAATCCACCGGATGTCCTGGTGCTCCAGCTTCTGGGGCACACCCTCCCGGATGGAGGCGGAGAACAGGGTCAGGTGGACGGTGATGTCGGGATACTGATGGGTGACCTCCATGAAAACATCCCCAACTTCCACAGTCACTCCCAGCTCCTCCCGGCATTCCCGGATAAGGGCTTCCTCTTTGCTCTCTCCCGGCTCCACCTTACCTCCCACAAACTCCCACAGGGAGCCCCGGGCCTTATGCGCCGGACGCTGGCAGATCATAAACCGATTCTTGTCCCAAATCAGGGCTGCTACCACTTCAGTCATCTTTCAAGCCTCCTGATAAGCCGGCTTCCGTTCTCTTTCAGCCAGCGGTATTGTTCTTTGTATCCCGGCAAGATCCGCTCCACCTCTGCCCAGAAAGCAGGGGAGTGGTTCATCTGCTTCCGGTGGCACAGCTCGTGAACCACCACATAGTCCCGCACCTCCTCCGGGCAGAGCATGAGCAGGCAGTTAAAATTCAGATTCCCTTTTGCAGAGCAGGAGCCCCACCGACTTACCTGATTGCGGATGGTGATGCGCCCCACACTGACCCCTGCCAGAGGTGCGAATTTTTTCACCCGGCGGGGAATGTCCTCCAATGCCGCCTCCGCCAGAGCCCGGATTTCCTCAGAGGTCAGGGGCGGCAGAGGCTCAGCCCGGGCAAAATCCGCCAGGTGCTTTTCCAGCCAGCCCTGTTTCGAGCTCACAAACCGCCGGATTTCCTCCTCCGACACCCCAAAAGGTGCCCGCACCACCACCCGTCCATCCCGGGTAATTTCCAACCCCAGGGTTCTCCGCCGGGAACGGATGATTTCCATATCGTACATCATTTCGTCAGTCCTATTGAAATAAATATAATGGGGAAGAAAACTCTATCGCAATTATAGCCGTATCCCTTGGGGAAATCAATGCCATTCCATAGAAATCCGACGCCTGGGATGAGCCAGGCGCCGGTGGGGATATTACTGAGTTTGGATCAGATGGAGTCGGGGAAATTCATCCGCCGCCTGGAAGAATGTTGTTTTGCGTAGTTTATCCTGACTGCTGATGAAGGTGGCGGCGTAGGTCATGGCCTTCTCCTGGCACACAGCCACTTGCAGGGAAGGGGAGACATAGGTGTTCTGGAAAGCGGCAATCAGCAGCCGGTTTTGGACTTCATCGTACAGGGCGCGGATAGAACGGCAGTCGGAAAAGGTGGCCTGGGAGATATCTGCGTCTATCGTTTTCTCGAATTGTCCGTCGGAATCCTTTTCCCATACCGAGGCTCTCCGGGGAATGGCTTCCTCGTTTGGCTGACTGAGGATTATTACATGGTTTCCTTCCAAAAATACGGTAGAACCGGAATAATCCGCTGCTTCCTGAAACGTATACAAAACCTCGCCCGTGTCTGCATCTATCCAGATTCCCTGACTTCCGCTTTCTGGATTTACGGTGAGGAGAAACAGTGTGCCTTCGTTTCCCACTGTACAAAGGTCAATTACGTTGCTCTCCAGGGGAAGCACCATTTCGGCCTCATCCGGCTCCAATATGGAGGAACCCCGGTACTCCGTTATGGGAAAGCGGTACAAGCCGGATGGAGCGCTCCCGGGAATGGCTATTTCTGCGCCAAAGGCCAGATACAGCGCATCCTCAGTGACATAACCGGTGGCGGATATAATGGGGGCATCCTGAACGGTAAGGGAGGCACCAATGAGATTCTTGCTGGCGTCGGTATCCACGGAAAGCCGTACCATATACCCTTCGGTTGGAATGTGGAAATACTGGGCAAGGAATCCATTGTCATCGCTGGAGGCACCGAAGGAGAAGGGAAACAGAAGGGTATCTGCATCTGTATTCAAACCAATGGGAAAGTAGTCCGTGATATCCGACAGGGCAACGGTTTTGGCATATTCTTCAGCGTTGGCAGGAGCTTCCTGAGCCATTTCTCTCAGCACAGAAGCATAGGGCCGCAATTCCGGTATTTCCGATAGGTTCAGCGTGCTGTAGGAATGTATGCCAAAGTCTGTAATTGGATAAAGCCGCGCAAAGCGTTCCAAAGGATAGCTTTCCACTTTTGAAATAGTGGTATAGCAGAAATCTGTATTCCAGGTGGGTTTTTCCCCCAGGGTGAGGGTGGTGTCCCAGTGGGCGTGGCCTTCCAGGGTGAAAAGAGACTGGACAGAGAACCCTTCTGCGGAGGCAGGATCGCCTACCACATTTTCCTGGGTGAAGGACACCTCTGTGGCGGTTCCTCCGATGATGGCGCTGGCAGAAACCATCAGACACAGGCTGAGGCTTAACAAAACTGCCAGGGTGATTGCAGCCTTTTTCATAGCCCATCCTCCTCTCCTGTAAGTTTTCCAAGGGCGCGGCTGACCCGGTCGGATTGGTAGTGGTAGCACTGCTTTACATAGTCTGTAATGTTCATCCCCTTTTCATCCAGATCCAGGGCAGACACATCCCCCAGAATCTTTCCTTCCTTCAGAAGAACCGCCCGGCTGATAAAGCCGTTCACCTCCTCCAGCAGGTGGGTGGAAAGGAACACTGTTTCCGTAGGCTCCAGAATACCCAGCAGCACCTTGTAAAAATCCTCCCGGTTGAAAATGTCGTTTCCGGCAAAGGGTTCATCCATGAGGATGTAATCCGCTCCCTGACACAGGGCAAGAATCACCTCAAACTGATTTTTCTGTCCGGTGGAGAAGCTGCGAAGGGCTTTGTTTTTGGGAAGCTCAAAAAAGTCCATCAGGGCATCGAACCGCTGACCACGCCATTTGGGGAAATGCTCCCGGTAAAACTCCTGGTGGGCCAGGGGGGTGAGGCCGGGGAAGAAGGAGTGCTCACAGGTGGCAAAGCTCAGTCTGCCGATATTGTCTGTGGTGATGGGCTGGCCGTCCAGGGTGATGCATCCTTTGTAGGGCAGAAGACCCAGGATGCACTTGAGAAGGGTGGTTTTTCCGGCACCGTTTTCCCCGAACAGACCTACAATCTCTCCGGCGCCCAGACAAAGGGATACACCCTCCAGGGCCCTTTTGCCGCAGTAACGTTTATAGACATCGGTAATTTCCAGCATGGTTCATTCCTCCTATTCAGCCGCCAAACAGCGCCGCCCAGGAAAAGGGAGGCAGACACTGCTCGGGGGTACAAAGCCAGTAGATTGCAAAATTCAGAAGCAGCAGCACCAGCAGCTCCAGAGCATACAGTAAGGCACCAAGAGCCGGGACGGTGAAGCACCGAAGGAACAGTTCCCGCCGCCGGGGCAGACGGCGCATGGTGTAAATGCCTTTGGAGCCCTGGTAGTGGAAGCTCCAGAAATAGACAGCCAGGGGAATCATAGAAAGCATTGCAATGACACAGCCGTATAAGCTGTACCCCAGCAAGGAGGCGAAGGGAACCATCATAGCCCCCGGCAGGAGCTGCTGTGGGTTTTTCCAGTCGTATAGGGCTTGCTTTGCGTAGAAATAGTTGTTGTGAAAAAATATCTGGAACACAAGCCCCAGAAGGGCTCCGCCCCACAGCCAGCGGATGACCGGCTTTTTATCTATGCCCAGAGGCAGAAAACGGCTCAATTTCATGACATCGCCTCCTCCCGGTCAACGGGCTGATGGATGAGGGATACAAAGCAGCCCAGAATCAAAGCAATCACCAGGATAAAAGACCAGCTGTAATCTCCCAGCGTTGTACGGTCCAGCCCGGTGCACAGACAGACCACCGGTGGCCACAGGGTTCGCTTGCCGGAAAAGCTGAAATAGGCGCCAATTCCGGAGGCAATCCCCATCAGTACATAAATGGCAATGGTGTAAATCCATTGCAGACCATCTGCCAGGGGAAGAAGCCGGTGGAAATAGCTGCTGCTGTAGCTTGCCAGAAGCAGGAATTGATTTCCGGCGGAAAGCTCCGCTTGTTTTGCGGCATAAATCTGACAGACACCCAGCACGATTCCCAGCTGTACCGCCCAGCACAGGAAAAACATCAGCACGCCCCGGAGCATAAACCAGCGGAATTGGGTTTTTGCCTTCAGCCGCAGCCGGGCCATGGTGTACCCGGCGTTGTACCCGCCGGTGGTGTAAAGAAGAACTGCCATCACAAGAGCCAGGGCAACGGCGGCGCTCCACCGGTACAAAAGATGGTCCAGCAGGGTATCCACTAAAATATCCGGCTCCTGAAGAAGCCACAGGGCGCCTCCCAGCTGCACCCCGGCAAGACAGAAAAGAATGGTCAGCACCTTCCACAATGGGGCAGATGTGAGATAAAACAGGGAGCGATGGGGATTCATTCCGTTTCCTCCTTCCAGATGGTTCGAATCAGGGTGATGGTTTCCTCCAAATCCATGCCCATGGCTTTCATGTGGGCCACATACTGCCGGCTCTCATCCCGGGGCAGCTGCTGCTTGATGTCCTCCGTCTGCTCATGGGAAAGACAGACAAAGCTTTTGGAGCCGGTGCGGGAGGTGATGAGGCCTTCTTCTTCCAACAGGCGAAACGCCTTTTGAATGGTGTTGGGGTTCACCCCCAGCAGGGCCGACAAAGTCCGCCGGGAGGGCAGCTCATCCCCATCCTTCACAACCCCGGCAGAAATCCCCGCCTTCAGATGGCCGATAATCTGCAAATAAATGGGAACCCCGTCCGTCAGCTGCAGCTGACCAAAGTCAACCATACGCCTTCCTCCTTTCAACTGTATTACACAAGTAGTACGGTTTCTAACTGTATTATACGCATAGTACACTTGGTTGTCAATAGGGAATGAAAAAATAAAAAGCCACCTGTTCCCTGATCTGGAACAGAGGACTTAGATTGAATTATTGATGTTAATATGGTATAATCAGCTTGATTTGAATACATCTCACTGTAACTCTAAATTTAAAAGGAGGTACAAAAATGGCTATTTCAAATATAAAGGAATTTATCCGTTGCGATATTGAAAAAGTATGGGAAACTGTTTTGGCTGTGGATATGTATCGTATATGGCGCAGTGATTTAAGTGGGACAGAAATAATAAATAGTAATCAATTTGTTGAATATACAAAAAACGGCTATTCTACAAAGTTTACAGTTACAATTGTGGAACCATATAAACGATGGGAGTTTGATATGGAAAACAGTAGCATAAAAGGACATTGGATTGGCGTGTTTTCTTCTAAAGAAAATGGAACTCTAATTGATTTTACAGAACACGTATCAGCGAAAAACATATTTATGAAACCCATTGTAAAATCGTATTTGAAGAAACAGCAAATCCAATTTGTCAGCGATTTGAAGAAGTATTTGGAGCAGTAAATTCTGTTTTATCCTATCTTGAATTTTTATTTTGTATATGCAAAAAATAAGTCCTGTGATTGAAAATGAAATTCCCCCATCTGTTAGGGAAGCTCTGAATAAATTGGCAAGAGCTGGCAGCGTGAGATTTTTCGTCAGACAAAAGAATGGAAAACAGTGGAATACTGTATGTATTTCCTGTTTTTCATTCTGCGTGGATGGCGAAAAAGATCCGCTGTCCAGCCGCAGACGATTTATTCAGAGTTTCCTTAGATAGTACATCATACCGTCTAACGAATGGGGCATTTTTTCCCAATGTCACTTTCCGTTGCTTGCCGCAACGGGGGGATTGTGATAGGATGGGGGCAGCAGGAAAGGAGTGGGTTTTATGCTGAAGGATAATCTGAAAGCCCTGCGGAAGGCCAGGGGGCTTTCTCAGCAGGAGCTGGCGGAAAAATGTAATGTGGTGCGGCAAACAGTTTCTAAATGGGAACAGGGCTTGTCGGCGCCGGATTCTCAGATGCTTCTGGTTTTGTCGGAAGTGCTCCAGGTGCCGGTGAACGCCATTTTGGAGGTGGCTCCGGTGGAGGCAGCCGAACTGGCCGGTAGCATTCCGCAGAGGCGGGAGGAATGGAACCGGGAGACCGGGCGAAAGATTCTGCACTGGTTGATGATCTCCCTTTTGGCTGCCATTGCCGCAGGCTTCACTGTCCTGGGGGTGTTTGGGAGCGCCTACCTGGGCTGGAACTTTTCCAATCCGGAGATTGCTGTGGTTGGAACGATTCTTCACGGCCTGGAATGGATCTTTGTCCGAACGGCTCCTATTGCTGTCCTGGGACTGCTGGCAGGAATCTTCCTGACCCGGAAGAAGAAAGAAGCATAAGAAAAGCCGCCATGCACCTGCAAAGCAGAAGCACGGCGGCTTATTTACTGCAAAAAAGCGGCGCAGGTCGAAACCTGCACCGCTGGCACCTCCTGGGGGAATCGAACCCTCAACTAACCCTTAGGAGTTCGCCCCAAAGCGATATGAGGGAATCAAACCAGTATAAAAAAGTCTTGATTTTATCGGATTTTTCTGAGGTTTCCCTGTCAATCCAAGACAAACCTTAACAGGTCGAAACAAAGGCATTTTAGGGGTTCTTTTTAGCAGCCGTTTTGCAGGTCTCTTCAAAAAAGGCATTAGTTTCATTTACAACAATGATAAACCATAATCAAAAGAAAAGCAAGGTATGACGGCAAAATCAAACCTTGCTTTTTTCGTCTACAAGTTCTTGGCCAGCGCTTTTATTAGGGCTGCCATCTCAGGCGACTTGGTAAGCAACCGCATCAGAAGCTCCTGATCGCTTTCCTGTTGAGCAGGCTGGGGACTTGCAGCTTCTTCGATGGTATGAACATGAAGCCCGTCCAGATCTTCCTCTGTCTTATGCCCGGAATAGAAGGCTTCTTCAAAGCGTCTGGCATTCAACCGCCGATCCTCGTCGATGATATGGGAATAAACATCTGCAACCATCTTCATCTGTGCGTGCCCGGAATCGCCTTGAACAGATTTCATATCACCGCCGTTCAGCTTCAGCTTATAGGTTATACTGCTGTGTCGCAGGCTATGGAATACTACTTTGGGAAGCCCGTGCTCAGTTATCAGCTTGTTTAAGGCTCGATTGATAACCTGACCTTCGATTGGCGTTCCCATAGATGAGCAGAATACCAAACCGTAGTCGGTGTATTCGTCCCCAAACAGTTCTTTAAGTTCTTCCTGGTGTTTTCGGTGCTCCATCAGCATTTCCGCAACAGTCTTGGGGAGAAAAACTCTGCGGATACTCGTTTTGGTCTTAGGCTCTTTCAGTACAAGAGCAGTGTGTTTCGACACCAGAATAGGGGGAAAGATTTTGATAACTCCTTTGCCATCCAGGACATCCAGTGATTGTTTTTGAACACGCTGCAATTCCTTGTTGACGAATATGCTGGCTTTATCCTTTTCGATACTTTCTGGAGAAATGTCGATACAATCCCAGGTAAGAGCCAGCATTTCACCCATACGCAGAGAACAGGAAAATGCCAGATTCAATGCCAAAGCGAGGTTATCATCGTTGCACAGCTCCAATGCATGGAACAAAGTGTCTGCGGTCCAAATCTCCCGTGGCTGTGCTTCGCATTTCGGCAAAGTTGCATGGATAACGGGATTTCTGGAGATCAGTTCCCATTTTGCGGCCTGATTAAAGGCATTTCTGAGAATATTATGGATTTCCTTCACAGTCCGAGGTGAGAGATACTCGTTCTTTGCTGACCGATATGGACGTGGCTTGGCTTTTACGGTCAGTAAGTTTTTATAGAACTGATCCATTACGCGAGGAGTAGCTTGTTCCAGTTTCATATCTCCGATGATAGGGTTTATGTAATTGTCAATCAGCCCTCTGCGGCTTTCGTATGTGGAGAGCGCCCAAGTGTTGACTCCATAAATGGAGATGTATTCCTCCAGCAGCTCCCGGATGGTTTTGGCAGTAGGTGTGATAAAAGTTCCGGTGCTTTGCTGATACTCAATTTGTGCCTTACGTTTTTTGGCCTCTGCATTAGACGCAAAGGTCTCCCATTTCTGCCTTTTTACGCCGTTTTCATCGATGTAGGTATAAACAACCGAGTACTTGCTTTTCCTTTTAACAATGGATGCCATCCATATCACCTCCACCTGAATTCATTTTATTGTAGTGGCTCTGTCCGTCATACCAGTTATCAAAACTGGCTTTCGTCACGAGTTTGGTTCTTGCAGTGGAGATGATTTCAAAGCACCCCTTATTTACCAAGTAGTAGACCGTATTGCGGTGTACGCCCAAAAGACGAGCAATTTGCGGCACCGTCAATGTCGCACCAAATTGTGCCTGATCTTTGAGCCGATCTTCTGCTGTTCGATAGAAAGACTGTGATTGATACCATCGCTCGAAACTGCTCTTTACGATACGGCGTTTCCCATAGACATAAGTAAGTTCAAAATGCCCTTTGGAAACAAGCTCGGAAGCTGTCGCCTCGGATATTTCCAAGATTTCTGAAATGTCTGCTGTGGCGAGAAGTGTATCCTTGAGATCCGCTCCTGGCGGAGGACCCCCAACTTTTTGGTATGTATATTGGTTGGCATACCATTCCTCAAAGCTGTCACGGATAACTCTAATGCGACCAGCGACAATAATTGTCTTAAAGTATTTTTTCTTCACAAGCCAGTAGGCTTCCGTTTTGCCCAGTCCCAGCATCTCACGCATTTCAGGAACCGAGAAACTGGTTTTTGCCTTGGAAGAGGGGGTGTACTCAATCATAGGAAACACCTCCATCCGGCATCCCACAATCCAGCCATTCATCAAAACTCTTTTTGGAAATACGGATGCTTCGTCCCACCTTGACATAGCGAAAAAGATTACGGTGCACCAAAATATAAGCAGTTGGTGCGCTGACCCCAAGGATGCCTTGGATCTCCTCCACTGTGTAAGTTCGCTTGTTTACTGCATTTTGCTTGCTCGTTGCATACAATCGAGCGGCGTACGGTTTTTCCATTGCGCTGAGTCCGCCTTTACAATGTGGCATAACCTCTTATGTATGGCTACATTGTAGGAGAAAATAGAAAAAAGCTCAAAGATGTCGCTGAGTTATTTTAGCTCAACGATAAACTTGACAAATCAAAGGCCACCCTCGTCCAACCATTCATCAAAACTCTTTTTGGAGATGCGGATCTGCCCGCCAACGCGAATGCTGCGAAATAGATTGCGCTTTACAAGGGCATAGGCAGTAGGACGGCTGATGCTTAAAATATCCTGTATTTCATCCACGGTATAGGTTCTTTTATCCCGAATATATTCGGGCTGCATGGCGGCTGCTTCACGGTTCAATTCAGCAATTTTTTCTTCAAACATGGTGTTCCTCCAATCTGCCAATATCCCTTGCCAAAACTTTTCAGAGCCCAGCCAGGCTCTTTAGTATGGCAGCTGTTGAACATAATTGTGACAAAATTCGTTTCTGAATCTGTATCTGTTACTGAGTTTGATTTTGCTCTTTTTGCAAAAGGACGGGCAGCAGTCCGATGTGGACAGACTGCTGCCCATAGTATTTGATGATAAGAATGCTCCAACATATTTGCTGCTCGCCCCCCTGTTGGATTGGGAATGTTGCGGACTGCCAACGGCAAAGCTGGCATCACGGGACTCTCACCCCTCCGAGGATCACTCCGAGCCGCCCTTCGAATCAAAGGACGGGAGTATCATTATACCCTGCTTCTGCGTCATGGCAAGCATCCGCGCCACACGGTGTTCAGGCTCTCTGTAGATCGCTCGCCTCCCTGATGGAGGGTCGTGGCGGCAGAAGCCAGGTCGCTGTTCAGAAGCGGAAAGATCCGCAACACTGGCTGTTCAATTTTCAAGGAGCAGGGAAGACCCATCGAGTGGATTCTTCATGTTGCAACGGACAATTTCTCTCAAAAACTTGGCATGGATTCAGAAAAAATTTTCTGCCTTTTTCCGAATGGATGCTGCGATTTTGCAGACACGGGAAATGGAAAGGCCAGAGTCAAAAGCATATTCCTGCTGGCTCTTTCCATCACGCATACAGTGTCGGTACACGTCTGCTTCTCTCGGTGTCAGTATCTGGAGAAAATCCTCTGCAAGAATTTTGGTGATAATCTTCTCTGTAAAGTCTTCCGGATCTTCCAGCCAGGCAGAACCCATGCCTTTGCTATCGTTGCAGCTCACAAAATCAAGGGAAAGCACTGCGTGCGGTTCGCCGTCCCTGAGACCGGAAGCCTGCGAGCCGGCCATAGCGCGTCTCAAGCGCTTTTCCTCCGCCCGGAGGGCCTTCATGACATCGCGGCTTACCTCTGTCACATCGCCGGTGCATTTCACACGGACCATGCATCTGCCATCCTCGGTTGTCCAGAGGTCGTAGTCAAATTCGTCGGGGGTTTTAGGAGGTTTCATTGTTTTTCCTTTCCGCCGGTGTGAAGCAACGAAAAGGCTAGACCATGAAAAGAGCCGCATGACGGTGAATCTTTCTTCCCACACCGATTAACCAGGTGTATCCATTTCGGAAACATCTAATCATGCGGCATTTGGAAGACTCACCAGTCAGCGGCTCCACAGCACAGCTTTCAAAATATTTATTTGTTAATCTCTACCTCGGTCCGAGGTGGAGGAATAACCGTCTCATGTTCAAAACATCAAAGACCGTTTCCTGGCCGCACAGCTTGCATTTGGCATGGACATGACCGCTGGTATCCTGGAATACGGCGATGGAATTGTGCCTGCAGTAAGGGCATTTTTTCATTCTCATCTATGGCACAAAGCGCCCTCTGAATTTTATTTTGCATTTCGTCAGAAGGTGTAAATGTCAATGAATTTCTTTACCACTGACACTGAAAAAGTTTACCAGCGTT
>OVXI01000095.1_pt1 | contig 22444 bp, 23 predicted proteins | sample 1732031 | NCBI WGS metagenome assembly OVXI01 (sample SAMEA4545821, study PRJEB24839) | metagenome | biome: chicken; feature: ceca content | place: Italy | collected 2013-05 | reverse complement strand
CACCCCGCCCTGTTCCGGCAAGCGTGCCGAAGATCCCGATCCGTCGACGGCAGCGATGCGCCGGGATTGCGCAACCGCCGCAAACGAAAAAACATACGAGCCTATGTCGACACAAAGCATTCTCGTCGTCGGAAGTTCCAACACCGACATGGTCATCCGGACCAAACACCTGCCCGCACCGGGCGAGACCGTCATCGGAGGCACTTTCTTCATGAATCCGGGCGGGAAAGGAGCCAACCAAGCCGTTGCCGCCGCCCGTCTGGGCGGACGGGTAGCCTTCATCTGCAAAACCGGAGACGATCTCTTCGGCCGTCAGACCCGCGCACTTTTCAACGAAGAGGGAATCGACACCGCCCATCTCTTCACGGACCCGCAGCGCCCTTCGGGCGTCGCTCTGATCACCGTGGATGCGCAGGCCGAGAACTGCATCGTCGTAGCCCCGGGAGCCAACGCCGGCCTCTCGCCTGCGGACATCCGCCTCTCGGCCGAAGCGTTCGATGCGGCGGCCCTCGTGCTGCTGCAACTCGAAATACCGATGGAGACCGTCGAAGAGGCCGCATTCGCCGCACACGCCAAGGGCAAAACGGTCGTACTCAACCCGGCTCCCGCTTCGGTCCTTTCCGACCGGCTGCTCCGAGCGGTCGATCTGCTTACCCCCAACGTATCGGAAGCCGAAGCCCTCACCGGCATAACGATCGCAGACGAGGCATCGGCCCTCGCGGCGGCGAAACAACTCGTCGGCAGGGGCGTCGGAAACGTGATCGTTACACTCGGTGCGAGTGGGGCGCTCGTCTATGACGGATACGCACACGAGATGGTACCGGCCTGCAAAGTGCAGGCGGCGGACACGACTGCCGCAGGCGACATTTTCAACGGCGCACTGGCGGTGGCTCTCTCCGAAGGCCGCACGCTCGTCGAAGCGGCCCGGTTCGCGGCGAAAGCCTCCGCGATCGCCGTAACACGCATCGGCGCCCAAAGCTCCGCCCCCTACCGGACCGAGGTGGAGCAGTTCCGCACCTAACTCCGGAAAGGCCGATGGCCCGCCGCCCGCCCCGTGCGGCGGCGGGAAACCGTCTCCCGCGGCCGGATACCGACGACGCGCTCGCCGGATGTCCGAAAAGCGACGCAGGCGGATTCGCAACCCTCGGCCGCACGCCTGCGGCATCGCCACGCACGCCCGGCTGCGCCACGGTCCGGCTCGCACAGAATCGCGTCATCTAAAAATCCGACATCATGTACATCGTTCAAAGTTATCCGCTCGCCGTATTTTTCTGCTTCATCACGATGCTCTGCTGGGGTTCGTGGGGCAACACGCAGAAACTCGCCGCACGCACGTGGCGTTACGAACTCTTCTACTGGGACTACGTCGTCGGCGTCCTCCTGTTCTCGCTTCTCATGGCCTTCACGCTGGGCAGCATCGGTTCCGAAGGGCGCAGTTTTCTCGCGGACATCGCTCAGGCCGACGGCCGCAGTCTGCTGTCGGCCTTCGTCGGCGGCGTGATCTTCAACGCCGCCAACCTCCTCCTCGCCGCGGCCATCGCACTCACGGGACTTTCGGTCGCCTTTCCCGTCGGCATAGGCATCGCTCTGGTGCTGGGTGTGGCGGTCAATTACATGAGCGCCGCAAAAGGCGATCCGTTCTTCATCTTCGCCGGCGTGGCGCTGATCGCCGCAGCGATCGTCATGAACGGTATCGCCTACAAAAAAGCCCGAACCGAAAGCCGCAGCCTCACCACCAAAGGCATCCTCATTTCGGTTGCCGCGGGCATTATCATGGCTTTCTTCTACCGCTTCGTGGCCGCGTCGATGGACCTCTCGAATTTCGCGGCTCCGGCATCCGGAAAGCTCACGCCCTACACGGCCGTGGCGATCTTCGCCGCAGGAGTCTTTCTGAGCAACTTCCTTTTCGACACCCTCGCCATGCGGCATCCCGCGGAGGGAGCTCCGGTAAAACCGTCGGACTACTTCCGGGGCGATCTGCGCACCCATCTGGTCGGTCTGCTGGGCGGTGCGATCTGGTGTCTGGGGCAGTCGTTCAGCTTGATCGCCTCGGAAAAGGCCGGCGCCGCGATCTCCTACGGGCTCGGACAGGGCGCGACGCTCGTATCGGCCCTCTGGGGCATATTGATCTGGAAGGAGTTCGAGGGAGCGCCCCGGATTTCCGTCCGGCTCAATACAGGCATGTTCATTTTCTTCCTCATCGGACTGGGATTGCTGATTTACGCCGGAGCGTAGCCGACCTCGCACGAGGAAGAGGCGCAGCGGTCCTCGAAATCGCTGCGCCTCTTCCTCCGTCGTCCGGCCTGCGGGCCGGATCAGTTCATCGGCAGGAGGTATTTCACGAGACAGTAACCGCCCCCGAGAAGCCAAACATACAACAGACCGGCCAACAGGAAGGGCTTGGCACCCGCCTGCCTGAATTTCCGGAAACTGGTCTCCGTGCCGAGCGCCGTCATGGCCATCGTCAGCAGGAACGTGTCGAAATCGTTGATCCCGGCCACCACGTCCGCAGGCAACAGACCGAAGGAGTTGAATCCGATCACGGCGAGAAAGCCGAAAGCGAACCACGGAACCGCAATGCGGCCCTTGCCCCCCTCGGTCCCTCCGACACCGCGTTTGCGGCGAGCCAGCGCAAAGCTCATCACGAGCAGCACGGGAGCCAGCATCATCACGCGGATCATCTTCGTGATGGTCGCCGTATCGGCGATTTCGGCCCCCATGGCATTGCCGGCGCCGACGACGTGCGCGACCTCGTGAAGCGTCGAACCCGTATATACGGCCATTTGGGAGGGGCTGAGCTCCAGCAGGCCGCTGCGCCAGAGCATCGGGTAGAGAAACATCGAAATCGTGCCGAAGATCACCACCGTCGACACGGCGACGGCCGTCTTGTGCGGCTCGGGACGCACCACCCCCTCGGCGCCCAGCACGGCGGCGGCGCCGCAGATCGAACTGCCCGTGGCGGTCAGCAGCGCCGTGTCGCGATCCATACGCAGCACACGGCCCAGTCCCACGCCCAGCAGGAGCGTCCCCGCGACGATCGCCGTATCGGCCGCAATGGCCGGAAGTCCCACGGCCATCACCTCGGCCAAGGTCAGGCGGAATCCGTAGAGGATGATTCCGAGCCGAAGCACCTGCTTCGAACAGAACTTGATCCCCGGAACCCACGTTTCGGGCAGATGATTGCGGAGGCTGTTGGCATAGAGCATACCCAGCAGGATGCCCACGATCAGCGGGCTGAACGACAGGCGTTCGACGAATTCGAAACCGGCGATGTAGAAGGCCGAGAGCGAGAAGAGCGCGATCAGCAGGATTCCGTGCAGGACATTGCTTCGTTTTTCGGTGAATACCATAGGTCTGTCTTTACTTTTTACAGCCGTTTATCGGTCGGCTGCGCAAAGATAGTTCGAAAAGCGCCGATTCGCTCTTCGTATTTCGTTATCCGCTATAACGACCGGTTATCCCGCAGCAGAAAACGCGCGAACAGCGCCCCCAGTCCCTCGCCCGCGCCCTGCGGCTCGGCGATGTGGAAGTCGCGCGACATCTTCAGACCGCTGATATCCACGGCCCGCAACCGTCCGTCGTAGAGTTCGCGGCGCACGGCGCGGACCGACACGATCCCCATGCAATCGCTGTTTTCAAGGTATAGTTTGATGCTCTCCGTGCTGCCCAGATGCAGACGCACGTTCAGCTCCGATAACCTGAGATTATGTTCGGAGAGCGCCCGCGCGATGACTTCGAGCGTACCGGAACCGTTTTCGCGCAGCACGAGCGGCACCGTGCGCAACTCGTCGCACGAAAGCTCGTCGCGCGCACCGAGCGGGTTGGCCGCCCCCACGACAGCCACCAGCTCGTCGCGCAGGAAGTGCGTGTAACGGAGCGAAGGATGATGCGCGAGCCCCTCGACCAGCCCCACATGAATGCGGCGGGCCAGCAGCGCCTCCTCCACCTCACGGGAGTTGCCGCTCCGAAGCGACAGCGCGACCCGCGGAAACTTGTCGAGAAAACGCGCCATCAGCGGCGGCAGCACATACTGCGCGACCGTCGTGCTGGCGCCCACCGACAACTCCCCTTCATGGCTGTGATTCAGGAGACTCATGTCGTAAGACAATCGGTCGTATTCGTCGATGATCCGGTCGCAATGCCCGAGCAGAATCCGTCCGGCATCGGTGAGCCCGATACGGCCTCCGCTCCGCTCGAAAAGCTGCACGCGGTAGGCAGCCTCCAACTCCTGCACATGCCTGCTGACGGCAGGCTGACTGATATACAACTCCTGCGAGGCCTTCGTGAAGCTCAGGTTGCGGGCTACGCTGCGGAATACTTTCAATCGGAAATCGGTCATCGGTTCGTCGGTTTTTCCCGATAAAGGTACGGATTTTTTAGCGTATATCGGTTCGGACACCGAAAATCCGCAAGGACGCAACCCGAATTTTTTTACGTACATTTGTCAGACAATCACCTTAATAATTTACAAACGATGAGAAAAATCCTTCTACTCGCAACCGTCGCCGCACTGGCAGCCTGCGGCGGCAACGCCACGAAAAAAGCCGAAACCCCACAGACGAAACGACCGCAGACCGAAACCCGCACGCAGACTGCGGGCAGCTACACCGCGATGCGCGTGCCGACCGCCGAGGACAAGGCGGTTTTCGACGAGGCCATGAAAGGGCTCGCCGGCGTAACCTACACGCCCGACAGCGTGGCGACGCAGATCGTGAACGGCACGAACTACAAGTTCCTCTGCAAGGGCGAAACGAGCACGAATCCGCCCATGAAATTCGATGCGGAGGTCATCATTCACCAACCGCTGCCCTCGGCCGGCGATAAACCCTACATAACGGCGATCCGCCGCATGTGATCGAGCAAACCGACCGCTCATGCACGCAGGGACCGCCCTTCGGAGCACAGGACGGGTTTGCGCAGGGAGCGACGGCCCACGACGGCTTGCAGCCGTGCATCACGGCGCTTCCCCCATCCGACTCGCATCCGCGTCCGCGAGCAGTCGTCCCCGAAAGGGAGGGGCTGTCTGACAAGTCTCGGACAGCCCTTTTTGTATTCGTACCGTTATTCGGGAGTTTCGACCGACGGTCCATTCTCGAAGGAAGGGGCAGACCGTCCCGTTATACCGAAAAAAAAGGAGAGCCGCCTCTGCGGACAGCTCCTCCTCACCATCAAAATTAACCCTTGAAATCATCCCTTCCGCAGAACCTCCGAAAGATAATGGTGCAGATAACATAGATCCGCATCTCCCTGTATTACCTCTTTCATCAGAAGATCCTCGTCCGAGATACCGTGTAACTCCTCGTTTTTGTCCATATCCTCCATAGGCAGTCCGTATTTGTTTCTTTACTGAACAAACGGCGCCCCGCGGAGATTTATTGCACCCCGCTTAACATAAAACCAGATTTTTCTCCTTGATCATCCGGCGGAGGTTGATCAGCGCATAACGCATGCGCCCCAGCGCCGTGTTGATGCTCACGTCCGTCTGTTCGGCGATCTCCTTGAAACTCAAACCGGAAAAATAACGCATCATCACCACCTCGCGCTGTTCGGCGGGCAGCAGTTCGACCAACATCCGTATGTCCGCCTCGATCTGCTCGCTCACCATCGCATCCTCCACGTTGCCTTCCGAGAAACGGAGGCTGCCCAGCATGTCATAGCCCGCCTCGGCCTCGTTCGTCGTCTTGTCCTGCTTCCGGGCACGGAAATGATCGATCACCTGATTGTGGGCGATGCGCAGGATCCACGAGAGGAACTTACCGTTGTCCGTGTAACGTCCGTCGTCGATCACACGGACGGCCTTGATAAAAGTCTCCTGAAAAATATCGTCGGCCTCGTCTTCGTCCTTGACCATCATCTGGATGTAGTCGCGGACACGACGGCTGTGGCGTTCGATAAGCTGGGAAATGGCATGCTGATCACCTGCAAGATACCGATTAAGCAATACTTGATCGCTTAACACCTGTACATTCATATTTTTCTCTCTTTCAATTTATTAAAGAGTAGATTTCTTGCAATAGGCAATCCGTTTTTAATGAATAAATGGTTTTTCGGAGCGGGCGGCGCATACGCTCCGTCCGCTTTTTGTCCACGCAAGGTAAACACTTTTTGTCAAAAATCCAAATTTTCTCGGTCCGACATCCGGTCTGAACCTATCGCAGCCCTATCGTACATGCAAATCCCGTGCCGCAACCGAGGTCTTGCGCGAGACGGCCGGCAACGTGCGTTCGGCCGAAAGGAAGGCAGCGCCTCCGACCGCCGGGCGCGGACTGGCCGCTGCCGTTCGGAGGCCGCCGCACCGAACCGCACGGCCCGAAGAACCGCATCGGACAGCATGCCGGCGAAGAGACGACATCGCCGGGCACTGCACGAGCGGCGAATCCTTCCCGCGTTGCGCACCCTCCGTCCGCTCTCAGGCAGCTTCTCATCGTCGGGCGGCACCCGCCGGGCACGATCGGCCTCGTACCGGACTACACGGTCCGCAGCGGTTCGCTCAGGTCCGACCGCCGCCGGCGGACCGCAAGACGCTGGTCTCTCATGCGGGATCCCGCAACCGGAGCAGCGCACGCATGGACGACAAACCCGACGAACCGATCCCGAGCAGGAACCCTCCGGCACGGAACACCGCAGAAAGCGGAAGCAGGCCCGCCGGATCGCTCCGACCGCCTGCTTCCCCTCTAACCGCCGTTACCGGCGGAATCGCATTTCCAACGTGTGAAAACAAAAGACTATTCCGCTACAGCCATTTCGTTGATCTCGTCTTCGGCAAGGCACGTCAGCAACGAATCGGTCGCCTCCTCCTCCTTGAGCGTATCGGCCAACTGGCGGGCGATCTCCTTCTCGCCCATCATCCGCGCGAATTCGAACAGCGTGCCGTAGGAGGCTATCTCGTAATGCTCGGCTTTCTGCGCGGCGAGGATCAGTCCCGCATCCCGCGTGTAGCTGTCCTTCTCGGTATCGGCGATGACCTCTTCGGCCTCGCTCAGGATGCCCTCCATGGCCATGCACTTCTTCTCGTGCGGCGTCTTGCCCAGCAGTTCGAAGACGCGGTCCAGCCGTTTCACCTGCTCTTCGCTCTGGGCGATGTGTTTTTCGAAAGCCGATGCGAGCGAAGGGCTCGTCGCAGCCTTGCGCATCTTTTTCATTCCTTTGATCAGATGTTTCTCGGCCCAATAAATATCCTTGATCTGGTCGAGGAAAAACTCGCGGAAACAGGACGATTCGGCATTTTTTTGTTTTTTTGCAGTCATAAGTTGTCGCTTTTATAGGTTGAACGTATTTCGCTCATGCGCTGATTCAACCGTCTAAGAGCAAGTTTTGTGCCGCCGGCAACGAACCGGCCCCTCCCCTGCTGCGGCCGTCGAACAGCGCCGACGGCCCTATCGCAGCAGCAGTAGCGGCGGACAATTACGTATCGCCGAAAGAGCGGGAGCAAACGGTCTGCGAGGCCGTGCAACGACAGAAATGCGGAAGACGAGGACCTCCGAACGAATGCGGCCGGAAGTCCTTGGTCCAAAGGGCTCGCGAACATGCCGTTCCGGGCATCGAGACGGGCCGGCCCAGCCATATTCGGCAGAAACACCGCCTCAGAGACGCGCGGCCCCACCCCGGATTCCGCCCCGCACCGCAAGCTCCTCTTCGGCGGGCTGATCGACGAAAATCAGCCCCGAGGTTTTGTACCCGCGCCGTTCGGCCAGACGCAGGATGCGGTTGAGCGTCGGCACCGGCAGACGCGGCGTGCGCGACATGATCCAGAGGTATTTGGCCGAACGGCTGCCGACGAGTGCCCAATCGTAATCGTCGCCCAGCTCCATCACATTGTAGTCGGAATAGAAAAACCAGAAAAACGAAACTTGCAACCGCCCCGGCTGCCCCGTGAGACGGGCTTTTCCGCGGGCGCTCTTGCGGCGTTCGCCGTGCAGGGAGGTACCGCTGTTGAGCACATCGACCCGCCCGTCGTCGCGCAGACGATAGGTGGCGCGCACCTCCATCAGCCCCCGTTCGAAACGGTGGTCGTAACGGGCGATCTCATACCAATCGCCCATATAGCGTTCGAGATCGAACACACGGACCGTCCGGCGGTCCACATTGTCGGTTCCGGCTCCGTAAACCACCCCGACGATCAGCAGAGAAATAAAAATCAAGATCAACACGCTGCGCACTTCTTCGTTAATTTAGCACGAAGACACACGCAGATTTTATGCCGCAGAAGGGCGGAAAAAAGAAAAAATCAGAAACTTTTCAGTACGTGCAGAATACCGTCCGCATCGTAGCCGCACTGAGCCCGCAACTGCTCCGGCGTGCCGTGTTCGACGAACGCATCGCCGATGCCGAGCGTCCGCACGCTGACCGCGTAACCGTGCTCCGGAAAGAAAGCCGCGACCGCCTCGCCCACGCCGCCGCGCACCGCGCCGTCCTCGACCGTCAGAACCTTGCGGAACGTGCGGCCGACCTCACGGAGCAACTCCTCGTCGAGCGGTTTGGCGAAGCGCAGATCGTAGTGTGCGACCGACAGCCCCTCGGCGGCAGCCCTACGGGCGGCTTCGGCGGCGAAGTTGCCCGCCGTGCCGATCGAGAGCAAGGCCACGTCCGACCCTTCGCGCAGGCGGCGGCCACGCCCGACGGGCAACGCTTCGAAAGGCACGTCGCGCCACGGCACGCCTGCGCCGCAGCCGCGCGGATAGCGGATCATGAACGGAGTGCCCGCTTCGAGCGCCGTATACATCATGTTGCGCAGTTCGGATTCGTTCATCGGAGCCGCGACCGTCAGATTCGGCACGGGCGGAAAGGCCGCCAGATCGAAAACGCCGTGGTGGGTTACGCCGTCCTCGCCCACCAGTCCGCCGCGGTCGAGACACATCACGACCGGAAGATTCTGGATTGCGACGTCGTGGATCACATTGTCGTAGGCCCGCTGCATGAACGAAGAGTAGATGTTGCAGAAGGGGCGCAATCCTCCGGCGGCGAGTCCTGCGGAGAAGGTTACGGCGTGCCCCTCGGCGATGCCCACGTCGAAGACCCGTTCGGGCATGGCGCTCTGGAGCACGTTCATCGAACAGCCGGAAGCCATGGCGGGCGTAACGCCCACCACGCGCGGATCGCGGCGGGCCAGATCGAGCAGCGTCCGGCCGAAGACGTCCTGATATTTCGCGGCCGGCGCACTGGACTGCACCCGCTCGCCCGTCTCGGGATTGAACTTGCCCGGGGCATGCCACACGCTCTGGTCGTTCTCGGCCGGACGGTAGCCCTTCCCCTTGACGGTCATCACATGCAGCAGCTTGGGGCCTTCGATGTCCCGCAACACGCGCAGCACGCGCACCAGCTCCTTCAGATCGTGGCCGTCCACAGGACCGAAATAACGGAAATTGAGGCTCTCGAAGAAATTGCTCTTGTTCAGCAGACCGTGTTTCACGGCATTTCCCGCCTTCTGGCAGAGATGCAGCAGGCACGGCGTATGGGACATGATCCCCCAGAGCCTCTGCTTGAAACGGTTGTAGTGGACCGAGGTGGAGATCTTGAGCAGATAGTTGCGCAGGGCGCCCGTAGCCTTGTCGATGGCCATGTCGTTGTCGTTGAGGATCACCAGCAGGTTCGTGCGCTTGCTGGCGCCCGCGTTGTTCAATCCTTCGAACGCCAGTCCGCCCGTCATCGACGAGTCGCCGATCACGGCTACCACCTGCCGCTTTTCGCCCCGCAGTTCGGCAGCCTTGGCCATGCCGAACGCCGCGGAGATCGACACCGAGGCGTGGCCGCCTCCGAATGCGTCGTACGGACTCTCGGCCATGCGCGGGAAGCCGCTGAGGCCGCCCAGCCGCCGGTTGGTGCGGAATGCTTCGCGCCGCCCCGTGAGGATCTTGTGGGCATAGGTCTGATGGCCCACGTCCCAGACGATCTTGTCGTCGGGCGTATCGAACACGTAGTGGAGCGCCGCCGTGAGCTCGACGGTCCCGAGGCTCGACGCGAGGTGCCCGGGGTTCACCGAACACTGTTCGATGATGTAGCGGCGCAGCTCGTCGCAACAGAGACGCAGCTCGTCCGCGGAGAGCCGTTTGAGGTCCGCCGGCGAGTTCACTTTTTCGAGCAGGGTATATTGCATTCCGGTCATCGCCGTGCAAAGATAGTCATAAAAACGGAAAAAGGTACTCCGCACAGCCCGGCTTAAACGCCTGTCGGCGGGAGCGAAGAGACGCCGACGCGAAAATTGTGCGCGGCGAACCGGAGAATTTCGGGAAAAATCCCTATCTTCGCACTACCAAAGGCTGATACCATCCATGAAATACCGCAGAATACTTCTCAAACTGAGCGGCGAATCGCTCCAAGGGTCCCGGCAATACGGCCTTTCGACCGAGGTGCTGCAATCCTATGCCGGGCAGATCAGGGCCGCGGCCGCCACGGGCGTCGAGATCGGCATCGTGATCGGCGGCGGCAACATCTTCCGCGGCCTCACGGGTGCCAAGCGGGGTTTCGACCGCGTGAAGGGCGACCAGATGGGCATGCTGGCCACGATCGTCAACTCGCTGGCCCTGCAATCGGCGCTCGAAGACAACGGCGTGAAGGCCAAAGTGCTCACCTCCATCCGCATGGAGCCCATCGGCGAGTACTACTCCAAGTCCAAGGCGCTCGAATACCTCGAATCGGGCACGGTCGTCATCATCGGCGGCGGCACCTCCAATCCCTACTTCTCGACCGACTCGGCCGCGGCGCTGCGCGGCATCGAGATCGAGGCCGACGTACTGCTAAAGGGTACGCGCGTGGACGGCGTCTACACGGCCGACCCCGAGAAAGATCCGCACGCCGCGAAATTCGCTGAAATCACCTTCGACGAAGTCTATGCCCGCGATCTGAAGGTGATGGACCTCACGGCGTTCACGCTCTGCAAGGAGAACGGGCTCGAAATCGTCGTCTTCGACATGGACACTCCGGGCAACCTCGGCAGAGTTCTTGCCGGAGAACCCATCGGAACACTCGTAAAACGCTGACAATATGGCTAAGAAAAAGAGCAACGCCTCCCTGTGGATCATGCTGGCGGCTATCGTCGCCATCGCCGTCCTCATCTTCCTGCTGCCCTCGTGCGGCGACGGCATGGAACGGACGACGCGCGTCGCCGTGGGACAACAGGCGCCCGACTTCACGGTGGAGATGACGGATAGCACGCACGTTACGCTTTCGGACCTGCGCGGTCGGGTCGTGCTGCTCAACTTCTGGGCGACGTGGTGCCCGCCCTGCCGCTCCGAACTGCAAAGGGTGCAGAGCGGAATCGTCGACCGTTTCGCCGGCCGGCCGTTCGTCTTCCTGCCCGTATCGCGGGAGGAGGAGCGCGGGACCGTCGAGGAGTTCCTCCGGCGCAACGGCCATGCCTTCCCGAGCGGTCTCGACCCCGAACGGACGGTCTACGCGCTCTACGCCACGAACTACATTCCGCGCAACTTCCTCATCGACCGCGAGGGACGCATCGCCGGCAGCTACATCGGCTACACGCCCGAAGAGTTCGGGGAGCTGGTCCGTGCGATCGAAAACGAACTGAACAAACCATAACATCACACCGACAATGGATACCAAGACGATTCTCAACGAAGCCTCCGGACGCATGCAGAAGGCCATCGACCACCTCGAAGAGGAGCTGCTCAACATCCGCGCCGGCAAAGCGTCGCCGCACGTGCTGAACAGCGTGATGGTCGATTACTACGGCACGCAGACGCCCGTTTCGGGCGTAGCGAGCGTTACCGTCCCCGATGCCAAGACGATCCTCATACAGCCGTGGGACCAGAAGATGCTGCGCCCGCTCGAAAAGGCGATTCTCGACTCGAACATCGGGCTCACGCCCTCGAACAACGGCGAGCAGATCCGGCTGACGCTTCCGCCCCTGACCGAGGAGCGCCGCAAGGAGCTCGTGAAGCAGGTGCGCGGCGAAGCGGAAACGGCCCGCATCAGCCTGCGCAACGCCCGCCGCGACGCGGTCGACGCCTTCAAGAAGGCTCAGAAGGAGGGCATGCCCGAAGACGAGGCGAAGGACGGCGAAACCCAGTCGCAGAAACTGCTCGAAAAATTCTCGAAACAGCTCGACGCGATCCTCGACCGCAAGGAGAAGGAGATCATGACGGTCTGAGCAAAACGGCGACGACCTGCTTATCGGGCATCTACTCTTTGCAGTTCGCCCATCCTCTTTGCGAGACTTCGGCGGCGGACGTTGCGGATGATGCGACAAGAGACCACTACGGCCCGCATCCGGCGTTCCGGTCTTTCGGGACTTCAGCCGATCGGGACCGTTCATTCGTCGAACAGAATCCATCCGAATCCCCTCTGCGGAGGGGATTCGGCATTTCAGGCAGCCACCCGCGAAGACAAATTCAAAAGCCGAAGGCGGCGACAGAACCGGATCGGAAGCGCAAGCCGCTCCGCACGTGCATATTTCGCCTACCGCCGATTGCAGCGGCAGGGGGACCAGACCGCGCGAGCCGCGACCCCGACACACGAAAGAGATCACCGCGCACGCAAGGCCGATCCCGACAAACGGCGACACGCAACCCCCGGCTCCGCAAAACGACAGTAACCCCGCACCACCGCACGAACCGCCCTCCCGTTAACGACAGAACGGACCGCTCCAGCAGTCCGTTCCCCGCAACGCCGGCTTTCGCAAGTGGGCGGTGCGAACCTTGATAATTATGACGCGGCCCTTCATTCCGACTGCCGGACCGCTGGCAGTTTACCAAAAAAGCGGAGCCGATATCGCTTGGGACCGACACCGACCCGCCCGGCAAACGGCGGCTTTCACAAGCGGCCGAAAGCCCCCTAAACAAATTTAAAGCTCTTTCGGGATTGTTTATTCTGCCTCCCGAAACGGCAGTCGGTCGAAAAGGTTCGACAGGTGAGTGCCCTAAGGACTTCTGTGTTCCTCGTCGCAATGTGAGTGCACACCGTGCCGAACCTCGTTGAATTCGCCCGCCGCGCATACATTCGCATCCCGATCCGAGACCAGATTCCCACTTCGAGAGTACGGCGGGCGAGACTAAAAAAGCAACGGCTCCTCATGGCGTTTGAACGGACCGTGCGATTGCGACGCGCGGTGCGCAAGGGCGAACCTTGTTTGAGGATTTGGAGCCGTTGCCGGAATATGATACCCGAAACGCAGGGCATCCGCCGATCTGAATGCGGATAGACCCTCGAAAACACGGGATACGGAACCCAAGCTTGCGAAGCCGAGCGACGCTTCGAAACCGCCGGCGACCAGCTCGAAACCGAATGCGTGAACAAAAACCACAGCGACGCGCAGTCGGTACGACCGGGCGCGAAGCCGCTCCCGGCACCTGAAAAGGTGCCGGGTCGAGTTGCGAAAGCGGAGCGGACATCCGGATGAACAGGCCGTAACATATCGGGTATCTTCATTTGTTTTGCACACGGCACCCGACGCGGCTTTCCATAAACTTTATACAAAAAGCGAGGGCGCAAGGTGCATAATTCCTTTTCGTCAGCCTCGCGAGCTTTAATCCGGAAAAACGCCCTTACGCCCAAGCCTGCCTGCGACACGAAGTCGCAGGCATAGTAACAACTTGGGTTTCAGACAAATTTTACGCCGGATTATAAACCTACTATAAATCATAGTAGTCGCGAGTTTACGAAAAGGCATAAAGGTTGTCTTAACCTCTATTGTATGTTACTCTGCCATAAGTCTACGGCAAAGTTAGCACAATTTCTGTAATAGAAATAAATGTTTACTCGGGCAAATATACGAAAAAGACGAGTAATCCTTGCATTTATACACGTATAAATTACTGAAAAGTGTTATTTTTTTGTATCTGTGGAAAAAGGGAAGCCTAAACGAACAGATATTGAACTAAAGAAGCGGATCATCGAACGCCTGAAAGAGTTGCGTTCGGAGCGGAACTATTCGCAAGAATATGTAATCGAACACACAAGGTTGAACCTCTCCCAATACGAAGCAGGCATCAGATTACCTTCTCTCGATTCGCTCGTCATCCTCTGTAAATTGTATGGAATAACGCTCAAGAAGTTCTTCGAATCGGTCGATTATCCAAAGGAATAATTATACAAAACGAGTGTTCCTCGTAAAGAAACAGAATTTCTGAATTTGCTTGCCCAGAGGTTGAAGAATCTGCGCAATGAACGGGGATTACCTCAAAACAATGGATGATGGAGCTAACGCAAGCCGAGTTGAATCCGGGAAACGTTCGAGCTCAGTTTATTCGGTTGCACCTCTTTGCAAATATTACGATGTGTCCTTAGATGAATTTTTTATGGACATCGACATCATCTTCGTCCCCGTGGGAATAGCGAACTAATGACGAGTTAAAACAGGCGACTGCGTGGGTTTTATGCGGGTCGAAAATTTGCGGGATCTTCAGGGCATAAAGGCTCGCCTCAACCTTCAATAGGTTTCGCTGTCCAAACAGATTCTAATTACGGAACGAAGTCAACATAATTTCTGCAACAGCAAGAATTGTTTCCATGTGCAAATGGAAGAAAAAAGTCCTTCAAGTGCTCATGAATACGTGCATTTGTTTCGATTTGACTATTTTTTTTAAATCACGACCGAAAAAAACAGATATTACAAAGACGAAGTGTTCATCAAAAAACTTGCACAACGCAATAGTGATTTGCGGATCGCACATAATCAGCCCCCCCAAAAAATATCTTATAGATCGCATACATCTGGCCATCAATAGCTACGAAACAGAAAACGAGCTCCCGACACTGATGTCGATCCTGTAGATTTGAAAGTTTTACAAGATAGCCCTCGGCGAATATTTCGCGCCGCTGAACTATCCGCCGAAGAATTAGTCCGAATTCAAAGAATTTCTTCACGATATACCGGAGCTTTTCAAAAGTTTGCGGGAACAGTCGTCCGTTTCGGACGCCGGGCCGATGGGCTCAGGTTTTCGCGGCATTCGCACACCTCATGGCGGGGCAATAGGAAGATGCGGAGGCCCATGACTACGAACAGCAAACGACGGAATCCCCCGTCTGCGGAACATGCCTCAAGAGGGCAAACCTCCGCCGCCGGGAACCGCAACCGGGGAACAGCCCCCGCACGGCCTGACGAATCCCGCACAACAATCCCCACAAAGCTCTTGAAACATGCCGCCGCCACGCCTCGAAGAGACCGGTCCGAAAAGCGATCCGCTCGTAGAGCGCCTCGACGACCGCGCAACGTCCGGCCCGACGCCTCGGCAACCGTCCCGGAGCACTCCGCCCGCACCCATCGGCAAGCCGCCGCCCGAACGAGGTCTCCGGGACAGCGCCCTGCAACGATCCGCCCGCGCGCTCCATGGTGCTGCATCCATCCGCAACCGGCAGAATCTTTTAACGCCCCGTCCGAAAAAACCGAAAGACGACGGGCTTTCGTTAACGACAACATATAAATATAGGTATGACGCAGGCACCGTCCCGATACCGGGACTATCCGCGACTGAAAGGTGCGAACCGTCCGGCGGAACATGGATTTTATCTCCCGAAAACTTCATTCCTCCGATTATTTGTACTATTTTTGAGAGCCGAATCTAAAAGCTCCGGAATGAAAAAGTCCATTGCGGCCCTCGCCGTTCTTTTCGTTATCACGGCCACGGCTCTGCCGGCAGGCGCCCAGACCTACGTGAAACTCAACGGACTCTACGCCCTCGCGGGTGTCGTGAACCCCTCCGTGGAGTTCGTCATATCGCCCAAATCGACCGTGCAGACCGAGATCGTCGTCTCGCCGTGGGAATCCATCGGCGGCAAACACATGCTCTTCGGCATCCTCATGGGCGAATACCGCCGCTATTTCCGCGGGCATAACGACGGCTGGTACCTCGGGGCGAATGCCGGCATGATGGCTTTCGACATGTCGAAACCCTACATGGACGGCTGGCACCTTCGTTTCGAAGACCGCTACTGCAAAGGCTACGGCTTCATGATCGGCATCTGCGCAGGCTACGAATGGCAGTTCCGCGAACGGTGGGTGCTCGACGCTTTTCTCGGCTGGTCGTGGATGTCGAGTTTCTACAACGGCTACAGCATGGACGGCGAGATCGACATGCATCCCCACCGCCCCGTGCAGCCCGAATACCCCGATCCGTTCAACGGCTCGTCGGAATGGTACCCCAACAAGATCGGCCTCTCGATCGGCTACCGCATCATCTCTCCCAAGCGTTTTCGCGGCGAGGTGCAGCGCTCCGAAGTACATATCGCGGAATAGACCGGCAATCGTCCCGTCTCCGATCCCGCGAGAGTTCTGGCCGCAAAATCCGCCTCTCCGCCGGCCGTGCCATGCCAAAACAAATGTCGGGTTCCGACCCATTAAAACGGCATGGAACAGACAGCCGAACCGTCATACCGATCACAACGCAGCAGGCAGCCCTGCGGTCCCTTCCGCTTTTACGGGCATTCGTCCGTAAGGCATCCTGCTGCCCTGTCCTATACCGTCTCAAGACTTTGAACTGCCCTGTTCTCGACCGACGATAAACGGCAGGCGGCTGAGCCTCAACGCCTCCGGCACGCATGCAGTCCGCCATCGAAGCCGCTCAGGCGGACGGACTGCTACCGTCGCAAAAGCGCTGCCGCGGGAGGGGCTCCACCGCCCGTTCCGCACCGAGCAGTGCTTTCGGCACGACGAACTCGACCGCTCGAATCGCACGTCCCCGACAGGCCATCACCTTGGATCGCATCGGAAAGGACCGCAAACGATCCGGTCTCCGGACCGAAAAGCGGAATTCGAAATATCCGGCCGATCGGAATGTCCGGATGGTTTCGATCTGAAAAATCCCCGAAACGCCCCTCCTCGATGGAGAAGCCGTTTCGGGGATCGGAACCCACGGCATGCGGCACGGACCGCATGCAAAACCTACGGGCGAATTACTTGCGGTATACCTTCTCGTAACCGTAAATGGCGTTCTCGCCCAGCTCCTCCTCGATGCGGAGCAGCTGGTTGTACTTGGCCATACGGTCCGAACGCGACATGGAACCGGTCTTGATCTGACCCGAATTGGTCGCCACGGCGATGTCGGCGATCGTCGAATCCTCGGTCTCGCCCGAACGGTGCGACGTAACGGTCGTATACCCCGCACGGTGCGCCATCTCGATAGCGTCGAGCGTCTCGGTCAGCGAACCGATCTGGTTCACCTTGATGAGGATCGAGTTGGCGCAGCCCATCTCGATGCCCTTGCGCAGGAAATCCACGTTCGTTACGAACAGGTCGTCGCCGACGAGCTGGCATTTGTCGCCCAGCTCGCGCGTGAGCAGCTGCCAGCCCTCCCAGTCGTTCTCGGACATGCCGTCCTCGATCGAGTCGATCGGGTATTTGGCCACGAGCCCCTTGAGGTACTCGACCTGCTCCTTCGACGAACGCTTGGCGCCCTTCTCGCCTTCGAACTTCGTATAGTCGTATACGCCGTCCTTATAGAACTCCGACGAAGCGCAGTCCATGCCGATCGCCACGTCGCCGCCCTCACACTTGCGGCCGGGTTTATATCCGGCAGCCTTGATGGCTTCGATGATCGAATCGAGCGCGTCCTCCGTACCGTTCAGCGCGGGAGCGAAACCGCCCTCGTCGCCCACGGCCGTCGAAAGGCCGCGGTTGTGGAGCACCTTCTTCAGGTTGTGGAACACCTCGGCGCCCATGCGCACGGCCTCCTTGAGCGACGGAGCGCCCACGGGGCGGATCATGAACTCCTGAAAAGCGATGGGAGCGTCGGAGTGCGAACCGCCGTTGATGATGTTCATCATCGGCACGGGCAGACACTTGGCGTTCGAACCGCCGATATAACGGTAGAGAGGCATGCCGAAGTAGTCTGCGGCGGCACGGGCCACGGCCAGCGAAACGCCGAGGATGGCATTGGCGCCCAGATTCGACTTGGTCTTGGTACCGTCGAGCTCGATCATCGCCTTGTCGATGCCGACCTGATCGGCTACGTTCATGCCGATGATGGCGGGTGCGATCACCTCGTTCACGTTCCGCACGGCTTTCTCCACGCCCTTGCCCAGATAGCGGCTCTTGTCGCCGTCGCGCAGTTCGAGCGCCTCGTTCTCGCCGGTCGAGGCACCGCTCGGAACGGCTGCGCGGCCGAAGGCTCCGGATACGGTACGAACTTCGACCTCCACGGTCGGATTACCTCTCGAATCGAGGATTTCCCTTGCATGAATCTCTACAATCTGCATACTGAAAATAATTTATGAATGTAACAATAACGAAACTAACTTCCCTAAAAGCACGGCAAAGGTACGAAAAAAAATCCGGAATAGCGCATCGCCGTTCCGTCCTTTTATCTTATCTTCCTCATACATCGGTCTCGCGCCGCGACCTGCATTCGGATTTATGCCGATACGAACCGACGACTCTAACTCAAAACCATCGCACCATGAAAAAACCGCTGCTTCTTTTCGCCGCTCTCGCAGCCGCCGCGGCTCCGCTCTCGTCCGATAATCCGGAGAAAACCCCGGCGACCGTCCGCTCGCCCAAGCGCATCACGGGAAGTCGGACCGGTCTCAACGCCGCATGGACGACTGCCAAAGCCGAGGGAATCTCTGCGAATACGCCCGATTTTCCGTCGGCTCATATCGGACGTTTCGGAGATCATCATACGGCACAGCCTTTCGGGGGAACTCATTATGCTTTCGGGTTCGCAGGAAAATGCTTCGGCAAATAGGGCGGTATGCGCCGCTCCGACCCCGGCTCCGGATCGAACCGGCGCCGCATGGAGGAACATCTATTTCGGATTCGGATACGAGAAAGGATTGACCGGCATCCGGAAACACGGTTCGAGAGAAACCCCATACTCAGCACCCGCGGCGTTACGATTTCGGTCGACTACAACTTCGGCTCTTGCGACCGGCAGGCACCCCGCCGGGCAGGAGCGCAACGGCTCCGTCCGATGCCGGAACGGATCAGCGCATCAACACCGACGAATCTCCGTAGCTGAGGAAACGGAAATCGTGCGCGAGCGCATAGTCGTAGATCGTGTGCCATGCCTCGCCGGCATAGGCCGCCACAAGCAGCAGCAGCGTGGACTTGGGCTGGTGGAAATTGGTGATGAGGTTGCGCACGATGCGGAACTCGTACCCCAACGGCGTGATCATGATCTGCGTGGCCGCCTTGAGCCGCTCCGTCCCCTCGCGGTCCATGTATCCGGCGAGCGTATCGAGCGCCTCGCAGCCGGAGAACGAAGCCGGTATGTCGTACAGCTCCCACTGTCCCACGGGCCGCCCGACATCCGGCGAGCCCGACTTCCGGATGCGCCACGCCAGCGCTGCGAGCGATTCGAGCGTGCGGACCGAAGTGGTGCCGACCGCCGTTATGGCTCCCCACCGCTCCCGCAATGCTTCTACGGCCGCACGGCGGATTTCGAAGTGTTCGGTGTGCATCGGATGCCGGGCCGCATCCTCGTCCTTGACGGGCAGGAACGTACCGGCACCCACATGAAGCGTTACCTCCTCGAAGCCGAAGCCGCGCGCCTTCATCCCCTCGATCAGTTCGGACGTGAAATGCAGTCCTGCCGTGGGTGCGGCTACGGAACCTTCGAATTTCGAATAGACCGTCTGATAGCGCGTGTTGTCGATCTCCTCGCTCTCGCGGTCGAGATAGGGCGGAATCGGAATACGCCCGAGGTGTTCGAGCAACTGGCCGAAGGTCCGGTCGACGGTCCATTCGAAGCGGACGATCTGCTCGCGTCCGCCCCCGCCCGTGCGCCACGCACGCAAATGCTCCGTGCGCCCTTCCCATTCGAAACCGACCTCGACGTATCCCTCCTTCCATTTCTTGAGGTTCCCCACGATGCAGCTCCACTCGCAACCGCCTTTCACGGCGAAGGCACGCTCGTAGTCGGCCGGCGCGTGCGGTTCGAGACAGAAGACCTCGATACGGGCTCCCGAGGGTTTGTGCATGATGATTCGTGCGCGGATCACCTTCGTGTTGTTGAACACGAGAAGCTGCCCCGCTGGCAGCACGTCGCCGATGTCGCGGAAATGCCGTTCGGCGATCTCTCCGCCGCGCCACACGAGCAGCTTCGAGGCGCTCCGCTCGCCGAGCGGGAACTTGGCGATCCGTCCTTCGGGCAGATCGTAGTCGTAGTCGTTTATGTCGATATGTCGCTCCATTGCGCGCCAAAGGTACGAATAAGTCGAGTGCAAAAGCAAATTTATTTGCATTTTGCCGAGCGGGAGTACCCTAAGACGAAGGCAAAGGTACGAATACCGCCGGAGACGAATGCGAATTTATTCGCGGTTGCCGGACGCGGGTACCTGAGACGGAGCCCAAGCTGCAAATTATTCGGATTGCGGATTGCCGTTTGCGGATTGTTTCGTACATTTGTCGTTGCAAAACGATCATCTTAAGCGTATGAAAACCGATTTTCTGGTGATAGGCTCCGGCGCCGCGGGGCTGAGTTTCGCCCTGAAAGCCGCCGCACACGGGCGCGTAACCGTCGTAACGAAAGGCGAGATGAACGAGTGCAACACCAACTACGCACAGGGCGGCATCTGCTCGGTAACTTATGCGCCGGATTCCTTCGAAAAGCACATACGGGATACGATGGTCTGCGGCGCCGGCAAGTGCGACCGCGAAGCCGTAGAGCTGGTCGTGCGCCATGCGCCCGAGCGGATCCGCGATCTGATCGCATGGGGCACCCGCTTCGACAAGACGGCCGACGGCCGCTTCGAACTCAACCGCGAGGGCGGTCATTCCGAACACCGCATCCTCCACCACGAAGATCTCACGGGCGCCGAAATCGAACGGGCGCTCATACGCTCCGTGCGCGAACATCCGAACATCACGGTCCTCGAACACCGCTTCGCCATCGACCTCTTGACGCAGCACCACCTCGGCGAATTCGTAACGCGCCATACGCGCGGTCTGACGTGCTTCGGTGCCTACGTGCTGAATCTCGGCACCAACGAGATCGAGACCATGCTCGCCAAGTTCACCGTCGTCGCCACGGGCGGCTGCGGCAACATCTACTCCTCGACGACCAACCCCGTGGTGGCCACGGGCGACGGCGTGGCGATGTGCCACCGCGCCAAGGCCATCACCGAAAACATGCAGTTCATCCAGTTCCACCCCACGTCGCTCTATCATCCGGGCGAGAAACCCAACTTCCTCATCACGGAGGCCATGCGCGGTTTCGGAGCCATCCTGCGGCTGCAGAACGGCGAGGAGTTCATGGACCGCTACCACCCGATGAAGTCGCTGGCGCCGCGCGACGTTACGGCTCGTGCGATCTACACCGAAATGACCAAGCGGGGCGAGGATTTCGTCTACCTCGACGTTACGCACAAGGCACCCGACGCCGTCCGCAGCCACTTTCCCAACATTTACGAGAAATGCCTCTCGATCGGCATCGACATCACCCGGCAGTGGATTCCCGTTACGCCTGCCGCCCATTACAGCTGCGGCGGCGTGAAGGTCGACGGCAACGGACAGACCTCGATCCGGCGGCTCTATGCGCTGGGCGAGACCTCCTGCACGGGGTTGCACGGGGCCAACCGGCTCGCATCCAACTCGCTGATCGAAGCGGTCGTCTACGCCGACCGTGCCGCACGCCATACGGCGGGACTGATCGGCCGAACGGAGTTTCAGGAGGGCATTCCCGATTGGGATTTCGAGGGGACGCAGCACACGGAGGAGATGCTGATGATCATCCAGTCGAAGCGCGAGATGCAGCAGATCATGACCAACTACGTAGGCATCGTCCGCTCGAACCTTTCGCTCAAACGGGCCATGCGCAGGCTCGAAATCCTCTACGAGGAGACCGAAGAGCTCTACAACAAGACCAAACCCAACCGCGAGCTGTGCGAACTGCGCAACATGATCGCCGTAGCCTACCTCGTCATCAAGCAGGGCCGCGAACTGAAGGAATCGGTCGGCTGCCACTTCAATACGGACTATCCGCAGACCGACGCTCCCGAACCGGATGCCGCCGCCGGCACGGCATCCGGTACAGACGCAAGGCCCGACCCCCTACGAGCCCACTGAGGGAGGGTACCGCCGCGGACGATCCGATCCGGCACGGACCGAAGATACGGAAGAAACGCCCGCCGGCATACTCCTGCGGAGCGACACACGGGCAACTGCCCCTGCCCCGCACGACGCAGAGCCCCGCACGCCTCCGGAATCGCGCCGGCCCCGCGGCCGACCGCATAAACAAACGACACGACAGATTCAGATTCAATGACCTTACAGGAAGAAATCGCACGCCGGCGCACGTTCGCCGTCATCGCCCACCCCGATGCGGGCAAAACCACGCTCACGGAGAAACTGCTCCTCTTCGGCGGCGCCATCCATGTCGCCGGAGCCGTGAAAAGCAACAAAATCAAGAAGGGAGCCACCTCGGACTTCATGGAGATCGAGCGCCAGCGCGGCATCTCGGTCGCCACGTCCGTGATGGGCTTCGAATACAAAGGCGACAAGATCAACATCCTCGACACCCCGGGCCACGAAGATTTCGCCGAAGACACCTACCGCACG
>OVXI01000092.1_pt1 | contig 23502 bp, 21 predicted proteins | sample 1732031 | NCBI WGS metagenome assembly OVXI01 (sample SAMEA4545821, study PRJEB24839) | metagenome | biome: chicken; feature: ceca content | place: Italy | collected 2013-05 | reverse complement strand
CGCTTTTGGTCACAGGTATGAAAGCCGCCGCGTTTGTTCAGATTCAGATAGGCACAGTCCGACAGACCGGTGGCATTGTCCCAGATGAGACGGGCCTTCAGCTTGCTGAGACAGTTTTGGCCCAGATCCATTCCGCTTTACCTTCTTTCACCTTTATTGATACCCTCCCACAGTCTGCTCCAGCATGCCTTTCACCTTTTTTCGCAGGAGCTCCGGGCCCAGGACGGTCACATGGGGCACATAGCTCTTAGCAAACTGCTCTACCGACATCTCGCTGGCGTACACCGTGACGGTGACACCGCTGTCATCCTCGTCGGAAAAGGTCACATTCTTTCCGAACATGTCGATCACGTCGCTGACCAGGAAAGGGTCGATCCGCAGTCTGGCCACACAGTCGCCGCTGGCGTACATATAGACGCGGCGCTTCATATAATCCGACAGATCCAGGGCCGACCGTCTGCTCCCTTCAGGGTCTCGAAGGGCCTGGCGCGTTCCTCCAGAAGGGCCAGGTCGCAGATGCGATCCAGCCGGTAGTTGGCCGCATCGTCGTACTTGTCGGAGTTGCAGATGAGATAATATTTGCCCTCCTTGGCCGCCATCTGATAGGGGCTGACGATGCAACCAACCTGTGACACCTTTTTCTATGATCTAATGCAATACCAAGTAGCTATTTCAAAATTCATTCTCAGTTTATCATTTTTTTGGACATTTGGAAACCCTACACATTAAACGATGCACTTTCCATAAAAACAGAAAGCGGCCTCCACAAAGAGGCCGCCCTAGTCTCTGACTAGTGGTCCTATTTTTGTTCCAACATACCCACACTAGTTTGCGGCAGTAGCAATTCTTCCAGTTTTTCCGAGTAGGTATTCGCCATCCGCTGGTGCGCCGCCGGCGCTGTTATAATCTACAAAAAATCTATTTTCCTGATCTATGCCTATAATGCTACTATTACAGCAATATTGTAGCAGGAGAGGCTACCCAAGGCATGCGGGACTGTCTTGAAGCTGGTGTTGACACAATTGAACATGCAGCGACTATTGAACCGGATATGATTGAGCACTTCATTAATAACCCAAATTCTCTTCGGGGCTATACAGCGGTCATCCCCACACTACTTGCTGGCGGAGCACTTCATGAACATACGGTCGAAGATACTCCCGCTAATCGAGTCATCATGGCAAATAGTCGACATGTTTCAGAAGGCAGCAACAATGCAATGAAAACCGCTGTAAAACATGGAATCAGCGTTGGCATTGGTACAGATTCTTCGGTCCCATATTGTACTCCATATAACACTTATATGGAGCTGGTTAAGATGCAACAGTTAACAAACTTGCCCGCCCTTGATGTCATTGATTATGCAACAAAAGGTACTGCAGAAATTCTTGGGATAGGTGATATAACTGGTACTCTGCAAGTTGGAAAATCCGCCGATTTCATTGTCCTCGCCAAAAATCCATTAGATGATCTTCATAATATCAAACGTCCGGAACAAGTTGTTGCAATGGGAAAACATTACCCTAACCCTCATTTCAAGGAATATCCAGGTATCGAATAATTGAGGCTGATGTTCACACTACAGCAGGATACAAAAAATTTCGCAAATTACAAAAAGGCAAAAGAAAAGACATGGCTTGCAGAACTCTTATAGAATAAAGTCACGACATACCATTCTAAAAGGAGAAAGCAAACCATGTCCGAGAAGATTGTATACAGCAAAAGGAGGGAGTTATCAAGGGGTAAGGGGCAGCTCAAAGAGCTGGTTCGTGGCAGCGTAGAGAAAGCTTTCAACGAAATGTACTTAGCCGGATTATCCGTCCGGCACGTAGAAGATATTACCGAGGCTCTGTGGGGCAACAAGGTGTCTCCGGCAACTACCAGTGAGCTGAATAAGAAAACATATGTCCACATTGAGGATTGGCGTAACCGCTCCTTACAGGGCGGCCTTTACCCCTATGTCTTTGTGGCCGGGACCTATCTGTGCCACAACTGGGGCGGAGAGTTTGAAAATGTGGCCATTCTGGTGGCGATTGCGGTCAATGAAGACAGATGCCGTGAAGTTTTGGGTGCCGCCGAGGGTATGAAAGAGGACAAGGCCAGTTAGGTCAGCTTCTTTCGGTAGCTCCGCAGTCGTGGCCTAAACGGCGTGGACCTTATCGTTGGAGGTAAGTGCCTTGGCATGCTGGGAGCCATTGGCAAAGTGTATCCAGAAGCTAAATACCAGCGGTGTACGGTCCACTTCTACTGCAATGTTTTCTCAGTGACGCCACGATCCAAGGTAAAGCTGGTTGCCAAGATTCTCAAGGCGATCCATGCTCAAGAGAGCAAGAAAGCTACCTGGGAAAAAGCCAAGGCCGTGTTGGAGGAGCTGCGCTCCATGAAACTGAAGGAGCCTGCCCTTGAGGACAACTACATTGTTGGCTGACTTCTTTCATACTAGAGTCTGCAAACCATTTTGCGAAAAACTGCTGACACTACCTTATTGTACCTTATCATAATGGCTACACGCTCAAATGACAAACACACTGCTGAGAAATATCTTTTACTTTTTGTGGCACAACAATACTCCCCCCATGTTTGACAGTGCTTTTGTTTTTCACTGTCTCTCATGGAGGGAGTATATCATTCACGTCCTACGGCGGGGCCTTTTCTCTCACGACATTTTGTGATTCACGTTTTGTCCCGTTTTCGTGCTCTTTTCGAGAACGTGTTTGGTGCAATCTGGGCGCCGATCCTTGACAATTCAAGGGGGCGATATCCGCTCATCGGCCGGACCAGTCAGCACCTTGCCGGCGCGTGTGATTGCTTACTGCTGCTCCTGCACGAACACAGAGATCCGATGTATCAGCGCGGAGAACTGTGCCCGTGTTGTGAAGCCACTGGGATCCATGCGGTAACCGCCGACACCTCGGAAAATGCCGTAGTGGTACAACACCTGAAATGCCGCGTTCACATCCGGCGTCATCTGGTCCGCATCCGCAAAGACAACCGGCTCGACCGGCACACTGGTGTCGATCCCCAAACTCCGCAGATACTTCACCAGCATGATTGCCATATCTCCGCGGGCGATCGCCGCTTCGCCGGAGAACGTGCTGTAGTCCGGCAGCAGCCCCGCCTGCCCCGCCCAGACCGCGGCGTTGGCGTACCAGGTGCCGGCCGCGATCGAGTCATCATCTTCCGCGGGGATAAATCGGGTCAGGTCCACGTCCGCCATTCTGGCCAGAACGGTCACGATGGTCGCCTGTGAAATAGCCTGGTTGGGCGCGAAAAGCGTATCCGAAACTCCGTTCATCAGGCCCGCTTCGTAGGCCCAGCGGACATCCTCGTAGAACCAATTCGCGGACGTGACATCCACAAACGGCCAGCCCGGTTCAGCTGCCGGTGTCTCCGGCACGGCGCTGTCATCATCGGCGGCGGCGTTGTCGTCTGTGTCATCAGCGCTGCTCCCGGTGTTGGACGTGTTGCCGCCGCTGGGTCTTGAGGGCCGCGGATCGCTGGGTACGGGCACGCTCTCATCAATGGTATAGTTCTGTGCCGCGCGCTTCAGCGTCCCGGTCTCCGGATCTCCCTCGCGGAACTCCGCGGCGATCGTGTGCGTACCGGAACCGGTGTCCTCAAACGTCTCATCGTAGATCGTGATCCTGGTGCTGCCATCCTCCGCCTCGTAATCAACGCCACGGGTCAGCTGTCGGCCATCGATCCAAAGATCAATAAAGTAGTTGAACTCACCCTCTGTCCAGAATACGTCCGTCTCATAGTTGTCCTTTAGGATCGTATCGTAGTCGTACTCATCGCTCACCTGGTTGTCATTGATCCATTCACCGATAAACTCGATCAGTTCGTAGCCTTCATCCGTCGCGTCCCAAACATTGCTGTTGGTATTGTCCTGAATGGTCAGCGTGAACTCTCTCTCGTCATAGGCGTTGCCCAAGTCCGTGAATGTCGCCCGGACCGTGAAGGTCCAGGTCCCGGCCGCCTGCGGCACGCCGTAGAGCTCTCCATTCGGCTTCAAAATCACGCCGGAAGGAAGCGTTCCGGCAACGACGGTGAATTCCACGCTGTCATCGCCGTACATATTGCTGGTCTGGATCACGCTGGAGTAGGGGACGTACTTGACACCGTCCACCAGCTCAGTAGTGGTGATCTTGGGAATCCTGGCAGTACCCGTCAGCTTGATGGTAACTATTCCGCCGTTTTCTGAACGAATCGTCAGGGTCCCGCTGATGTCTCCCGCGCCGTCCTCAACGGGGACCAGGCGGATCTTGGCGACGTTGGGCAGCTCGCCATAGGTCGCCAAGCTATCGTCTGGCTCCCTGCTCTCTGTGGTCTTAAAAGCGGCCAATTTCGCGACGCTGTCTTCCCCGATGGTCCAGTAGTCATCCAGGGCGATGTTCTGCGCGTCTGTCAGCTCTACCTTCAGTCCGGTAAGCTCCTGATCACCGATATTGGCGATGAAAATATCGTGGTAGTAGTCGAACTCCTCCGTCAGGAACACCTCTCGAACCGGATTGCCTGTTTCTTCATCATAGTGGTTCGCCACATTGGTCCCGTTGACGAAGAGCTTCGCGCCGCCGGACTGAGGCGTTACATATGTCACCCAGTAGTTCTTCAAGTGTTCGCCGTCCTCGGCAGCGGCGGAATACGGAATCGCCTTACCTGAGGTGAAGGTCACGGGCGTCACACCGCTCTCCTGCTTGGTAGTACTGCTGTTGTTATCTGTACCCGCATGGACATTGACCTTGTTTCCTGAATAAAAGGTGGGGTAAATGTTGGTCCCATCAGAAACAGAACCACCCTCCTCTGTCATCAGGAATACCGTCTGGAAGCCGTTATAATAGTAGGTATCCGCATCGTAGGGCATGACCCACACGTCATACCCGCTGTCTTCATCCCCAGCGGCGCTGTATGCGGATATCGCCCGGAAGTAGGTATCTGCGGACAGAGGTGAGGGTGCGCGGGGAAGTTCCGTGTCCTCCTCATACGCCACCGTCCTCAGCCCAAACCAGTGAAGACCGTCATTTACGTCAACGACCGTGAAGGTCACACCCTGGCTGTAGTCAGCGCCGTACCCACCGCCGTTTTCACTTGCGTCAGAAAATAGTTGGTCCTTAATATCTGGAGCACCAGCAGGGATATCGGAGATGGTCTCATAGTAACCGATAACAGCTTTTTTAACATATTCTTTCCCGTTTTCGCTCAAGGAACTTGTATCGGCTGGATTATACATTCTCAAGTTAAAATAGTACGTTCCATCAGCCGGATATCCCTCATCCAAGGTAAAGGCCCTGTAATCATAGTCATAGTCGCGATCCCGCGTGGCACCATTCCACACGTCGATTCGACTTGTACCCTCACTGGCAGCGTACAGGCTGCGACCATAGTCAAGTGAGAGCCCATCTTCATACATATAGATGACCATTGGCAAAAACAGGCCAGTGGTGTCGTTTCGCTTGACCACCAGAGTGACAGCCATCCCAGAACTGTAATCGGCAAGATAGTCATTCTCCAGAATATCATTCGTAATATCAATAGCGTCATCGGGAATGGCCTCTTCAGACTCATAGTAGCCGAGGTAGGCTGTCGTACTTGCTCCGGAAAAGTTGTCATCAATGCTTATGTTCAGATACGCCTCGTCTCCGTACTGCCAATCCTTTTGATCCACGGCGACATCACAAGTGTTTTCCGAATCGCTGTCCAAGGAAATATAGTGATCGTACACATCGATCGCTGTTCCAGCTTCTGTTTTGGCGGAGAACTCCAGCACATCCTGGTAGCTGCTGATCTCTACCCTAACACGGTACCTCACATTATTCGGATCAAATTGATCTGCGGTCCCAACGATCAGCTCCAGATATAGCGAGTTGTTAGAACCAGAATAATTGGACAGATCAAAGGTATCCCCTTCTCCCACAACGGTATAGCTGTCGTTTGAGGACACATAGTTTCCATCTTCAGTGTAGTAGGACCACTTGGCCCAGGCCGCTATATTTCCGGTGACATCACCACTAAACACATCAAGCGCAACCGCCTTCAGCTCCCCAGGGAGATAACTCTTGAGGTCCAATGTGACGTTCCTCTCCGCCAGGGGGAGCATAGACATCAGCGATATCCCGTAGTTGGTAAAGGTCTTTTCCTCGGGATAGGTGGGGATATACTCGTCGCCGACCCAGACGCCAATTTGGCAGGGGGCGCTGTCGGAGTCGATATAGAAGGTGTGTCCGCCAATGTCCACAGAGTCGTCCATATCCATGAACCACTCCGTCCAGGTCCGCCCCTGGTAGGTGAACTGCACCTCATAGGGGAAGAACGGGTCCTCCTCCGTCAGCACGATGGTGTAGCTGTCATCCGCGTCAAATGTCACATAGCTCGGATCGGTCTCTACCCGCCCCTCGTCATAGCCGACGGTGATCTCTCTGTCCAGCAGATTGTAGATCACCACATCCGTCAGAACTTCATCAGGGATCTGCTCGCCATGGTCCGTGTTATCGGTCTGGCTGCCGCCTCCCTGTTCACCGTCGTCCGCCGGTTCACTGTCGATCATCGTCTCACTACCAGTTGTCGTCTCACCGCCGGTTACCAACTCACCGTTAGTTATCGGCTCGCTGTCGGTCGCCAGTCCGCTGTCAGCCAGCGCCGTCGCCGGCAGAGCCGTGATCAGCATCAGTGCCGCCAGCAGCGACGCCAATCCTCTTCTTAGTTTTCGCATCGGTTAGTTCCCTCCTTGTTCTAGTCCAAGAGCTTGCAGCTCTTGTATGGAATAAATGCGGCTCTCCCGCAGATTTCCCGCCATGTCGTCAAATATCAGCCTCCCATCTTCTGTGATATCGCACAGGTCGGGCAAATACGCCAGTGTTTCACAGTCCTCGTTCAGGAGAAGACCATATCGCTCGCCCTGGGCCGTAATATATTCAGTGATCACATAGTCGTCCACCTGGGTCACATAAGTCAGGTAGGCGTCCTCCTCCAGCTCCCGGATCAGCTCTCCGGTATCCCTGTCATAGGCGACCGGCGCCCCGTGAAGGGGAGAGGTTATCTTGATGTGATCGGTATAAAATTCCTCATATAGGGTCTCATCCGGTTCTTCTCCAGCGCTCTCTGTCAAAAGCGCCCCTGTCTCGGCAGAGTAAGTGCGGATCAGTCCGCTGTTATAGACGACCTCCAAGCGGCTCCCGTCCTCATCCCGGCGGTACTGCTGGTCATAGACCTGCTCCGCGTCAGGAATGTCCACCTCTGCCAACACCGTGCCATCCGCGCTGTATAGCCGGAACCTATCATAGCGGAAAAGCATAATGGTCTGCCCATCCGAGCTCACGCGGGCTTCACTGTGGGGGTAATCCGCGTCGTAGGAAAATATCTGTGCATCCAAATGATCTTCCAGTTTTAGGAGCCGGAGGGCCGGTTCATCCAGACGCGCGGCAAACGCGAAATCCCCGGCAAGGCCCACAAAATCATCGCGAACCCCATCCTCGTATCGCTCCACAAGCGCGGCAGTCGAGTCGTAAAAGGAGATCGCGCCATCATCCGTCGCTGTAATGGTATAATTCCCGCCCAAAGTAGCAAAATGTGTTATGTCCGCGCTGGTGTAGGCCTTCTCAATCTGCGCTCCTGTTACCGGATCCAGCTTAACGAGAATATTTTCTGTGGATACATAGATCCCGCTTTCATCTGCCTGGACGTGGAACGGCATGGTGGAAGAAAAGCCGCCTGTCTGTACCGCGGCCACAGTATCGATCACGGCAAAAACAGACCTGTCCTCACCTGTGGCGGAGAATGCCAGATACTGACCATAAAAGCCGCCTTCAAAGCGGGTGAACTCTGAATCGCTGAATATCTCAAGATCATTCTCACTGTCCCGCAAGTCAAATACCCTGAGCGCGCCATTCTCAAAACTTACTGCGAGAAGGCTTCCGTCTCCATTCAGCGTGAACAGATCATTTTCCGGGTCCGCAAATATATCGTTCTCCACAACATGCTGCGTATCCTCTTGGAAGGTCACTGCTCGCAGGACTTCTCCCGTCGCGGTATCATAGACGGCGGCAATGTTATCATCTTTGTATACCACCGCTGCTACCGTCCCATCCCCTGATAACACGATCCCCGTTGCGGGACCACCGGACCACCGCTCTCGCTGTTCTGCCAGATCATAGCACCACAGCGCTCCGTCTCCGGCGTAAAGGATCACGTTGTCTTCCACAAAAACAATATCCGCCAGAGCCGAGGCCTCCGCTTTCAATTCTGCCAGTTGTGCCCCTCTCTCCGTGTCAAACACCAGGACCTCTCCACTGACCAGTACTGCCACTCTGGTCCCGTTTGGTGACAGGCTCACTTTCAGCGGGGCGCTTGGAAGAGGGATCGCCAGATGAGACTTATACCCATCGGAGAGATCATATACGCCCAAAGCGTCCGTCAGCGCTTTCTGCGCCTGCGTGTCATAGGGAGTCTCAAGTTCCAACGCACGCATCGCTGAGTTGATAGCGGAAGCAATATCCCCGTCTTGAAACGCTGTCTCAGATTCGTTTACCGCCGCCAAAGCTTCGCGTGCGGCCTGTTCCGCTCTCTGCTCTGCCTCCGCCGCTAGCCTTGCCTCCTCCTGGATACGTTCCATTTGTTTGAGCCCCACAAAGGCGCTTAACCCACCTGCCAGGAAGAGGGCTGCCAAAACACATGCTGTTGCGACACATCTGCGCTTATGACGTCGCATCCGCGGATCGTTCTCGTACAATTTTTCAAAGGCCGCCAGCATCTCCGCGGCACTTTGATATCTCTGATCCGGGTCCGGTGACATAGCTTTTTGAATAATCGCCGCCACCGCCGGGCTGACAGTTGGAGCTGTAAGCGGCTCGACATTCCTGGCATCTTGGGCAGGCCTTGTCCCACTCAACAGATGATACAGAGTAGCGCCCAAGCTATATATATCGGACCGCACATCCAGCTGGATCGATTTCTTTTTGTAGCCGCTTAGGCCACTGCTGAGATCCGTTTGACTCGAAATGACGGTTTCACCATTGACTGTAGGAAGCTTCGTTTCCACATCATCCGCGCTTTGAGTGTCATTGACCCCCACATAGTCCACTCCATAGTGCTCAGGAGATGCGTAGCCGCGGCTAAAGCCTACCCGAACAGCCCCCTCTTCTCCCAAAGCAAGCGCAATATTAAAATCAATGAGGCGAATATCATTCTGCGGAGTCAACATGATATTCGAGGGCTTGATATCACTGTGCAATATCCCGTGCGGCGGACGACTGTGCAAGTAGGACAGGGCATCCAACAGTTGGCATGCCCATTCGATCACCTGCGGCTGAGAAAATCGCTGCCCTCGCTTTAGGTATTTGTCCAGGCTCTCGCCCTCCACATAGTCCATTACCGTATAGACCGTTTCACCCTCCGTGATAAAGTCATATACCTGTGGAATATATGTATGACTGAGATTTTTCATGGCGTCTACTTCACGGCGCAACGCCTCCTGCTTTGTTCGCAAGGTTCGTTTGTCTGCTTTTAGTACGACCCATTTTCCCAACCGAAGATGCTTTGCAAGATAGACAATACCGCTGCCGCCGGAGCCGATCTCTTTTACAATTTCATATGTTGATGCAATGATTTTCGGCATACTTCCTCCCGCCAGCATCAACGCCGTCTTTTGCCATACTCAGCATCCATTCTCTCTTGTAACCGCTTTCTGGATACTGCTAACACGATTGCCGCTATAACAGCCAATATGGCGGCAATTGCCATTATCAATATCCCGCCGTAAAATAGCCATTCACTTAAAATCGCTTCAGGCATTTCGATATCCCCCCCAATCAGATCAACACATCCAAATATAATCGGCACCACCAGTGCCAAAGGAAACCTTGTCACCATTTTCAAGTTTTTTCGGTACGTTGGCCACCAATCTCTCCCCGTTCACAAAAGTCCCGGCGCGGGAGGACAGATCGACAATCACATAGCCGCCTTCCCCGTCTCGCTCAATGGCGGCATGGCGGCGGCTGACCGCCTTTGTTTTGGGGTCAAATTCAAAATTCGACTGCTTACGGCCGACTGAAACGTCAAAGCGGCCTATTGTAAAAACATCCCCAGGCCCTATCATAACAGGGATCTCCCTTGGCAACGGCAAACCACTTGTCAGACGAAAATGTGCTCCTTCCAATGCGGGATCCAGTTCTGTCTCGTCACCACTTGATCCCTCATATACCGGTGGTGGACTGAAGGTCTGCATGGACTCTAAAGTCTGAACTTTTTTCTCTTTTCCTTTTTTCTTATCTTTTGTTGTTTTTTTCGATTTTTGGGGTCCTTTTCCCCAGTGGAAAAAACGCCCCCTTCCTGCTTGCTCGTCTGCCAGCTTGATATGGATATCATCTTCAACGGGCGTATCAGACGATGGCAAGGGGGATGGCAGGGGTGATGGATCGGAAAACGAGGGCTCCTTAAGCCTGGGACCTGATTCTGGTGCATCATCACAGGGCGCAGTCCGGACTTGGGCTCTCGCACGCTCTGCCAGCATCTGTAGAAAAACCTTCGGCTGAAATTCTTGCGCTACCATCTTCCACACGTCTTTTTCCAGCAAAGGATCTGCTGCCGGATTTTTACCAACGATAGAGACCGCCATTGTCCTCAACACATCCGGTCCACCGCAATCTTTCCGTGATGGAATGTAAATATAACTAACTGTTTTTCCACTGCTGTCTGCGTATAGGTACCTTACGTCAAGCACAAAGGAGGATGGCTTCATGAACCAGTCTCCGCAGTCCAGCAGAGGTCGCAATAATTGCTGCCAAAATTCAGCATATTCTCTCGTCTCACGAGTTCCAAAACTGTACTGCAATTTTTTTCGATTTCCTACCTCATAGATGCATTCTACACAGCCATCTACCATATGGTAATGCATCGGCAGGACAAAGTCCGGGGGCATAGCCTGTATTGTATAAAGCGCTTTCTGATCCAAATCTTCTTCCGGGAAACGAACAATAAATTTTATCCCTGAAATATCACTTTTTGTTTGAATCTCATAAATCATAGCAATCCAGTTGTCCCTTCCTCATATTCTAACAACGAAATAAATTGCCAACCATCTGCAGTCTGCACTGGTGCGCTTCCCTCATAAAAGCTGCCAGCTGAGAGGAAAATTGGTTCAATGACCATCTCTCCATATAAGCTGACATATCCCCATAGTCCATCCTGACTTACAGCTGCCAAATGCTGGCTGAAGGATAACGCCTGATCAAATTGATAGTCAATTTGGACTACGCCTTTGCGGTCAATAAACCCCCACTTCCCATCTTTTTTGACTGCGGCCCATCCCCCCGAAAACGGCTCGGCATCTTCATAAACGTCTCCAATCTGTTCGCCGTCAACATACAGCCAAACATCCGATCCTTTTCGCACAAATACGGCTCCCTGGTCGTAACAGCGGCCTAATTTATCTTGTATAATTTCATCATATTCCGGGGCAATCATCCACGCTTCGCCGTCAGTGGAGAGCACGCCCCATCTGCCATTCAGCTTAGCCGGAGCATAACCCTCGGAGAACATGCCGATACCTTCCAGCAAGATCCCTCCCGTATTAAAATTGCCGTCTGCCAACACCCATTCCCCATTAATTTCCAGTCCAACGCGATTGTTGCTGAAGTTACTAAAAGTATCCGCCCGGCCGTGGAGGAGCGCCACGCGATTGTTATCGCTGTCTACCGCTGAGATAACATCACCCTTCCGAACAATAGCCTGACCATTGTCAAAGGTGCTGATAGCATCATATTCACATGGGATCCCCAAACTCCCATCCGCAGTAGCTAATCCCCAGAGGCCATCCATCTTTACCTGTATCGCTCCGTTATAAGTCGCTGTCACATCTTCATATGTATAGTTGTTTACTGTATACATATACCTAGTCTGTTCATAGTACAACAGCAGTTCGTCATTCCCAGTCTTCTCGATTCCATCACGCAGCACAGCAAGCGCATCAGTTTCCTCTGAAGTGTTAAAATAATACTGCGCTGCCTCTAAAAAAATCTCTGGTTGCGCGTTCTCTCTCTCCATTTGCTTGGCAAGCAAATCGGTATATTTTCTCGCATAGCCGCTCTTATCCATCATGTGCAGATATACGTCCTTTAATATTTCTTCCGCTTCCAGTGTAAGTTCTTCATCATATCCAGCAGCCTCTTCCAGCAGCGGAATTGCTCTGATATAGATCTCATCCTCTAAGAGAAGACGGGCTTGTTCTAACAATTCCGCCTGCCGTTGGCTATCTGTTGTCGCTGTTACAGCGGACAGCCACGAAATTGCCAGCACTGCCACACAGCCAGCAATGATCAAAACTCGTTGCACACCCTTCATGCGGAAATCCCTCCTACCGAACAAATACCGTCAGAAGTATCCCAACATAGAGAAACGGAACCAATGGTATCTGATCCTTTGGTTTTATTTTTTTCAATAAAATCAGTACGACACCCGTTGATGCCGCTAAAACAGAACCATACAGCATCATTGAAAGCACGCCATCAAGGCCCAAGTACAGACCGGAGGTGGCTGCCAGCTTAACATCTCCGCCACCCAGGCCGCCTCGGCTTATCGCATAGACCAGCCAAAAGATCAGTCCCCCCGTCAAGAATCCTGCCAGTCCATCAGCCATTGTCCCCAGGGCTTCCTCCGTGACAAAAAACATCTGGGGGACCATGATAAGGACCCATCCGCCCATCATGGCAATGATTAGTTTGTTTGGTACCCGCTTTTCCCTCGCATCACAAAGGGCGGCCAAATAGCCAAATACTACCAGCAAAACGCGGAGTAGCAATGCTAGCCGACTGATTTGAGTCCATTTCACCAAACACAGTGTTAGCAACAACGCGGAGAGGCCGAAAACGTGCGGCAGAAAACGTTTTTCGGATATAAATTTTTTCACGGCGTATACCCTTCTCCCCTGCCACTCAACCATGCCTTTGTTCGAACTTCTTGCGATATGCTTAGCTTTGGTTCCGCAAACGGAAGCATTAATGCACCAAAGGTATAGTCTATTTCATATCGAACAACAATCCGGACATCCCCATCCGCTGTGAGTAACTGGCTGTTTTGGTTCGAAACTGACGCTAAGTCGAATGTATCAAAAGCATAAAAATCCAACCCTTCCAAGCCGTCGATCACTCGGGCAGATCGGAGGTAGGCATCCCCGGACATACTACCATTGCTTAAATAGCGTCCCACCAGCGGCCGAATCAACTCTCCAAATGCGTTGCTTCCCAAGTCTTGAATAGTGTAATTCATGAGGGTCTGGATCATTGTTTTCGGATCCGCCGCCGTGCTACCGACCCAATTTTCAATTTGCTCTATCGCCGCATTCCCGCTGGCACCGACCTGACTAGCATCAATATCCTGTATCCCTTGGATCACGCCATTGACATTGCTTTTAAAGCTATTGATCTGATCCTCCATCTGATCTGCTTTCTGTGCGGAAGAAACAACACTATCTGCAATTCCCGCCCGATCCAGTACATAGCAATACATGGAAAGAGACTCCGCCGCTTGTGTCAAGGCGTAATGGATCCTGGCTTGGACAACGACAATATTGATCAAACTCAGTATAGAAGTTATTAACAGCACAAAGAGGAGAAAACTCCCTATTGTTTCCACCACAATATACCCTTTTTCATCCTGCCCCACGATCAATACCCCCTGTAGTCAGTGGCGGAAAGAGACAGCATTCCCGGCGGTACGACCCCATCGACGCCTCTTTGGGCAAATGGCATGGAGAGAAACAACATTCTGAGCTGCACTGTGGAGGTGACGCTGAACCCAGTGACCGCATTCCTCATGTCAAACTTTTCAGCCGCTCTCATAGCCGCTTCACGCTCCTCTCTGGAGGACAGATCCCCAATGTTATTGCGCTTGTTGGTCACATTCAGCTCTATTAGATTAGCTGTGCGCTGTGCCAATGTGTTTCCATCCTTCAGCAACAAAAGCAGGCGCAAATAATCTTTATATCCCATTAAAATGACACCAGGAGCCTGCTTATCATCCTGTTTGTCGCTTCCGCCGTCCAACTGACTCTCCGACAACGTACCAACCGAGCCCGATCCAACTGCAGTTAACTGTCCAGATATGCTGAACCGCCAGTTATCTTCTGACTTAAACAGCGCCACCTTGGCCCCGTCCTTCAGCCGGCTTACGTCAATAACAGATTCACCCAAGGCCATAACCAAGCGTGCAAGCTCTCCGGCAATAATAGCGAAAGGCCCCGTCCATGCCAAAGCAGTCTTTACCAAACTGACCGTATTTCTCACATCGTCCACCATAAAAGACGCTGTATAATTAAGCACGAATCTTACCAAAAAGATCATGCCTGTCACTGCAACTAGATTCGCTCGGGCGTCTCGTAGATTTCCGTTATATAAATACTCCAATTCTGATTGAAAATAGTAGTTCACATCTGTACTCAGAGGAATGCCGTTCATATTCTCTTCCAGCGGCAGGTCATCATCCTCTCCCCCACTGGTCGAATAGCAGGAAAACATCTCTGTGTCATAGATCAGCAGGATCATCTTGTCCGCCATACCACCGGCCGCACTGCTGACCCGGCTGAGGAGATCGCTGTTGAGGGCCTCCTTAGTTAGATCCTGGACCTCGTCTGTATCGCTCCAATCCCCTGTGGTGCCAAAATCAGTGGTCATGGTATCGGCGGAATCATCCGCGCCGTTGTCATAGTAGTACGCCCCAAGAGGGTCAAACTCCAAAAACTTGCTAAACTGTCCCTTGATCTGGTCAAGCATTTTACCCAGACCATCCAAGAGGCTGTCTTTCACTTTGTCCTTTTCCCCATCATTCTCTTGGCTGTAGGACTCCTCCAATATCTGATAAAACTCTGGATTATGAGTGGATCCAAAATCGCTGCTCTGAAATAGCTGATATTCGTCCACCGTCTCCCAAGGGAGGTCGTACGGCTTTGGGGTGATGCCTACCATCTGCAACAATAGGTCCGAGTCCACAGAATAATTCGGTTCTAAGGGAAGGGTAATAGGGACTTGATTACCAAAATCGGAAAGGTAGCCAAATATGCTATATCTATTGGATGACCGCTCATCTTCATAGACAAGCCCATCCATCAAGTCACAGAATCCTGTGATCTGCGCGGCGTCTTTGCTGTACATGGCCTCCGCCATGGGTGTCAACTCATATCCCAGCAGGCTGCGATAGTGCTCAATGACGGACATTCCGTTTTGCTCCGGCTGCGGCTGCGTCAAGCCGTCCCGCAGACTGTCAGAACACGCCCCAGACTCCACTTTTCGCTCTAGCTCGTCAACCATCTCGCTCAACTCATCTTTTTTCTCGTCAGCCTTTTGGCAGAGAAGTACCAGCTCCCGCAGGCTGCTGTTCTCACCGGAAATGCCCTCGTCAATATAGCGGTTTAGAAGCTCCTTCGCCCCCTTTAGGGCCTGCTCCATTCCTTCCGCACTCTGTTCACTGCTCCAATAACCACTTTGGTATTCTCCGTTTTCATCTATACCCCCGGGGATCCAACCGCTTACCAGCTTCCTGTCCCCGCTGCTTCCTGTAATCAAAGTAATAATATTATCACGATAACCAGTGTACTCTGTCTCACAGTCCTGGGCTCTCTCCCAGTCCCCAGCCTGAGCCGCCATGACATAATCATCACGGGTGTCCCGCATCCTGCGGATCTGTTCCTTGATCGCACCCAGTTGCTCATTTACATAGTCCAGTATTTCATTTTCAAATGTCCGTGCACCGTTAACTGTTTGAATGCACAGATAGATCTCCCGATAGAGCTCGTCGATCTCTTCGATCTTCTCGTCGATCTCCATTTTATCCCGGATGATTTCACCGTCTTTCTGGACATTCTCAAACGCGTCCAGTCGGTCCAGTATCTCGTTTACAATAATGACCGGCGCTCTAAACTTGGCATACTCCTCGATTTGTCGGCGCAGAACTTCAGGATTTTCCAAGTGTTGGCCCTCGGCGGGGACGATATCTCCGGGCTCAAGTTCCGAACCATAGAAGAGCTGAAATGTCCCCATCCCTGTGGCCTGTCCATCGCCGAACACCGCTACACGGATATACTCATCTACCAGCGAAGCAAATTCAGGGTCATCCTTCATGACACCAAAGAGTCCATACAGATCCTGTAATAACGCATCGTAGCTGGCAAGGGCTGAGTTCGCCGCCAGCTGGTTTGCGTCTTGAAGAATGCTCCTGGCTGTATAGACCCTGGCCAAGTCCACGCCGGTACCGCTGACCAGCACAGCCGGGATCAGCAGCAGTGTGACAAACACCGTCACCGCGCCTTTGCATTCGCGCTTCAGTTTTTGGAAAAGTCTCCTCATACGTCCGCTCCTAAAGCCCTAGTATGTCTCCGAATTTTCCGCATAGCTCTTTCACTGCGTCAAACGTCTCTTCCAGCTCATACTTTTCCGCAATGTATACCATAAAATCAGCGGCCAGATCCATATTACGGACAAACTCATCCCCGTTCTGGACCACAGCCGTGGATGTCACGGTTATATCGATCTCATTTGGAAACATCACAAAGGAGAGGTCCACCGGCATGGTGATCGTACGGGTAGCGGTCACAACGATTTCTTTATATATAATGTAGTTGACAATACCGTACTCCACCGTCAGCTCACCCGTCGGCTTCAGAACTCCCTTTTGCTCCATGTTGATGACTGTCTGTTCCGCATTGTCCTCGTCATCCCGGCCGTTGCCGCCCAATGACCGGAAGAGGGCCATATACACATTTCCAAGATCATCTCGGCTGTTCTCCCAATAGTACTCCAGGTTTTTCGGATCGTGACGCAGCCAGGTGTCGCTCCGTTCCGTCGCCATGGCGGTGGCGGCATACTGGGTCGCCCGCTGCAGATTGGCCCGGGTGGGCAGGTACATAGATAGCAGCACTAGCCCCGCAAAAATCATGATAATGATAGGAAAGAGGATGGTCGCCTCGACCACTGCGTCTCCTCTGTCATCACGCCAGAGATCCTTTGCTTTTTTCAATGCGACCATCCCCTTTCTTTTTGGCCATAATTTTCAGATCATACCGGAGGTGTATTCCAGGTTTGCTTTGTCATGTCATTTGTCGAGCCAACGATATCACTCCATAGGCCTCCAAGCCATTTACTCAATGACCCCCACATTGCAGCTATCAACAGTACCGCAATCAGGATCAGCAGCACCGCCACAACAACACCGGACAGGCCTCTCTCGTCATCCAGAAACCGTTTTCCACCGTTTCGCAGATCGCTGAGAAACGCGCTCCCCTTGACATAAGCCCGAACAGACAGGGCATTCAGTTTTTTCAGCATATCCTTCTCCCTCCTTTCCTTTGTTCTCCTATGTACACGCCGGGGCGCTCTGCCCGGCGGAGGTACCAACCGCCTCTGCCCACCACCTATTTTCTCAGGTGATACTTCCGGATCAGCCACATGGTTACAACAATTACAATCACCAGCAGCGGGGGCACGATGAAAAGAAGTGTGGTCTCAAACAAAATGCTGTTGACGATCCCAAGTATCAGCACAGCTACACAGGCGTCAATTATGATCCAGAGTTGAAATGGCATAGTCTCTCGCCTCCTTCAATGACTGTACCAGATATACCTAAATTGCTGAGAATGTCATGGCTACGGGCACCATGATCATAACAAGGATAGCAATAAACAACAGCATGGTGGGGATCATCAGCTTAGAATTGGCCTTTTCTGAGTCCCTCTTCGCTGTGTGCCGCCGTTCCTGCCACGCTTCGTGGGCCATATCCTTGAGCAGATGGCCGATCTCCGCGTTCCCCTTGGACTGGTTCTGAATGATAGCGGAGGCAAGCTTGGTCGTCTCTTTGGTGTTGCACCGGTTGATAAAGTTGGTATAGGCGGCGGTAGGCCCTACCAGGTTATCAAGTTCATCGGCAGTCCGCCGCATTTCCTGGTACAACTCTGTCTCTTGGCTTTCCGCAGTCTCTCTCCAGGCCCGGTCCATGATCATGCCCGAGGTGACCAACAGCGCCAATTTAGACACTACGTTTGGGAATTGACGGCTGATAGCGCTTCTGCGCTTGTTCAGCTGATCGCCGACTTCATCGTACATGGCATACACCAAGCACAATACGATCAGCGACCCAACAGATACGACTACGATACCGCCTGTCCAGTTTCCACTTGCCGCCACCAGAGCCCCGATAGATAGTGAGGCGGCAACACCGATGATGGGATAAGACAGCATCCGGGCCATAAGCTGCTTGGCCTTGTTTGCGCCATACTTTTTCCCATACAGCTCCATACACTTTGTCAGGATCATCTTATGGACAGAACCTTTACCGATACCTTCAAATCGGCGCTGCAATACATAGCCAGGCATGTCGAAAATATTGACTCCGCGAAGGATCCCACTCTGAAGCTGGTCGTTTTCTTTGTTTAGTTTCTCAATCTTTTTGCTGGAATCCCCGCCCTCTATAAAACGCATCACCTTAGCGGCTGTTCCTGTGTACTGGTTAAGTCGCTCACGCCTAGCTGAATCCCTGATCCGGAGCTTTTGTATCTCCATTCGGTTATCAACTACCTTGTTATAGGCCCCAGTGATCCAGTCCTCCTGGCCGACCATACACAGGAGTATGATCCAAGCTGCCGCCAGTATCGTTGCTAATCCCAATATGACGATAAGCAAAGAACTCAGCCTCCTCAGATTTCTACATCGCTAAATCTTTTTGCCATGACAAAGCTGATAATAAATACGATCAGTCCCCCCGTGGCCACCAAACGTCCCATTGGCGTTGTATAGATCGCATCCATAAACCCTGCGCCAGCATAGCCGATAACCCCCAAAATCACTAAGGGCATGAACAGCATGATGTTGACCTCAGACTTTGCCGCCGTCATCAGCGTGTCGATCTCCATCTCGATCTCCATCTTATCGGAAATGATTTGCTGCGTCTCACGAACGATCTCATCCGCCCGGCTGGACTTCCCCTCAATTGTCCGGTAGATCGACGCAAAGCTTGCAATATCTTCCAGACCACTGCGCTCCGCCAAATCGGAAAACGCCTCGGATAAGGGGACCGCATTCTGGAATTTTAAAAGAATAATGTCCAGTTCTACTATGATGTCACTATTCTCCGCGTAGATCAACGCCAAGTCCTCTCTGGCACTCTGAATCGCTTTCAGCACCGGATTCCCGGCCCGCATGGCAACAGACATTGCCTCTAATAGGTCAAAAAACTGCACTCGCAATTTTTTTCGCCGCTTCTCTTTTGCGCCACTGGCCGCGACAAATATGTAAACAAAGCCGACCGCGATTCCCCCGCCAATTGATAGAGGAACAATTTTATAAAAAATGAAAAGCACCGCAAAGCCCGCCGCAAAACCAATCAGAAAAGCTAGAAAATGGTCAAATATGGTGCACTCAGCCTTGCTATAGTCCGGCGCACTCAGACGATGGCGCTTCATTGGCTCCACATGCCGCTGCTTTTCTTCCACAACCTGTGGAGCGGGCGCAAATAGATTCCCTCCCATGGCAAAGAGCCTCCCTATATCTTTGCTTGAAAGCCGGCAGTCGTCAGTTTATAGGTATTTTTCATTGGGTTATCCGTTCTCACAAGTGTGCCGACAACATGATCTTTGCTACTCCCCGTCGTCTCTTTGAATTCATACAATGGGTTCAGCGTAAAGGTGCGTGTTGCGGTATCATACCCCAGGACTTCTACAATTTCCATGGTTTTCCGGCTCTTGTCCCGCAGACGCGAGAGATGGATGATGATGTCGACCGCAGAGGCGATCTGCTGGCGGATCGCCTCCAAAGGCAGTCCTGCCGCTCCCTGGAGTACCATAGTCTCCAGACGGCTGAGCATATCGGCGGTGGAGTTGGCGTGTCCCGTAGACAGCGAGCCGTCATGTCCGGTGTTCATGGCCTGCAACATATCCAGCGCCTCCGCTCCTCGTACCTCTCCTACGACGATACGGTCCGGCCGCATACGTAGCGCGGATTTGATCAGATCCCTAATGCTGATGGCGCCGCTCCCATCCGGCCCAGCATTTCGGGTCTCCAGACGGACCAGATTTTGGATATTCTTAATTTGCAGTTCCGCGGAATCCTCGATGGTAATGATTCGCTCATCTTTAGGAATAAAATTTGATAAGGCATTTAAAAAAGTCGTTTTTCCACTTCCTGTCCCACCACTAACAAAAATATTGTACTTAGCCTTAACCAGCGTTTCCAGCACCTGTGCAACCTCTAGCGTGAGCGAACCGAAAGCAATTAGCTTTTGAACCGTCATGGCCTCCTTAGGAAATCGGCGAATGGTAACGATGGGGCCATTTAACGCCACCGGCGGCATAACCACGTTGACTCGTGATCCGTCCTCCAAGTGCGTATCAACGATCGGCTCGCTCTCATTGACAACACGACCGGACTGCGAGACAAATTTTGTGATAATCGTCTCTAACTCTTTCTGGCTCTCAAAGTGACGATTCAATTTTGAGAGCCGGCCACTTTTTTCTACGAAAATATCTGCATATCCATTGATCATAACCTCTGTAATTTCTGCATCAGCTATGATCTGGCCCAGTACGCCCAGACCACGGATCGCTTCAAACACCGCGTCAATAATCAGCCTTTTTTCTTTAAAATTGAGGGACGCCAATTCTCGGTATGCCTGTGGACTGTTTTGCCGGGCCCAGGTAAATTTTTCCTCCAGGGTCGTTTTGATCAGTTCTTGAAGGGCTTCATCACTCAGATTTGTTAAATCCGGATTATTATGGACCTCAGTTTTTAGCTGTCCCACCAGCTCATTCCGCATTGACTCCGTCATGATGCTCTCCCCCCTATCAAGGTGTATCTTCTTTATGTATATTAACTGAAATATCCTGCAGAGAGAGTTTTATATACTGCGATTGGATCCGATACCTGAACAAGCGGAAGATTTATGACCCCTTCGGCAGACGCTCCTCCTATTCTCGCCCCACGATTTGCCACAAGGCGCAGCTTGTGACGAAGCCTCTCATACAAGTCATTTTGTTTTTGGAACTGCTCCCACTTATGCATTCCGACTTCTGAACCACTCAAAACCAAGAACACCGTATCGGCCCGCTCCAGCAACCGTCTAGTCCGCTCATCATATACGTTCGATAAATCAATCACCAGTTCGTCTACTCCATTGGAGCAGACTTCTACCAGCGCAATCACATCCTCTTCACTCAGAACATGGATATCAGCATAGTTCTGTGGCGCACAAAAGTAGTAGATACCAGAGCCCCGATCTTGTAGTCGGATGCTCTGCATGAATAGTTCTACATTTCCATCCAGTTCCTCAAAAATCGCACTAATGCTCTTCCCACTTTGAGAGAAAAAAGCTGGTGTGCTACAAAATGATTCCAGATTCAGATATAGGACCTTTTCCCCTTCTGATACTCTCTGGGATGCATAGGCTAGTGCCACGGTGGTCTTGCCACATCCTCCCACCGGAGACCACACCACAGTTATCTTGGCGTGACCGCCATCTGATACATCACTCCTATCAGAGACAGTAGCATAGAATCGCAATATTTCTCCTGCCATAGAGGATATCCGCTGATATTTTTGAATTTTGACAGCATCAGCCCACTCCGGTTGCAAATAGGTCTTGCAATCCCATAGGAGCAGTTGAAGTCGGCAGAAATCGGATTGTACTATGGCAAAAAACTCCGGCGCAAGCAATGCAACCTCAAAGGATCTCTGGTCAAATATATCAACCTTTGCTATAGAGGAAATAGTTGTTACTTCAAATGTTTCCGCATAGCTCTCTGTCAGGGCTTGCGACAGATGCTCCAGATAATCGATATCACTGTCTGCAATCAGAATACGGATTTTCATATTGTTTGACCTCAATCTTTACTCAATAGTATTACAAGGGAAATATTGTCCGTCTCTCCTTGCTGGATCACATATTGCATCAGTCTTTTTGCTACTTTGCGTAAACGTCTGCGGCTTATGTGATCCAGCTCCTCTTGAAAATATTTCTCATCCATCTTTTTATACAACCCATCAGAGCATAAGAAAAACAATGCGTTTCCGCATAAGCCTTCATTATAAAATATGTCGATTTGCTCTTTGAGTCCCAGGCAGTTTGTTAGTCGTCCGTTGGAAACATGATCATTTGTCAATTGAAAAAGCCTTTTTTCACAATAGCTGTAGATACGGCTGTCACCCAGATGCACAATATAGTATTTCTTTTCAGCAATTAATATTGCTGAAAGTGTGGATGCAGTTTTTAGATTTCGATTTCTTGACAGCATCACGATTTGTTTGTTGATTTCTATTACCGCGTCTCGTAGGCGCAAACCCAGCCTATCTGTATCTTCAATTTTTTCAATCCATCCGTCTAGCATATGTATCGCTATGGAAGCAGCAAACGCCCCGTCTTCCAAGCTGCCTACCCCATCACAAACTGCCGCTAAATATATATTGCCGCCTATGACCTTTTTTTCTTTTATAAGCAAGCGATCCATATTTTGGCTTCGCTGATTTTGGATGCTTACCCCTTGAAAAACATACTTTCCCATTTTTATATTCATGCTCTGCCAATTTCTGCTTCATTGTTCATCATACGTTTTCATTTTATCGCATAATCGTCCAAAGGTTACATCTATAATCACATATTATACATGAGATATTATCACATTTCAACATTTTTTTGGGCAAATTAAACTTTTGGCAAGAGGTGATAATATGGAAAAAACTGTAAAGAAAGAAATTGGCGCACGGCTGAGATACAAACGGGAACAAAGCGGTTACTCCCGAGAAAAACTTGGCGAGCTCTGTGCGCTTAGCCCCCGTTTTATCGCTAATATTGAATTTGGAGATTCCACATTCAGCCTGGATTCTCTGATGACCGTATGTCGGGTGCTGTCATGTAGTTGCGACTATTTGTTGTTTGGCAACTCTGTTGATAGCTCTGCTTGGAGCGATGTTACATCAAAGCTGGAAAATTTGGATACTCACTACAAGGAGCCAGTAGATAAGCTGATTCAAAGCGTTGTTGAGATTATTTCCATGGCAGAATCCCTGCCTTGATTCCTCCTTGCAGGAACTGACAAGTGTGGCCAAACAGCGAAAGGCGGCCGGACAGTTGCAGATTCACTGTCCGCCGCCTTGTATTATAGAGTAGTTGTTATATAACCCCCTCTCCAAGGGCTGTGCTACACTGCAAGGGATGCTGTGGATCGGCGTGCACCTTGGAGTACGCCCTGGACCAGTGCGTGATCGAGGACGAGCCGGACAAGCGGTGATATTCCGTGCTCCTCCGGGGTTTTCCCGGAGGAGTCTTTCATTTCAACCGGAACACCGGCCCTCTGGGCGGGAAGGGCAGATGCCGCCCCGCCGGGATGAGGAACGCGTGGTCTCGCCCTCCAAGGGTCAGTCTGTCGCAGTCCCCGTCAGTGATGATCAATACCGGAGCGTCTTTGGGGAACTTGGAATCCCTGTCTAGCAGATCAATGGCCGGCTGGAGCACTGTCCCGCCCCGTCCCCGCACCTTCAC
>OVXI01000086.1_pt1 | contig 24256 bp, 16 predicted proteins | sample 1732031 | NCBI WGS metagenome assembly OVXI01 (sample SAMEA4545821, study PRJEB24839) | metagenome | biome: chicken; feature: ceca content | place: Italy | collected 2013-05 | reverse complement strand
ACGTTCGACTGTAGTAACTCGAAGGGTGTCGGGCTTGCGATCTATGACGCGGAGTTTGATATGCCTGGAGTATTCTCCGAAGGATGGATCACCAACATCACCTTCAGCACTCCCACTCCCACTCCCACCCCCACTCCTGTCTCTGGTGCGTCTAATGTTTTCGCGGCAGAACTGAATAATCTCGCCAGCGTGAAGATCACCATGGCTGACGACGCCAACCTCCAGACCGCTCTGAATGCAGCTGCTGGGAATATTGGCAGCGCTACCATTATTGATTTCACCAATGCTGTTCGTGCTGCTGGGCATGCATGGGGCGGGGTTCGCACCATTGCGAACTTTGACGCTAATTATAACGTGTACATTGCTGACGTGAACGCTGGCGATGCGATTGTTTCTCTTGGCCCTTGGGATTTGGTCACGAACGTTCCTGCCGGCGATCTGGGCGTTGTTGCTGATGACATGAATGCTCTGAATGCGGATGACGCTTTCCAGGCTCTGATCCCCGCTTTCCAGGAAGTTGGCACCGAGACTGTCACCATGCTGTTTGCTGTTGACGGTGTTGTTAGCCAAGCTGCTGCTGTTCGTCAGGTTGCAAAGGTGCTGGATTCCTCCATCGGCGCTCTGCGCATCGATGATGACACCTCGGCCGAGGCCATTGGTGGTGTGGATGCCACTACCCTGCACTACAGCTACAATGGTTCCGTCGCTGTTACCAATCGTGGCCTGGATGACAACCACGGCATGAACCTGAACATCATCGCTGTTCAGATCACCCGCACTGCCAAGGCTTGATTGCGGGTTGCAAGCAAACATTACTTATAACAATACAGGTAGCACCATAACCGGTATTGATATAAGGGGCTGATAAGCATCAAAGCCAATTAGCCCAATAATGCTCCACCCTTTTCATGTGACAGCAAAAAGGAATACCTAACCAATATTCCTTCTGTTGTTGATCGCACCAAAACAAAAGAACTTTTGCGTCACGAAAGATAGGGTCCCTCTGCGGGGGTCGGCGTAAGCCGGCCCCCGCATTGTTTGTCTGCCCGCTTGTCAACCGTCCCGGTTTGGTTTATACTATCCTTACACAGATACGGGGAGGTTTTTCGATATGGAGCTGCAAGGCAAATGCGTCCTGTTGGGCGTCACCGGCGGCATAGCCGCTTACAAAATGGCCGGGGTGGCCAGCGCGCTGAAAAAACGGGGGGCCGACGTGGAGGTCATCATGACCCGCAACGCCACCCAGTTCATCACGCCCCTGACCTTTGAGACCCTGACCGGCCACAAGTGCATGGTGGACACCTTCGACCGGGATTTCAAGTTCGAGGTCACCCACATCGAGCTGGCCAAAAAGGCGGACGTCATCCTGGTGGCGCCGGCCACCGCCAACGTCATCGCCAAGATGGCCCACGGCATCGCCGACGATATGCTCACCACCACCGTGCTGGCGGCGCGGTGCCCGAAACTGGTGTCGCCCGCCATGAACACCGGCATGCTGGAAAACCCCATCACCCAGGACAACATCCGCACCCTGGAAAAGTACGGCTTTACCGTCATCCCCTCCGAGAGCGGCCAGCTGGCCTGCCACGACGTGGGCAAGGGCCGCCTGCCCGCCGACGAGGTGCTGCTGGACTACATCAGCCGGGCCCTGGCCCCCAAGGACCTGGCGGGGCTGCACGTCACCGTGACCGCCGGCCCCACCCAGGAGGCCATCGACCCGGTCCGCTGCCTGACCAACCACTCCACCGGCAAGATGGGGTATGCGGTGGCCCGGGCCGCCGCCCTGCGGGGGGCGGAGGTCACCCTCATCCACGGGCCCACCGCCCTGCAGCCGCTGCGCTTTGTCCGGGATGTGCCGGTCACGTCGGCGCAGGAGATGTTCGAGGCGGTCACCGGCTGCTTTGCGGACACGGACATTCTGGTCATGGCGGCGGCGGTGGCCGACTACCGCCCCGCCACGGTGGCCGCCGACAAGGTCAAAAAGTCGGAAGGGGAGATGAGCATCCCCCTGACCCGCACCGCCGACATCCTGGGCACCATCGGCCCGGCCAAGACCCACCAGTTCCTCTGCGGCTTCTCGATGGAGACGCGGGACATGGTGGCCCACTCGGCCGACAAGCTCCGCCGCAAAAACCTGGATATGATCGTCGCCAACAACCTCAAGGACCCCGGCGCGGGCTTTGGGGTGGACACCAACCTGGTCACCTTCCTCACGCCGGACGGGGCGGTCCGTCAGCTGCCTCTGATGAGCAAGGACGCGGTGGCCGGGGCTATCCTGGACGAGATCCTGGCGCGGAAGGGCAAGTGACCTTTTGTAGTATCCTACAAAAAACAGGCCCGATTTCCGGCTTTTTCTCGAAAATGCAGGGGAACTGTTTATTTCACCGGCCAAAAATACTATAATAAACAGTGACAATGAAACATTGTGTCCTTGCGGGGGCGGGCCCCTGCGGGCGGACGCTTGGCGGCCGGCCAGGCCGCGATATTTGGGAGGTAAAGCCTATATGAGTATGTTCAGCAATTATGACCAGCGCCTGCTGGATCATGTCACCAAGCTCCATTTTATCGGCTGCGGGGGCAGCGGGATGTTCCCGCTGATCCAGATCCTGGCGGCCAAGGGCTACCAGATCACCGGCAGCGACGTGCTGGATGGCAGCATCATCCAGGCCGAGCGGGCCATGGGCATCCGGGTGACCCTGGGCCACGACGCCAACAACATCGTGGGGGCGGATATGGTGGTGTATTCGGCCGCGATCTCCAAAGATAATGTGGAGCTGGCCGCCGCCGAAAGCTACGGCATCCCCACCGTCGAGCGCAGCGTCCTGCTGGGCTACGTCAGCCGCCTGTACAAGAGCAGCATCTGCGTGGCGGGCACCCACGGCAAGACCACCACCACTGCGATGATCACCACGGCTCTGGAGCTGGCCGGCCGCGACCCCAGTGCGGTCATCGGCGGCAAGCTGCCCCTCATCAACGGCTACGGCAAGGCGGGCATGGGCGACGACATCGTGGTGGAAGCCTGCGAGTTTGCCGAGACCTTCCTGCGGCTGACCCCCCACATCGCGGTGCTCCTGAACATCGACAACGACCATCTGGACTACTACGGCAGCATGGGCGAGCTGAAGTTTGCCTTCAAGCGGTTCTCCCTCATGACCCAGTTCATGATCTTTGCCAACGCCGACGACCGCAACACCATGGACGTGATGTACACCATCCAGCGCCGGGTGCGCACCTTCGGCATCCGGAACGGCGGCGACTACCAGGCGGTGAACATCAGCGAGTACCGCCCCGGCTTCTATGAGTTCGACCTGAAGGAGTGGGACGCCGGCGGCAACGGCATTTCGGGCCACATCAAACTGTCGGTGCCGGGCTACCACAACATCTACAACGCCCTGGCGATGTGCAGCGTCTGCCGCACCATGGGCCTGACCGCGGAGCAGTGCGCCGCCGCCCTGGCGGAGTTCAAGGGCGTCTGCCGCCGGTTCGAGGTCTGCGGCGAGTGCAACGGCGCCGTGGTGGTGGACGACTACGCCCACCACCCCACCGAGATGCGGGCCACCCTGACCACCGCCAAAGAGCTGGGCTACAAGCGGCTGATCGCCGTCCATCAGCCGTTTACATACAGCCGCACCAAGATGCTGCTGGATGATTTTGCCGACGTGCTCAAGCTGGCGGACATCACCGTCCTGACCCCCATCCTGGGCAGCCGCGAGCCCAACGACCCCTCCATCAGCAGCGAGAAGCTGGCCGCCAAAGTCCCCGGCGCCGTGGTGGTGGACAGCCTGGACGCCGCCGCCGGCTGGGTCCGGGAGAACGCCCATGAGGGAGACCTGGTCCTGACCCTGGGCTGCGGCGACATCTACAAGGCCGCCCGCAAGATGGTCCAGTAAGGACGGACCGGTATGAACGCGCCGATCGATCTGCGGGACGTGGTACTGCACACCCCGCGGCTGACCCTGCGCCCCTGGCGCCTGAGCGACCTGGACGACTTCTACGCCTATGCCCGGGAGGACGGGGTGGGCCAGATGGCCGGCTGGCTGCCCCACAAAAACCGGGAGGAAACCCGGAAGATCCTGGACCTTTTCATCGGCCAGCACAAGACGTTTGCCCTGGAGTACCAGGGCGGCGTAGTGGGCTCCCTGGGCGTGGAGTGCTACGACGAGGAGCACTATCCCGAACTGGCCGCTTACCGGGGGCGGGAGATCGGCTATGTCCTGGCCAAACCCTGCTGGGGCCGGGGCCTGATGCCGGAAGCGGTGCAGGAAGTCGTCCGCTACCTGTTTGAGGTGGAAAAGCTGGATTTTCTGATGGCAGGGCATTTCGAGCGCAACACCCGCTCGGCCCGTGTGATCGAAAAGTGCGGCTTTGTCTACTGCAAAACCCTTCCCTATGAGACCCAATACAACACCGTGGAAACCTCCGTGGAGAGCATCCTGTGGAATCCCGCCGCAAAAGTAAAATAAAATGGGAATAACCTCTTGCATTTTCCGCCAAAGTGTGGTATCATATCTAAGTCGCAAGACACTTTGGACGGTTAGCTCAGCTGGTAGAGCATCTGCTTGACGTGCAGGAGGTCACAGGTTCGAGTCCTGTACCGTCCACCAAAACAAAACCCGAGGTCACAGGCCTCGGGTTTTTGTTTTGCACGGGCATCGCAGAGGCGCACCCGGTTCGAGTCCTGTACTGCTGCGCAGCCGAGCCGCGTCCTGCGGACGAAGCAGGCGAGGCAGAGCAAGGGCCGCGGTCTGAATGTTCAAGCGTATTGCATGCGCGCCGGAAATTCAGGGCACCGCAACCCGACCTACCAAACAAGGCGTATCCGAACCCAGTTCTCTACGAGGAAGGGTTCGGATACGCTTTTTCTTTATCAAAAGTTGTTTGCAGGGAGGATAGAAGAAACGGAAGCTTCTCTGCCCCCTGAACCTGCAAATCCCCGCCCCGGCGAATGGATGAGGCATTCGTCCGAGCGGGGATTTTTTGCATGAATTCAATCAGGGATGGGCGGGTGTTCCTTTCCAGAGCCACCGGAAGCCAAAGGGTTCCAGAGGGACGTTTCCGGCATCGACAGCTTCACCGGTGACAAGATCCGTATAGAGGCCGGTTTCGCCGGTGCAGACTGTGCACCGCTCGCCGCCGAAGTTGTACAGGCCGATGAACTTCTCGCTTTCGTTCTCGCGGACAAGGCCGAGGACCGCCTGGTTTTGGGTGTCGATGGTGTGAAACGGCACCCCGGCGTCAAAGACGCTGTGGCTGCGGCGGGCTTCCTCGATCCGGCGCAGGGCCGGGAACAGCTCGTTTTGCAGCGTGCCGGGTATGCTGCGGTTGGCGGCCAGCGCCCAGGGGAAGGCGCCGCGGTGGATGTAACGGCTGTCCGAAGCTTTTTCGGGGTCGTCTTTGTAGCTGTAGTCGTTGAGCTGGCCGATCTCGTCCCCGCTGTACAGCACAGGGAGGCCCGACTGTGAGAGCATGAAGGCGTGGAGGGTCAGGTTGAGCCGGACGGCCTTTTCCTGTGCGGCCTTGTCCCCGGCGAAGCCGGCCCGCTCGATGCCGCAGAGGGAGGCCGTGGTGCCGCAGAGGCGGGCGTCCCCCAGGCGGGGGTCGTCGTTGTACAGCTCCCCGATGGCGAAGGAGTTCGCCGTCTTGCCGGTAAAGAAATCGTTCAGGTACTTTTTGTGCGGGACCTCCTGCATCCCGAACTGGGCCAGGAAATCGTAGTCAAGGCCCCAGCCGATGTCGTCGTGGCAGCGCAGGTAGTTCTGGAAAATGCAGTTTTGGGGCAGACCGGCCAGGATGTCCAGCTGGCGGCGGAGCAGGGCGGTGTCGGCGGTGGCCACCGTGTGCCAGGTGGTGCACATGGTGGTGACATTGTACAGCATATGGCACTCGGGTTTGTCGGGGGTGCCGAAGTAGGGGGCGACCCGGGCCGGCTCCATCACCACTTCGCCCAGCAGCAGGACGCTGGGGCAGACGATCTCGCAGATCATCCGGATCATCCGCACGATGGTGTGGACCTGGGGCAGGTTGCGGCAGCTGGTGCCCAGCTGCTTCCAGATGTAGGGCACCGCGTCTAGCCGCACCACGTCCACCCCCTGGTTGACAAGGTAGAGCAGGTTGCCCGCCATCTCGTTGAAGACCACCGGATTTGCATAATTCAGATCCCACTGGTAAGGGTAAAAGGTGGTCATCACCATCTTCCGGCAGTCGGGCAGCCAGGTGAAGTTGCCCGGCGCAGTGGTGGGGAACACCTGCGGGCAGGTCTGCTCGTACTGGTTGGGGATGGTGTCGTCATCAAAGAAGAAGTACCGGTCCTGGTATTCTTTCTCTCCGGCGCGGGCGCGGCGGGCCCACTCGTGCTCCTCCGAGGTGTGGTTCATCACAAAGTCGAGGCAGACGCTGATCCCCTTTTGGTGGCAGGCACTGGTCAGGGCGTTGAAGTCCTCCATGGTGCCCAGTTCGGGCTGGATGGTACGGAAATCCGCCACGGCATAGCCGCCGTCGCTTTTGCCCCGGGGGCTGGCCAGCAGGGGCATCAGGTGCAGGTAATTGACCCCGCATTCCTGGATGTAATCGAGATGGCTTTCCACCCCCCGCAGGGTGCCGCCGAAGTTGTGCACATACAGCATCATCCCCAGCAGGTCGTTCCGCTTGTACCAGTCCGGATCGGCCTCCCGGGCGGCGTCCCGGGCTTTCAGGGCGGCGGCGCGGGTTTCGGCATAGCCGTGCATCTGCCCGCACAGCGCATCGAACATCGGGCCGTTGTCGTACAGTTCCATGTACAGCCAGCGCAGCTCGTCGTGATGGCGGGCCAGACGCTGCTGGAACAGGGCTTCTTCCTGCTGGGTCATAGGGATTCCGTCCTTTCGATCATGATCTGCACGGCGGGGTAGTCGCCCTGCATGATGGGCAGCGTCAGCCCGGCATGGCAGAGGGCCGCGCCGGTGTAGATGCGCTCGGTGAGGGATTCGTGATAAAGGGCCTGGGGGTCCAGCCCGCGTAGCCGGATGTGGATGGGCCAGGGGTTGGCCTGGGGGTCGATGACCACCACGCTCACCGCCGCCCGGCTGCGGTCGGGGGCGGTGAACTGCCATGCCGTGAAGCAGGTGTCGGTGACGGCGTCGGTCAGGCGCTCGCACCGGCCCTCCAGCAGCAGGGGCTGCAGCTGCTTATAGCGGACGATCTGGGCTTTGACCATCTCCTTTTCGTCGGCGGTCAGCTTTTGCAGGTCCAGCTCGTAGCCAAAGGTCCCGGCCATGGCCACCACCGCCCGGGTGGAAAGCAGGGTGCTGCGCCCGGTCTGGTGGTTGGGCGAAGCCGAGATGTGGCTGCCCATGGCGCAGGGCGGATACCCGAAGGAGGTGCCGTACTGGATCTTGATCCGGTGGATGGCGTCGGTGTCGTCGCTGCACCAGATCTGGGGGCAGTAGCAGAGCATCCCGGCGTCGAACCGGCCGCCGCCCCCGGCGCAGCCCTCGAACAGCACCTGGGGGAAATCCCGGGTCAGGCTGTCCAGCAGGCTGTACAGCCCCAGCATATAGCGGTAGGCCGCTTCGCCCTGCCGCTCAGGGGGTAGGGCCCGGCTGTAGACGTCGGTCAGGTTGCGGTTCATGTCCCACTTGATGTAGGCGATGTCGTGCTCGGCCAGCAGACGGTGGAAGAGATTGTAAAGGTAGTCTACCACATCGGGCCGGCCCATGTCAAGGACCAGCTGGCTGCGGCCGGTGGCCGGGGCCCGGCCCGGGATAGACAGGGCCCAGTCGGGATGGGCGGCGTAGAGGGCGGTGTTGGCGCAGACCATCTCGGGCTCGATCCACAGGCCGAACAGCAGCCCCATCTCCCGCACCCGGCCGATCAGCTGGTCGAAGGTGCAGCCCAGCTTTTTCTCGTTGAACTGCCAGTCTCCCAGGCCGCTGGAGTCGTCGCTGCGCTCCCCGAACCAGCCGTCGTCCAGCACCAGCATCTCCACCCCCAGGTCCCGGGCCTGGCGGGCGATGTCCCAGATGCGCTGGGCGTCGAAGTCCATGTAGGTGGCCTCCCAGTTGTTGATGAGGATGGGCCGGGGCTTGTCCCGCCAGGGGCTGCGGATGATGTGGCACTGCAAAAAGCGGTGGTACCGGGCCGACAGCTCGCTCAGGCCCTGATCGCTGTAGCAGAACAGCACCTCCGGGGCGGCAAACTGGCCGCCCGGCTCCAGGGTCCAGCTGAAGTCGTCGTCGCTGACCCCCGCCACCAGGCGGGTGGACTGCATCTGGCTGACTTCGCACTCGATCTTGAAATTGCCCGACCACACCAGCATGGCCCCCAGGCATTCGCCCGCTTCCTCGGTGGTGTGGGGGGCGGCCAGGATGGCAAAGGGGTTGTGCTGGTGGCTGGAGGCCCCCCGGGCCGAGCGCAGGGTCTGGATGTTGTGGCTCAGGGGGACCCGCTCGGGCTGGCGCTCCATGCAGTGGCGGCCGTGGAAGTGGATCAGCTCCCACGGGCCAAAGGGCAGGTCCAGGCAGGCCGAGGCGGCCTTGTCCAGCCGGATGGGGCCGCTGCCCTCGTTTTCCAGCAGGGCGGCCCGGGTGATGACGTCGGCCTGGGCAAAGACGCCGTACAGCAGGGTGACGGTCAGGCCGTGGACGGCGTCCCGCAGCTTGAGGCGGAGGGTCTCGCAGGCGCCGTCCTCCGCGCAGGCGGCGGGCAGGCCGGGCAGGGCGTATTTGCCGGGGACGGCCTCGGCCGAAACAAAGCGGAGGTCCGCCGCCCGGCCGCCGTCGGGGCCGGCCAGGCGCAGGCAGCCGATCCGGTAATCCCCTACGCCGCTGCCGGTGTATTCCTGGCAGAGGGTGTCCAGAGAATAGTCCCGCTGGCGGTCCATCCCGGCGGGCTGGGGGGAAAAGCCGCAGTCGGAATAAAACTCCAGGCCGCGCAGGTCGCTGCCGCCGATGGCTGGGCCGTAGTACAGGTGATGGACCACACCCTGGCCGTCGGCCCACATCTGATAGCTGGTGTGGAGGGTGTGCAGGGTGATCAGTCCGGTTTCGTGGTCGATGCGGATACTCATGGCGGTATCCTCCTTACTTTACAGAATAAGCCTGAAAAAGGCGCCCAGCCATAGGGTGGGCGCCTTTTCCGGCGTGTGGCGCAGACGGTATCCAAAAGGAGAACAGGGGCGCAGGATCATTTGCCGCCGGTCATGGCGATGCCCTGGATGAACTGCTTCTGGAAGATCAGGTACAGGATCACCATGGGGATCATGGCCAGCAGGCTGCCCGCCATCAGGACGGGGAAGTTGGTGGTGAACTGGCCGTTCAGGGTGGACAGGCCGGCGGACAGGGTCATCATGTTCAGGTCGGTGTTGCAGATCAGGGGCCACATCAGGTCCGAGTAGGCGAACACCGCGGTGAAGATGGCCAGGGCGGCCATGCTGGAGCCGGTCAGGGGCAGCATGACTTTATAGAAGGCCTGCCACTTGTTGCAGCCGTCCAGATAGGCGGCCTCGGCGATCTCGTTGGGGATGGCCAGGTACGACTGCCGCAAAAAGAAGGTGCCGAAGGCGGAGACCAGGCCGGGGAACACCAGCGCAAAGATGGAGTTGGTCATGCCCACCTTGGCCAGCATCAGGTACTGCGGGGTGATGAAGATCTGGCTGGGCAGCATCATCTGGATCAGGATGATGGAGAACAGCAGGTTCTTGCAGGGGAAGTGCAGCTTGGCGAAGGCGTAGCCCGCCATCGAGCTGAACACCACGGCGCACAGCACCCGCAGCAGGATCAGCAGCGCGGTGTTGATGTACAGGTTGACAAAGGGCAGGCTTTCCAGCGCGGTGACAAAGTTGTCGAAGTTCCACTGGCTGGGCAGGATCTGGGGCGGGATGGCCATCGACTCAGCCTGGGTCTTGAAGCAGGTCAGCACCATCCACACAAAGGGGAAGATCATGATGATGCTGCCAAGGATCAGGGCTGCATAGGTGAGGGCTTTGGTCACCCGCTTGGAGTTTTTCATGCTCCGGGCGGGAGCGGCGGTAGCAGTTGCAGTGCTCATGTTTTACACCTCGTAATTGACCCACTTCTTCTGGCCGATGAACTGGACCAGGGTGACCAGGCCGATCAGCAGGACGGTCCAGACAACGATGGCGGCGGCGTAACCCTTGTCGCCGGCGATGAAGCTCTCACGGTAGAACAGGCTCATCAGGGTCTGGGCGTCGTTCAGCACCGGGTTGGAGCTGTCCACCATCATGTAGATCAGGTCAAAGACTTTCAGCGAGCTCATCAGACGCATGATGAGGACCACGAAGAGGGTGGGGGAGACCATCGGCAGGGTGATGCTGAAGAACTGGCGCACCTTGGACGCGCCGTCCAGGTCGGCGGCCTCGTACAGGCTGACCGAGATGTTCTGCAGTCCGGCCAGCAGCAGGACGGCGTCGTAGCCGATGTTGCTCCAGATCTGGACCACCGAGCAGGTGATCAGGACGATCTGGTTGTCGGTCAGCCAGCCGATGTTGGCGCTCAGCAGCTGGTTGATGATGCCGTACTGGGTGTTGAAGATCCACTTCCAGACCATGGCCACGGCGGCGGGGGCCACCACCATGGGCAGGAAGAAGATGGCGCGGAAGGTGGTGCGCCCTTTGATCTTGCTGTTCAGCAAAACGGCCACCAGCAGAGCCAGGAAGATGCCCACCGGCACCGTCAGGATGCAGAAGAAGATGGTGTTCCAGGTGGCCTGCCAGAACTCGGGGCTCTGGAACATTTCCACGTAGTTCTCGATGCCCTCAAACTCGAACTCGCCGAAGGGCAGCGACTTGGAAAAGCTCATGTAAATGGTGTCGATGAAGGGGTAGATGTTCAGCACGATCAGGCCGATGACCGTAGGGGCCACCATGACAAGGCCCCAAAAAGCTCCGTCGCGGCCCAGTTTGGACGTTTTTTCCATGGTGTTGCCTCCTTATGCGTAATATTCGGCGCTGGCCTCGTCGACGATCCGCTGCATCTCGTCCAGGCCCTGGTCGATGGTCAGCTCGCCGGTGTAGATCTTCAGCAGGGTGTCGCTGACCGGGGTCTTCCACTCGGGGCGGGCGGCGTTGTTGACGCTCTGGATGCCGTACTCCAGCATGTCGACAAAGCAGGTCACGTCGATGGGGTACTCGTCAAAGACGCCCACCCAGGTGTCCTCCAGGCCGATGTAAGCCGGGATGGCCGCGCCGCTTTCGCCCTGGATGCGCTGGCCTTCTTCGCTGCCGAAAAACTTCAGCACGTCCATGACCACATCCAGATGCTTGTTGGTGGTGGTCGTGGCATAGGACAGGCCGTTGGAAATGCTGGCCCGGCCGTCGCCGTTCAGGGGGTTGGGGCACTTGGGCAGGACGGCCACGTCCCACTTGCCCACCATCTCGGGGTAGTTCTGCAGTTCGGACAGGATGTTCCAGTTGCCTTCCAGGAACATGGAGCCGTAACCGGAAAAGAAGGCGGTGCCGGGGCTGGTCTCGGCAAAGTAGGTCTGGGTGGGGCACCAGTCGTTCTTTTGCAGGTTGATGTAAAACTCCATCCCCATCCGGGTGGCGGGGTCGTCGAAGTTGGCGCGGGTCTTGTCCTCGGTCAGGATGCTGCCGCCGGCCTGGTAGACAAAGTTCCAGTAGCCCAGCTGGTCGTCGCCGTAGGCCATGTAGCCGTAATAGCCGGTGGCGTCGTAGATCTTCTGGGATGCTTCGCACAGGGTGTCCCAGGTCCAGGTGTCGTCGGGATAGCTGACCCCGGCGGCGTCGAACATCTCCTTATTGTAGACAAGGCCCACAGAGTCCTTGTCTTTGGGCACGGCGTACAGCTTGCCGTCCGAGCCGCTGGCGTTGGCCAGCGAAATATCGGAGAAGTGCTCGGTCTCGACGATGGCCGAGCAGTCGGGCAGCTTGCCGTTGTCGGCATACTTCAGGATCTCGTTGGTGTGCATCCAGAAAATGTCGGGGGCCTGGCGGGCCATGGTGGCGGCCTCCAGCTTGGTCCAGTATTCGTTCCAGCTGGTGACCTGTACCTCGATGACCACATCGGGGTGCTGGACGGTGTAGGCGTCACACATGGCCTGCATCCCGTCCCGCTGGGCGACGTCCCAGATCTGGAACGTCAGATGGGTCTTGCCATCGCCCGGGCCGCTGCAGCCGGCGGTCAGGCTGGCCGCCGCCAGCGCGGCTGTGGCCGCAAGGAACGAACGGCGGGAAATCTTCTTCATAAGCCATCTCCTTTGAGTGTTGCCAATGGGTGAGCGCGGGCCTGCCCGGGAAGCGCCGCGGGGGAGAAGTCCGGCTCCGTCATTATGACGGAATTGTGAACAAAAAATTGTGCGTTGTGCACATTGCACAATTTATTCTCCCTGGTTGCAGGATAATTATATAGGATAGAGACGAAATATTGAATGCCATGATGCCGCTTTTTATATACCAATTTCCGGGATAGTAGACTGTTTCTTGAAAGTTTAGACGCAAAATGGTATATATTCTCTTGACGGTTTGGTATAATAGAATTAAAAAAGCAAGAGACCTGTTTAAACACATACCGGAAGGTATGGGACGTTCCGCCGGCAAGGAGGTTTGCGCATGGCCAAAGAAGAAAAAGGCCCCGAGAAGTTAAAATTCCATGTGTTCCGAGACGAGCGCTTCATCGACCTGAATCTTTACCAGTTTGGGTGGGAGCGCACGGCCCCCACCCACTCCTATGGGCCCTATGCCCGCAACCATTATCTGTTCCATTATATCATCGAGGGCCGGGGCCAGCTGATGGCCAACGAGCAGGTGTACACCGTCACCCCGGGGCATGGGTTCCTGGTGGTGCCGGGCCAGGTGACCACCTACCGCTCCGACCCCGCCGCCCCCTGGGTGTACACATGGATCGAGTTCGACGGCCTGCGGGCCCACGAAAGCCTGCATCTGGCCGGCATCAGCGGGGCCAAGCCCATCTACACCGCCCGCAACCCCGATGCCGGCAAAATGGTCGAAGAGGAAATGATGTACATCGTCAACCACGGCAATGCCAGCCCCATCCACCTGATCGCCCACGGGTTTCTGTTCCTGGACAAGCTGGTCCAGTGCTCGGCGGGGCGGCGCAGCGGCGGCGAGCGCCGGATCCGGGATTTTTACATCAAGGAGGCCCTCACCTTCATCGAGCAGAACTACCAGCGTGACATCTCCATCGAGGAGATCGCGGCGGTCAGCGGGCTGAACCGCAGCTACTTCGGCAAGGTGTTCCGGGACGCCGTAGGCGAAAGCCCCCAGGCCTACCTGCTGCACTACCGGATGGCCCGGGCCGCCCAGCTGCTGAAGGAGACCCGCCTGTCCATCGGCGAGATCGCCGCCCAGGTCAGCTACGACAACCAGCTGCACTTTTCCCGCGCCTTCAAGAACGTCCACGGCGTCTCCCCCCGGGAATACCGCTCCACCCACCTGATCGACCCGGAAAAACCGGACAAAAAATAATGCAGCGTGTCGCTTTTGCGGCACGCTGCATCCAGATTGTCAAAAAAGTCCCGACCGGACGACATGCGCGTACGGTCGGGACACATACAGGGAAATTTGGCGCTGAGAGTGTGCGAGCCGCCTTGCGGCGAGTGCGCGGTTCAGCGCCAAATTTTGTCCCCAGGGGGATACCAGGGGGAAGGAATTTCTGTCCCGCGTATGCGGGCAGAAATGGGTTCCCCCTGGAGCGTGTCGTTTTTCGACACGCTGCATCATGTAAGGCCCGCCATAAAAAGAAACGGGTGCATCTGAAAATCCTCCAACGCTGTCCCGCTCTGCCGAAAAGGCGCATCTGCTGCGCTGCATCCCAAAAGCGGCCGCGCCGGGATCCGCTTTCCCGGGCGCCATCCTTGCTGCGCCGGCCGGAGCTTCTCGCTTGACGCCGCCGGAAAACCGTGCTATATTCACTTGCGGGAAGGGATAAGAATGGAGAAGGTACCTTTTGATCTGAAAGGAGTGCGAATCAGATGCAACCGTATATCATTTTTACCGAGTCGACCGGCGACCTGACCCCGGCCCTCATCGAGGAGGCGGAGCTGCGGGTCCTGCCCATGAGCTTCAACCTGGACGGGCAGGCCTACCGCAACTGGCCCGACGGGCGGGAGATCAGCTCCCACGACTATTACGAAAAGCTGCGGGCGGGCAGCACCTGCACCACCAGCCAGGTGTCCCTGGCCGATTACGAGGATGCGTTCACCCCGGTGCTGGCAGGAGGGCAGGATATTTTGTACCTGGCCTTTTCCAGCGGACTGTCGGGGACCTATCAGTCCAGCTGCGTGGCCGCCGAAATGCTGCAGGAAAAGTTCCCCGGCCGCCGCATCGCCTGTGTGGACTCCAAACAGGCCAGCATGGGCGAGGGGCTGTTTGCCTATCTGGTAGCCCGCAAGCGGCAGGCAGGGGCCAGCTTTGACCAGGCGCTGGATTATGCCCGGCAGCTGGCACCCACCGTCTGCGCCTGGTTCACGGTGGACGACCTGATGTTCCTCAAGCGGGGCGGGCGGCTGTCCGGCGCGGCGGCGGTGGCCGGCACTCTGCTGGGCATCAAGCCGGTGCTCCATGTGGACGACGACGGCCACCTCATCGCCATGGAAAAGGTCCGTGGCCGCCGGGCCAGCCTGGACGCTCTGGTCAAGCACTTCCAGGCCACCGCCCGCGACCCGCAGGGGGGCACGGTGTTCATCAGCCATGGCGACTGCCCCGACGACTGCCAGTATGTGATGAACAAGCTCCGGGCGCTGGGCGTCACCGACCTGCACCAGGGCGACATCGGCCCGGTGATCGGGGCCCACAGCGGGCCCGGCACGGTGGCCCTGTTCTGGGTGGGCGGCCCCCGCTGAAAATAATGCTGAAGCGCGCCGCAGCGTGGCGGTTTTCGACACGCTGCGGCGCGCCTTTTACGCGATGAAAAGTCTGCGGCACAACAAAAACAGCGGCCACATCTGTGGTCGCCGTGGTGCACCAAGGCAATCCATATCCGAACTTTTTTCCTTTGCCGCAGCCTCAGTGGCCTCGCCGAAAGAAATGGTCTCCGTCCCTTCTTTGTAGTTGAAGGTAATCAGTACTTTATCGTCATAGAGGTAAATAGCATTAATGAAGGTGTCAATCAGCGTCTGCCGCTGTTCCTTCTGGGACAGGTCTAACTTGCGGAAATGCAGCAGCCAGAAGCGGACAAATTCCTCCTTCATCGCGGGCTTGGCCAATTTTTCTTCGGCAATCTTTGCTTCCAAGTCTTGCTTTTGGGCTTCGAGTGATTTCAGCCGTTCTTTGGTGGAACTGGTCAGGATGCCGGCCTGGATGGCGTTGAGCATATTCTGGATGCCGGTCTCGGTCTCCCGAAGCTGCTTCTCGTAGAGGGGCAAGCTGGTGCTCTCTTTGTTTTGCAGCTCCATGACAGCCGCCACAAGAGAATTGATGACCGCATCGTCCTGGATCAGCTTTATGGTCTCGTTGATTACCAGGTCTTCCAGCCACTGTTTGCGAACTGTCTTTTTGTTGCAGGACTTCCGCTTCTTGGCGGCCGCGCACTTGTAGTAGCGATGCACATCGCCGGTGCGGCTGGTGCCGCTTTCACCGAACATTAGTGCGCCGCAGTGGCCGCAGAATAGTTTGGTCGTCAGAAGGTAGTCGTCCTCTGCCTTGCGACGGGCAGGGGCCTTTTTGTTTTTGGCCATTTTCTCCTGCACCTCCTGAAATAATTCGGCTGAGACAAGCGGCGGGATGGCATCCGCAATCAGAATGTCGCGGTATTTCAGCTCCCCGATGTACCGGCGGTTGTTCAGCATATGCTGGACGGTGTTGTAGGTCATGGGACCGCTGCGTGGGTTTTTAACGCGGTGCTCGTTCAGCCAGTCCCGGATCTCTGTCATGGTCGCACCTTCATGGTACCGCTTGAAGGCTTCCGCAACAAAGGGTGCCGTAAGGGAATCAGGCTGGAACCGCTGCTCTGCATCAATGACGTAACCAATTGGGACAGCCCCACCATTATACTTTCCTTTGAGCGCATTTTCCGTCATACCACGCACTACCTTTTCGGACAAATCGGCGGAATAGTATTCGGCGTAACCTTCCAGCACCGATTCCAGAATTATACCCTCCGGCCCGTCCGAGATGATCTCGGTGGCGGACATCAGCTTGACGCCGTTCTTTTTGAGCTGCGTCTTGTAGCGTGCGCTGTCGTAACGGTTGCGGGCGAAACGGTCCAGTTTCCAGACTAAAACGATGTCAAACAGCTTGCGCTCGCTGTCCTTAATCATCTGCTGAAACTGGGGCCGGTTGTCCGTTTTGGCCGAGATGGCCCGGTCGATGTAGTGCCGCACCACCGTGATACCGTTCTTCTCAGCATAGGCGGTACATTCGCGGATCTGGCCTTCGATGGATTCCTCGCGCTGGTTGTCGGAGGAATAGCGGGCGTAGATAACGGCGGTCATGGCGGGGCCTCCTTTCACTCGCTGTATGGTGTATGGCGATGGCGCAGCATATTTCGTATAAGATATAACATATTTTATGCAATATTGCAAGGCTTTTGGTCGCCGTCTGGTTGTGTTCTTTTTGAGCACCACCGCAAAAGTACACAAAACTGCCATGCAAAGTTCGGCACTCTGCAATCTTGCTTTCCCGGCGCAGAGCTGTTATACTGGGGCAAGCAGTTGCGCAAATGGCGCAAAATGCGCAACTAATCCAATACAGAGCAACGCGGAGGCAACAACGATGCAGACAACAAAGCTCCTTTATGGCGGAGACTATAACCCTGAACAATGGCTGGACCGCCCCGACATCCTGGCAGAGGACCTTGACCTGATGCAAAAGGCCCACGTGAACGTGGTGTCGCTGGGGATGTTCTCCTGGTCGCTGCTCGAGCCGGAAGAGGGGGTCTATCACCTCGACTGGCTGGCCGACATCATCCACAATCTGTACCAGCGTGGTATCTCGACCATCCTGGCCACCCCCAGCGCGGCCCGGCCGGCCTGGATGGCCCACAAGTACCCCGAGGTGCGCCGGGTGCGTGCCGACCGCGTGCGGGAGCTGTACAACCGCCGGCAGAACTACTGCTATACCTCTCCCGTCTACAGGGAGAAGGTGCGCGCCATCGACCGGAAACTGGCCGAGCGGTTTGGGCACGACCCCGCCGTCATCCTCTGGCACATCTCCAACGAGATGGGGGGCGAATGCCATTGCCCGCTCTGTCAGGCAGAGTTCCGCCGCTGGCTGCAGCGCCGTTACGGCACCCTGGACGCCCTGAATAAAGCCTGGAACGCCCGCTTCTGGAGCCACGACTACACCGACTGGGACCAGATCGAAAGCCCCGCCCCCCAGGGCGAGAACGCCGTCCAGGGCCTTACTCTCGACTGGAAGCGTTTCGTCAGCAGCCGGCACATCGACTTTTTCAAGTTCGAGCGGGACTGTGTGCGCCAGCTTGCGCCCGACGCCAGGTTCACCACCAACATGATGTATCGTTTCCACGACATCGACTACTTCCAGATGGCGAAGGAAGTGGACGTCGTCAGTTGGGACTGCTACCCCACCTGGCATAAGTCCACCGAGACGGTGGAGCAGACTGCCCTCGACACCGCCATGATGCACGATCTGTTCTACTCCCTCAAGGGCAAACCCTTCCTTTTGATGGAGTCTACCCCTACCTGCGCCAACTGGCAGCCCATTAGCAAACAGAAAAAGCCGGGCATCTCGATGCTGGCGGCTTTGCAGACGGTGGCGCACGGGGCGGACAGCGTCTGTTATTTCCAGTGGCGGGCCAGCCGCGGTGCAGAGGAAAAATTCCACGGCGCGGTAATCGGTCATGACGGCCGCAGCGACAGCCGCAGCTTCCGGGAGGCGGCCGGCATCGGCGCGGCGCTGGAAGAACTGGCCGCAGCCGCCGGGACCGCCCGGCCCCGGCAGGCCGCCATCCTCCACGACTGGGACAACATGTGGGCCATCGAAGGGTCGTCGGGTCCCCGCAACGCCGGCATGGGCTATTGGAAGGAGCTGGCCCTCCACTACAACGCCCTCTCCCGGGCGGGCATCGCGGTGGATTTTGTCGATCAGACGTGCAGCCTCGAAGGCTACGGACTGGTGGTCCTGCCGATGGCCTATCTGCTGCGGGAGAGCTTTGCCCGCGCCGTCTGCGACTTTGCCCAAAAAGGCGGCACGGTGGTGGTCACCTATTGGAGCGGCGTGGTGGACGAGAGCGACCTCTGCCGCCTGGGCGATACCCCCTACGGCCTGACCGAACTGCTGGGCCTGCGCCGCGCCGAAATCGACGGGATGTACGACGGCGAGACCCGCCGCTGCGTCCTGGCCTCCGACCGCCTGCAGGAAGTCACCCACGCCTCCACCCTCTGCGAGGTGGCCGCCCTCGACGAGGCTGACCCCGCCGAGCCTCTCGTCCTCTACGGCGAGGACTACTTTGCCGGCGCGCCGGCGGTGGCCCGTCACCGCTATGGCGGGGGCCGGGCCTACTACCTGGCCAGCCGTTTCGAGCCGGCTTTCTACGACGCTTTCTATCAGGTGGTCGCCGGCAAAGCGGGGCTTGCCAGCTGCAGGCCGGCCGCCCTGCCCGAGGGTGTGCTGGCCGTCCGCCGTGGGGAACTGCTCTTTTTGCAGAACTGCAATACCATCCCCGCTCTGCTGCCGGACGGCAGCGAGCTGCCCGGCTACGGCACCGCCGTCTACAAAGCCGATGGCATGGTACGGGTACTGTGAGGGGAAATTGCGCACAGCCCCTTGACAAAGCGCCATCCCGGCTGGTATGCTGAGAAAAAGCGCAACCGATTGCGCACACGAGGGAGGGCACGTCATGCCGGCAGAAAACCAACCGACCAAGAAGATCTCCATCGACGAGGTCGCAAAAGCCCTGGGGGTGTCCAAGACCACCGTCTCCCGCGCCCTCTCGGGCAAGGGCCGCATCAGCGAGGCTACCCGCGGCCGGGTGCGGGACTACATCGCCCAGGCCGGGGCTGAACCGGCGGTGCGCGCCCAGCCCACAGCCCGCGAGACCCACAACCTGACCATGGTCATCCCCAGCGACTTCGTCCATCTGGACCTGCCCTTTCTGCGCAAGTGCATGGGGGGCATCTGCACGGCGGCGGCCCAGCGGGGGTACGACTTGCTGCTCTGCTATGTCTCCGGGGCCGACACCAACCAACTGGAGCGCCAGCTCGACTGCCACAAAATGGACGGGGTGATCCTCTCCCGCACCATCCAGAACGATCCCTGTGTCGAACTTCTGCGCCGCCACAAGATGCCCTTTGTCGCCATCGGACGGACCGAGGACCCCGCCATCCCCCAGGTAGACAACGACCAGGCCGCCGCCAGCCAGGAAATGACCCGGCTGCTGCTTCAGCTTGGCCTGCGGCGGATCGCTCTGCTCACCGGCAGCCCCAGCTACTACGTCAACCAGGACCGTGCCAAAGGGTACTTTGACGCCCTGGCCGAGCTGGGCATCCAGCCCGACCCGGCCCTCGTCCGCACCGGCATCGAGAGCGACGCCCAGCGGATCGACGCGCTGGACGCAGTGCTGGAACGACGCCCCGACTGCATCCTCTGCGGGGACGACCGGCTGGCTTTCGATGTGTCGCTGGAGCTGCAGGCCCGGCGCATCCGGGTGCCGGACTACATACGTCTGGCCAGCCTCTACGACAGCGAGCTGACCGCCGGCCTCAACCCCGCCATTTCGGCGGTCCACTTCGATGCGGTGGCCCTGGGCGGGGCTGCCTGCCGGATGCTGCTGGACCTGATGGCCGGCAAAGCCGCCGCCCGTCCCCTGGTGATGGGGCATCAGGTCGTCCTGCGGGACTCGACCAAGAGCCTGCCCCGGCGCTAAACCCTTTGACCTGCTTTTGAGAGCCGTCTGCCGCGCGCAGGCGGCTCTTTTTCTGCCCCGGGTGCGGAATGGACCGGCAGCTCAAAATTGTTGCGCATAAATTGCGCGGCCAAACTCAAAAAAGCGGCCCGTTATAAGTCAGAATGACTATATTTTTATTACTATTATAGGTAAATCTGTGCATTGACACTCGAGAAGATTTGCGGTATTCTATAGTTGCGCAAGAGGAACCAGAAAATTGCGCAAAATGTGCGCAACGGCAGTTTCTCAGGAACGGACATTTCATCCAGACACAAGAAGGAGAAGATGCACTATGAAAAAGCTGATTTCCCGCCGTCAATTCCTCGCGGCAATGGGCGCTGCGGCTGCGGCCGGCGCGCTGACTGCCTGCGGCGGCTCGTCCAACACTGCTTCCAGCAGCGCGGCCCCCGCTTCCTCTGCTGCGGGCGAAGCCGCCTCCGCCGCTGAGAGCTGGGGCGATGTCGAGCTGACCATGTGGGGCGCTGAGGAAGATCAGGGTATGCTGCGCGAGATGGCCGACGCCTTCATCGAGGCCAATGCCGACAAGGGCAACATCACCATCAACATCGGCGCCTGCTCCGAGTCCGACGCCAAGGACAACATCCTGGTGGACCCCACTGCCGCGGCCGACGTGTTCGCCTTTGCGGACGACCAGCTGAACGAGCTGGTGGCCGCCGGCGCTCTGCAGGAGGTGCTGCTCAACCCCGACGAGATCAAGAGCCGCAACCTGGAGGGTTCGGTCGAGGCTGCCAGCATGGACGGCAAGCTGTACGCCTACCCCATGACCGCCGACAACGGCTACTTCCTCTACTATGACGGCAGCGTCATCACCGCCGAGGACGCCCAGAGCGTGGACGGCATCCTGGCCGCCGCGGCAGCCGCCGGCCGCACCTTCGATATGACCCTGAACGACGGCTGGTATATTTACAGCTTCTTCGCAGGGGCGGGCCTGACCGCTACCCTGGCCGACGACGGCGTCAACACCGTCTGCAACTGGAACGAGGAGCCGGGCGCGTCGGTCGCGCAGGCGGTGCTGGACATCGCTTCGAACGACGCCTTCCGCAACGCGCCCGACGCCGACATCGTCTCGGGCATCGCGGACGGCTCGGTCTGCGCCGCCATCAGCGGCACCTGGAACGCCATCACCGCCGAGGATGCCTGGGGCGACAACTACCAGGCCACCAAGCTGCCCACCTTCACGATGGACGGCGAGCAGGTGCAGATGGGTTCCTTCTCGGGCTACAAGCTGGTGGGCGTCAACCCCCACAGCGCCAACGTGGGCGTGGCCATGATGCTGGCCGACTTCATCACCAACGAGGACAACCAGCTCAAGCGCTTCAACGACCGCAACCTCGGCCCCTCCAACATCAACGTCAACGCCTCGGAGGAGGTGCAGTCCGCCCCGGCCATCGCCGCCCTGGCTATGCAGAGCGACTTCTCCGACCTGCAGCGCGTGGGAGCCAACTACTGGGATCCCGCCGCCAGCCTGGGCCAGATCCTGGCCTCCGGCAATACCCAGGGCAAGACCACCCAGCAGCTGGTGGACGACGCCGTGGCAGGCATCACCGCGCCGGTGGCCCAGTAATTTCACCCGCTAACTCCCGTCTCCTTCCTTGTGCCCCGCCGGCGCTGCCCATACGCGGCAAAAGACAAACCCGGCAGCGTCCGGCCTGGGGGCGCGGGGAGACGAAACCTTGCAGAGAGGAGCGATCTTTGTGGCACAAACCGTGCTCATTCAGCCGCCGCTGCGTGCAGGCGGCAAGGAGCCAAACTTCCTCCAGCGGTTCGGCCATGCCTTTGCGCACGGCGACATCTTCACCAAGCTGTCCTTTGTGATCTGGGGCCTGGGCTACATCGGCCACGGCCAGCTCATCAAAGCGCTGCTGGTCACCCTGGTGCAGGGATTGGGGCTTTATTACCTGGCAGTGGCGGGCGTGCCCAACCTGGCCAAGTTCGGCACCCTGGGCACCGTCCAGATGGAGATGGTCTTTAACCCCATCACCCTCAAAAACGAGGTCAACGATTACGACAACTCCTTCGCCATCCTGCTGCTCAGCGTCATCGCCATGGTGGTCATCGCGGCCATGCTGGCTGCGGCGATGGGGGTGGTGATGTCCAATTTCCACCTGCAGCAGATCCGCGCCGCAGGCAAAAAGACCAATAACTTCGTACAGGACATCCATATGTTCCTGAACGAAAAGTTCTATGTCACCCTGCTGACCCTGCCGGTGCTGGGCGTGGTGGTGTTCACCATCGTGCCTCTGTTCATCCTGATCGCAGTGGCCTTCACCAATTACGACCAGCAGCATATGCCGCCCAACGCCCTGTTCACCTGGGTGGGACTGACCAATTTCTTCACCCTGTTCGGAGGCGGGCAGTCTCTTTCGCTGACCTTCGGCTACGCTTTCGGCAAGATCCTGGTCTGGACTCTGGTATGGGCCTTCTTCGCCACCTTCACCACCTTTTTCGGCGGCGTCTTTCTGGCGATGCTCATCAATGACAAAAAGACCAAGTTCCCCAAGCTGTGGCGGACGCTGTTCATGGTCACCATCGCGGTGCCGCAGTTCGTCACGCTGCTGCTGGTGCGCAACTTCTTCAGCGACAACGGCATCTTCAACACCATGATGTCCAACATCGGGGTGACCGACTTTTTGCACACCATCGGCATCCTCAGCCCCGGCATGGACCACATCCCCTTCCTGACCGAGGCTTCCTGGGCCAAAGTGATGATCATCCTCATCAATATCTGGGTGGGCGTGCCGTACCAGATGCTGATCGCCACCGGCGTTTTGATGAACATCCCCAGCGATATGCTGGAGGCCGCCCGCATCGACGGCGCAAGCCCCTGGCAGCAGTTCATCCACATCAAGATGCCCTACCTGCTCAGCGTGCAGGGGCCGGCCCTCGTCACCGACTTTGTCAAGAACGTCAACAACTTCAACGTCATCTACCTGCTGACCCAGGACGTCTACGTCACCACCGACCAGGCGATGGCCTCGTCCAGCGCCAAAGAGGTCGATCTGCTGGTCACCTGGCTGTTCCGTCTGACGCAGGAGCAGTACAACTACAAGATGGCTGCGGTCATCGGCATCATGGTGTTCATTGTCTGCGCGGTGTTCACGGTGGTGTGCTTCCGGTTCATCAATAAGAAGGAGGCGGCTTTCTCATGACGCAGGCAAGTACAATGGATACCCAAAAGCAGCTGCGGATGGGACGCATCCGGCGCGGCGTGGACGGCGCGGTCCGCCATCTGGTGCTGATCGGCCTTTCGGTGGTGTGGCTGGTGCCTATCCTCTGGCTGCTGGTCACCAGCCTGTCCACCTACGCGGGCATCAATTTCCGCACCTTCTTCCCCGATCACTACACCTTCCAGAACTACATCGACATCCTGTTCCACTCTGACTCGGTGGCGCAGTTCCCCCGGTGGTTCATGAACACCTTTGTGGTGGCCTGTTTCAACTGCGTGATCTCCACCGCCTTTGTGGTGATGGTAGCCTACGCCATGAGCTGCTGCAAGTTCAAGAGCCGCCGCCTGCTGCAAAACCTGTCGGTGACGGTCAACCTGTTCCCCGGCGTGCTGGCCATGATCGCAGTTTATTTCGTCCTGCGCTACCTCAACCTGACCAACTCCTACGCCGGCCTGATCATGGTCTATGCCGGCTCGTCCGGCCTTGGGTACCTAATCTGCAAGGGCTTCTTTGACACTGTACCGGTCTCCCTGCGGGAGGCCGCCAAGCTGGACGGCGCATCGGAAGCGCAGACCTTCTTCCATGTCGTCCTGCCCATGTCCAAGCCCATCCTGGTCTACACCGTCATCAACTCCTTCATGACCCCCTGGACCGACTTCGTGATGGCCAAGATGATCCTGAACTCGGGCATCAGCGCCGACTGGACCGTCTCGATTGGCCTGTACAACATGCTCTCGCGCACGCTGGTCAACGATTACTTTGCCTTGTTCTGTGCAGGCAGCGTGCTGGTCTCCATCCCCATCTCGGTGCTGTTCATCATCATGCAGAAGTTCTACGTTGCAGGAATCACCTCCGGCGCAGACAAAGGTTAAACCTTCTTCTTTCTTCTTCATCTCCCCACACGCCAAAGCCCCGGGCCGCCTGCAACAAGGCTGCCCAGGGCTTACATTTTGGGGATAAGTTTTTGTACTTCCCCGACAAAAAGTAACGTCAATCATTGTTATCTCGCCCAGAATTTCAAGTTCTCACTTGACGCCCCGCTTTGTTCATGGTATCCTCTATCCCACACCAGCTGCTTTAGTACGCTAAACAGCCGTCCCGCAGCCACACCGAACCATTTTGCCGCCGTTCACCTACGACAAAATCCTTTGGTCCCCTGCGGGGCGGCTTTCTTATATTCCGAGAGAATTTGCAGCCGGGCGACCGGCCTGCAATTCTTCATACCCGCACTTTTAAAACTTCATGAGCCGT
>OVXI01000083.1_pt1 | contig 24745 bp, 20 predicted proteins | sample 1732031 | NCBI WGS metagenome assembly OVXI01 (sample SAMEA4545821, study PRJEB24839) | metagenome | biome: chicken; feature: ceca content | place: Italy | collected 2013-05 | reverse complement strand
CCAAGCCCCCCATCCCCCTGCGCCCTGCCGCCCGGTACCTTGCTCAGGTGGTGGAATGCAAGACCCTTCAAAAGGGGGATACCACCGGCTATGCGGCGGTGTGCCGGGTACAAAAGACCACCCGGGCTGCCATTGTGGCGGTGGGCAGCGAAAACGGCTACGGCTACGTGGGAGGGCCGGACAACTACCTGCTCCGGGATATGGTGTACTACTTCCGGGAGCTGTTCCGCCTGAGCCGGAAGCTGCCCGGGGTGACTTATCAGGGAAAACGCCTTCCCCTGGTAGGCCGGGTGGGGAACCAGTACACCCTCTTCGACGCCTCCGGCACCGATATACACCCCGGCGACTACGTGGAGGCCCAGGTCCCCACCGTCATCCCCCGCACCAATCTGGTCTTTGTAGAGGAATAAGCCTCAGGGCCCATTGCCAAACGCAATGGGCCCTTTTCGGCACCAAAGGCTCCCTTGTTAAAGGGAGCTGGCACGGCGTAGCCGTGACTGAGGGATTCACAGTTGGCACTTTTTCAAAGTACAAGCCCATGTGGAAACCTGCCAGCCTTTTATCCCCCCGCCTCGGCGGTGCCGAGGCACCCCCGCAATGGCCGGGGGGCTTTGGTCTGCTGCACCCAAAGGCTCCCTTGTGAAAGGGAGCTGGCAAAAATCTCTGATTTTTGCCTGAGGGATTCACAGTAGGCACTTTTTCAAAGTATAAACCCATGTGAAGCGGCAAAAGCCCATAGCTCCCTCCGGGAGGGAGGTACAAACGAAGCCTTCTGCAAGGTAACGATATTGGGCAGAGTTTGGCAGTCCAATTCTTTTGGATAAAAGAGTTTACAAAAAATTCCTTTGCCCAACAGGGGATTGTGGGATATAGTATAAGTAAGGAAATTATCAGGAGGTGGCAACTGTGCGCATTAAATTTATCGGTGCAACCCATGAAGTGACCGGCAGCTGCACGCTGCTGGAGGTCTGCGGCAAGCAATACCTGGTGGACTGCGGCATGGAGCAGGGGAAGGACACCTTTGAAAACGTCCCCCTGCCGGTGTCCGCCGGGGACATTCAGGCGGTCTTTCTGACCCACGCCCACATTGACCATTCCGGTATGCTGCCCAAGCTCTACAAAGAGGGCTTCCGGGGCTCTATCTACGCCACGGAAGCCACCTGCGACCTGTGTGACATTATGCTGAGGGACTCTGCCCATATCCAGATGTCCGAGGCGGATTGGCAGAACCGGAAGGCCCAGCGGGCAGGAGAACCCCTGGTGGAGCCGGTGTACGATTTGAACGATGCCATCGGCGCCATCTCCTGCTTCCGCAGGTGCCACTACGGCGAGCTGATTCACATGGGGGAGGGCATTGAAATCCGGTTTACGGATGTGGGGCACCTGCTGGGCTCCGCCTGTATCGAGATGTGGCTGAAGGAGGAGGGGCAGACCCGGAAAATCGTCTTCAGCGGCGATGTGGGCAATACCAACCAGCCCATCATCAAAGACCCCCAGAAGGTGGCCCATACGGACTACCTGGTGATCGAATCCACCTACGGCGACCGGCTCCACGAAAAGCCCAAGGATACCCTGGAGGAGCTGGCGCAGATTATCAAAACCACCCTGGACCGGGGGGGCAACCTGGTGATTCCCTCCTTTGCGGTGGGCAGAACCCAGGAGATGCTCTATGCCATCCGGCAGATTCACCACAAAGGGCTACTTCCGGACTATCCGGAATTTCCGGTGTATGTGGACAGTCCCCTGGCGGTGGAGGCCACAGGCATCTTCCTCCAATGCGACCACAGCTGCCTGGATGAGGAAACCCTGGCCCTGGTAAAGGAGGGCATCAACCCCATCTGGTTCCCGGGGGTGACCCTCTCCGTCACCTCGGAGGAATCCAAAGCCATTAACTTCGACACCCGGCCCAAGGTGATTCTCTCGGCCAGCGGCATGTGCGAGGCGGGCAGAATCCGCCATCACCTGAAGCACAACCTGTGGAGTGAGAAGAATACCATCTTGTTTGTGGGCTACCAGGCAGAAGGCTCTCTTGGCAGAAGGCTTTTGCAGGGTGTTCCATCGGTGAAGCTCTTTGGAGAGGAAATTGCGGTAAACGCCCAAATCCGGGAGCTCCACGGCACCAGCGGCCACGCCGACCAGGCAGGGCTCATTGCCTGGCTGGAGGGCTTCCAGGAAAAGCCTCAGATGGTATTTGTGAACCATGGCGACGATGAAGCCTGCACCGCCTTCCGGAACCTGCTGCGGCAGAAGGGCTATGCTGCGGAGGCCCCCTTCAGCGGCATGGAGTACGACCTGAGAACCGGGCGGATGACCGCCTACCGGGAGGGCATCCCGGTGAAGCGGGAGCAGAAAGCCCAGTCCCGGGCCCAGGCGGTATACGCTGAGCTTCTGGCGGCGGCAGAGGGCCTGCTGGCTCTGGCGAAAAAGAGCAAGGGCCGCACCAACAAGGATTTGGCAAAATTCACCGCCCAGATTCGCAATCTCATAGAAAAGTGGAAGTAATCCCATGAAAAACACCCATGGAAGCGGGACGCTTCCATGGGTGCCAGCTTGTTAAAATATATTTTGACAAGCTGGCAGACTGTCAAGAAAGGCACAAAGCCAAGCAAACGCCGCCCGTCGGCGTACATGAAGTACGGTAGGGTGGCGTTTGCGCAGGAAGGCAAAAGCTTTGCGGAGCAAAAAATTTTGGGCTTAGGGGATGCGGTGCATTCCTTTCCTGTCCCATCCCTGGGAGAGGAAGCCCTGACAGTGTTCTTTCGCTTTTGCCGGTTTGGGACTTTATTGATAGTATGACACCCATGGAAGTTCCGTTCTTCCATGGGTGTTTCTTCACATACGGGCAGCGCCTGCGGCTTTGAGCTGAAGCTGCAGCTTGTCTGCAATGAGGGCGATGAATTCGGAATTGGTGGGCTTGCCTTTGGTGTTGGACACGGTGTAGCCGAAAAACCGCTGTAAGGTGTCCAGATCCCCTCTGTCCCAGGCCACCTCGATGGCGTGGCGGATGGCCCGCTCCACCCGGCTGGGGGTAGTCTGGAAGGCCTTGGCCACCTGGGGGTAGAGTACCTTGGTGATGGCGTTGATTACATCCATATCTCCCACGGCAATGATGATGGCCTCCCGGAGATACTGGTAGCCCTTGATATGGGCGGGAACGCCGATTTCGTGGATGATGTTGGTGACCATGGTTTCGATGTTGGGCTGTCCGGACTGCTTGGAGGGCAGCACCTTGACCTGCTGGGAATCCCCCCGGATTTCCTGGAGCCGTTCTACCAGGGCATCCATATCGCAGGGCTTCAGCATCAGATACCGCACTCCCAAATTGGCACTGGCGGAAGCCACATAGTCGGTGATAAATCCGGATGTAGCCAGCACCACAGGCCGATGCTCCATGGTGCTGAGGGCTTTCAGGACGGAGATGCCGTCCTTCTTTGCCAGCATCAGATCCAGCACCAGAATGTCCGGTCTTCGCTGGGAAACCAGCAGCACCGCCTGTTCCCCTTCGTTGGCGGTGCCCACTACCTGAAAGGCCTCGGTTTTTTCCAGAGCTGCCGTCAGATAGCTGCAAAAATCCTCTGAATTGTCTGCAATAATTACACTTGTTCGATGATCCATAACTTCCTCTCCTGACTTCTCAAGATTGCTCTCCCTTCTGCGGCAGGCGACCCTACCTGATTTGCGACAAATATAATTTAGCATAATAGAGCATATTTTGCAAGGACAAACCGAAACAATCGCTCGACAAAAATGCAGAGAAAATTACGAAAAATGATAAAATTCCAAACAAATCGACAGCAATCGCCCTGTGGATAAAAATGCCTTTCAAGTTGACGAAGGCGGACAGATGTTATACAATGGAGAAAACTTTTTTGGAGGAATGTGCCATGAATGAAGTATGGAATCTGGAGCCGATCTACAAGGGCTTCTCTGACCCTGCCTTTGCCCGGGACTATGAGTCTCTCAAGGCTCTGGTGCAGGAGCTGAAAACCTTTTCCGATGGTCTGGAGGGCATGGAGCCGCTGGCGGGGCTCACCCGGGGCATTGCCCTGGCAGAGGAGCTGACCCGGCTGGTGGAAAAGCTTGCAGAGTATGCCAGCCTGCGCCAGTCCGCCGACACCCGGGACCAGGAGGCCGGTTCCCAGATGGGCCGGATTATGGCTCTGTACTCCGACACCGCCGCCCCTCTGGCTGCCTTCTCCCAGTGGGCCAGCAGCCTTGAGAACCTTCAGGAGCTGGTGGCAGGGGATGAGAACCTCCGGGACTATGGCTACTATTTTGAGAACATGAAAAAGTCCAGCCGTTACCTGCTCCCCGGCATGGGTGAGGAGATTATGGCCCGGATGGAGCTCTCCGGCGGCAGTGCCTGGGCAGACCTTCACTCCTACATCACCAGCACCCTGCCTGTCAAGTACCGGGACAAGACCATCAACCTGTCTGCGGTGCGGAACCTGGCTTACGATGAGGACGCCCAGGTGCGGAAGGACGCCTACGAGGCAGAGCTGGCGGCATACCCTGCCATCCGGGACTCTGCGGCCTTCGCCCTGAATTCCATCAAGCTGGAGACCATCAGCGATTGCAAGCTCCGGGGCTACACCTCCCCTCTGGACAGAACCCTGGAAAATTCCCACATGGAGAAAAAGACCCTTACCGCCATGCTGGAGGCCATGGACGAGTACCTGCCCAAGTTCTGGCAGTACCTGAAGGCCAAGGGCAAGGCTCTGGGTCACGAAAACGGCCTTCCCTGGTATGACCTGTTCGCCCCCATGGGCAAGGCTTCCACCAGGTTTTCCACGGAGGACGCCCGGAATTACCTGGTGAAGCTGTTCTCCGGCTTTGACCGGGAGCTGGCGGACATGGTGGCCAAGGCCTTTGATGAGGCCTGGATTGACTTCTACCCCAGAGACGGCAAGGTAGGCGGTGCCTTCTGCGCCGGGGTGGAGTGCCTGGGGGAGAGTCGGATTCTCACCAACTTCGACGGCCTCTTTACGGACGTGGTGACCCTGGCCCATGAGCTGGGACACGCCTTCCACAACCAGTGCATCCGCAGCCACCGGCCCCTGAACCACGACTACTCCATGCCTGTGGCGGAGACCGCCTCCACCTTCAATGAGTGCGTGGTGATGGCTGCCGCCATTGCCGGCGCCAGGGACACCCAGGAGCAGCTGGCTCTCATTGAGTCCCAGCTCCAGGACGCCACCCAGATTATCTGCGACATTTACTCCCGGTACCGCTTTGAGACCATGGTCTTTGCAAACCGGGAGCAGGACTTCATGCACGCCGACACCCTGTGCGGCTTCATGGAAAAGGCCCAGAAGGAATCCTACGGCGACGGCCTGGATCCTGAGTTTCTTCACCCCTATATGTGGGTGTGCAAGGGCCACTACTACGGCCCCACCTTCTATAACTTCCCCTACGCCTTCGGCGGCCTCTTTGCCCGGGGCCTGTACGCCCAGTACCAGCAGGAGGGCGAGGCTTTCGTACCCAAGTACAAAAAGCTCCTGTACACCACCCCCGTTGCCAGCGTGGAGGATACCGCCAAGGTGGCAGGCATTGACTTAGGAGACAAGAACTTCTGGCGCAGCGCTTTGCAGACCATTGCCGACCAGATTGATTTGTTCTGCAAACTGATTGGAGAATAAGCCATGGAAAAGATTACGGAACTGAGAAACTTTCTGGACAGCGCCCACAGCGTCTACCACGCCGTTGCAGGCCTTGTGTGGGATCTGGAGGCGGCAGGCTACACCTGTCTTTCCGAGGGGGAAAACTGGGAGCTGGTTCCCGGGGGGAAGTATTACCTGACCCGGGGGGGCAGTGCCCTCATCGCCTTCCGGGTGCCGGAAGGGGAGCCCACCGGATTTTTGATGAGCGCCAGCCACTCTGACCGTCCCACCTTCAAGGTGAAGGAAAACGGAGAGCTTGCCGGCACCTACACCCGCCTTTCCGTGGAGAAATACGGCGGAATGATTATGAGCACCTGGCTGGATCGGCCTCTGTCCCTGGCAGGCCGGGTGCTGGTGGAAACCCCTGTGGGGGTGGAGAGCCGGCTTCTGGACATTGACCGGGATCTGCTTCTCATTCCCAGCGTGGCCATCCACATGAACCGGAAGGTGAATGAGGGCTACGCCTGGAACCCGGCGGTGGATACCCAGCCCCTGATGGGTGGGAAGGACAGCGCCGGAAAGCTTCAGGAGCTTCTGGAAAAGACCGCCGGCGGGAAGGTGCTGGGCCATGACCTGTACCTGTACGTCCGGCAAAAGTCCTCCCTCTGGGGCGTTTCGGAGGAGTTTCTCTCCGCTCCTGCCCTGGATGACCTGGCCTGTGCCTGGGGCTGCACCCAGGGCTTCCTGAATGCAAAGGACAGCGGCAGCCTTCCTGTGCTGTGCGTGTTCGACAGCGAGGAGGTAGGCTCCAGCTCCGTCCAGGGTGCAGCCTCCTGCCTGCTGGAAAGCGTGCTGGGCAGAATCTGCCAGGCCCTGAATCTGGATAAGGAGCGGATGCTGAGCAACGCCTTCATGGTGTCGGCGGACAACGCCCACGCCATCCACCCCAACCACCCGGAGTATGCCGACAGCCAGAACGCCCCGGTGCTGGGTGGGGGTGTGGTGCTGAAGTTCAACGCCAACCAGCGCTACACCACCGACGGGGTATCCGCTGCCATCTTCCGGAAGGTGTGCAGGAAGGCGGAGGTCCCGGTGCAGACCTACTACAACCGGGCAGACCTGCCCGGCGGCTCCACCCTGGGAAATATCTCCCTTTCCCACGTGTCCGTGCCCACCGCCGACATCGGCCTTCCCCAGCTGGCCATGCACGCAAGCTACGAGACCATGGCAGCCTCCGACGTGACCGCCCTGGTGGCGGCCATGACCGGCTACTACGGCAGCACCCTCACCTGCCAGCGGGACGGCAGCTACATCCTGGCATAACCCCATCCCCCGGAGTTTCCTCCGGGGGTTTTGTTTAATCTACACAAAAATGACCGTCGATTTTTGGGAGCGAACCCGGAAGTTGTTGCATAAACCGCCTTGCAACCCATGGGAAAATATGATAAAATTCTCCTATCCGGGCATTGTGTGTCTACTCCACAAAATAGGCCCACGATGTTAATTAAAGGAGGATATGTTAACCCCGTCTGACTCACGGTGCGGCAGTGTGGAGACCTGTCGTAATACTGACCTCAGCAAGCCTGGGGCAGCGAGAGCATACGCGAGGAGTCGGTATGCTTAGAGTCGTAAAGTATGGCAAGTGTAACCCTGAAGAATGTGATGAAGATCTACCCCTACAACGGCGACGACGCCAAGAAAGCCAAGAAGAAGAAAAAGGGCGACCATCACGAAGAAGAAAAGAAGGTTAACCTGCAAATCACCGACAGAGGTGTGGTGGCTGTGCAGCAGTTCAACCTGGAAATCGCCGACAAGGAATTCATCGTTCTGGTTGGTCCCTCCGGCTGTGGTAAGTCTACCACCCTGCGTATGATTGCAGGTCTGGAGGAGATTACGGAAGGTGAGCTGTACATCGGTGACCGCCTGGTGAACGATGTGGCCCCCAAGGACCGGGATATCGCCATGGTATTCCAGAACTACGCTCTGTACCCCCACATGACCGTTTACGAGAACCTGGCCTTCGCCCTGAAGCTGCGTCACACCCCCAAGGATGAGATCAAGCGGAAGGTTGAGGAGGCAGCCGCCATCCTGGACATCACCCAGTACCTGGGCCGTAAGCCCAAGGCTCTGTCCGGCGGTCAGCGTCAGCGTGTTGCCATCGGCCGTGCCATCGTCCGTAACCCCCAGGTTATGCTGATGGACGAGCCTCTGTCCAACCTGGACGCCAAGCTCCGTAACCAGATGCGTGCCGAGATCATCAAGCTCCGCAAGAGCATCGACACCACCTTTATCTATGTTACCCACGACCAGACCGAGGCTATGACCCTGGGCGACCGGATCGTCATTATGAAGGACGGTTTCATCCAGCAGATCGGCACTCCTCAGGAGGTCTTTAACCATCCCTACAACCTGTTCGTAGCCGGATTCATCGGCTCTCCCCAGATGAACTTCTTTGATGCCAAGCTGGTCAAGGAAAACGGCAAGTACGTTGTCTGCCTGGGCAGCTACAAGGTGGCTCTGTCCGAGGAGAAGCAGAAGGCTCTGAGCGCCAACAACGTGGCCGAGCAGGACGTGACTCTGGGTGTCCGCCCCGAGCACATTACCCTTACCGATTCCGGCGTGGCAGCCAAGGTGGATGTGAGCGAAATGATGGGCTCCTCCGTACATCTGCATGTAAACGCCAATGGCAAGGATGTGGTCATCATCGTATCCACCATGGATATGACCGGCGCACAGGTTGCAGCCCTGACCACCGGCGCGAACGTGCAGTTCGCCTTCGGCGGCAACAACTGCCATGTCTTCTCCAAGGAGACCAGCATCAACCTGGAAGCCTGATACCCAAGCTGCATTTGCAGGCCTGCCCCTGGCAGGCCTGCTTTTTTGTGAAATGTTCTAAAATTGTGGAATTGAGCGGAAAATTTCCGCCGGTTCCCTTGACAAAACATAAGAATCGTATTATTCTCATATGGTATGCTGCCGTGGAAAAAGGTATTTTTTCCCATGTATGGGTCTGAGAATGTACGAAACGGGTGATACTAAGGAATCTCTGAACAAATCGTCTGCGGCTGGACAGCGGATCTTTTTCGCCAGCCATGCAGAATGAAAAACAGGAAATACATACAGTATTCCCCTGTTTTCCATTCTTTTGTCTGACAAAAAATCTCTCGCTGCCAGCTCTTGCCTATTTATTCAGAGCTTCCCTAACTCTGGCACCCGGACCCGGGATGGCTCATACACTATATCTGGATGAGGGTGCCGGACACCTTCTGATAAGGAGCTTTTCTATTGCGTAAAAGTGGTATTCTGATGCACATTACCAGCCTGCCCGGGCCCTATGGATTGGGTACCATGGGCAAGGCTGCCTATGATTTTGTAGATTTTTTGGCTGCGGCGGGGCAAAGCCTCTGGCAGATTCTGCCCCTGACCCCTACGGGCTACGGGGATTCTCCCTACCAGTCCTGCTCCGCCTTTGCCGGCAACGAATATCTCATTGACCTGCCCACCCTCCAGCAGGAGGGACTTCTGGAGCCGGGGGAGCCGGAGGGCTTTTCCTGGGGGCAGGGCCCCAAATGGGCAGACTTCGGCCTTTTGTACCAGTCCCGGCGGAAGGTGCTGGCCCTGGCCTACGCCCGGTTCCGGCCGGATGGGGACTACGAGGCATTTTGCCGGGAGAACGCCCACTGGCTGGGGGATTACGCCCTGTATATGACCCTGAAGGACAAATTCCAGGGCCTTCCCTGGTACCGGTGGGAGGAACCCCTCAAGCACCGGGAGCCGGAAGCTCTGTGGCAGCTTCGCCAGAGCCTGGGAAAAAAGCTGGACTTCTACAAGTTTATCCAGTACCAGTTCTACCGCCAGTGGAACGCCCTGCGGCAGTACGCCAAAGAGAAGGGCATTGCCATTTTGGGGGATGTGCCCATTTATGTGCCCCTGGATTCCTGTGAGGTTTGGTGCAATCCGGAGCTTTTCCAGCTGGACGAGAGCCTGACCCCCACGGCGGTGGCAGGCTGCCCCCCGGATGCCTTCTCCGATGACGGACAGCTCTGGGGAAACCCTCTGTACCGCTGGGAGCGGCACAAGGCCGACGGCTACAGCTGGTGGATTCGCCGGCTCTCTGCCGCCGGACGGCTTTATGATGGGGTGCGGCTGGACCATTTCCGGGGCTTTGAAAGCTACTGGGCCGTGCCCTACGGGGACGAAACCGCCAAAAACGGAAAATGGGAAAAGGGCCCGGGGCTGGACTTTATAAAGGCCATGGAGAAGGCCCTGCCGGAGATTTCCTTTGTGGCGGAGGATCTGGGGCTTCTGACCCCGGAGGTGCTGCAGCTTCGGGAGGATTCGGGACTGCCGGGCATGAAGGTGCTGCAGTTTGCCTTCGATTCCCGGGAGCCGTCGGAGTACCTGCCTTACCTTCATGTGAGAAATTCCGTGTGCTATACCGGCACCCACGACAATATGACCACCACCCAGTGGCTCCGGGAGGCCCCGGAGGAGACGGTGGCCTACGTCCGGGAATATATGTGCTTGACGGAAGAAGAAGGGCTTACCTGGGGTGTGATCCGCACCGCCATGGGAAGCGTCTGCGATTTGTGCGTGGTGCCTATGCAGGACTACCTGAACCTGGGGGGCGAGGCCCGGATGAACTTCCCCGGCACCATGTCCAACGCCAACTGGACCTGGCGCATGGCTCCCGGAAGCTGCACCCCTGCACTGGCGGAAAAAATATACAATCTCACGGCCCTTTACGGGCGTTTGCATGAAACGAAAGAAAAAATTTTAGAGGCAAAAGGAGTAGAAAAGCATGAGTTATAATTGCCTGAACATTCTGAAGTGGACGGAGGCCCAGCTGAAGTACACCTGTGACGTATCTCTGCGGGATGCCACCCCCCAGCAGCTCCATGAGGCTCTGGGCCAGGCGGTGATGATGGCTATTTCCGAAAACTGGAACCATAGCAAGCACACCCGTATGCATGAGCGAAAGGCTTATTACTTCTCCGCCGAGTATCTCATTGGACGGCTGGTGTATTCCAACCTGTATAACCTGGGGATTCTGGACGAGATGAAGAAGCTCTTTGCAGAGCAGGGCGTGGACCTGGCCATCCTGGAGGACATCGAGGATGCAGCTCTGGGCAACGGCGGCCTGGGCAGACTGGCTGCCTGCTTCCTGGATTCCGCTGCCAGCACGGACATTCCTCTGTCCGGCTACGGCCTGCGGTACAAGTTCGGCCTGTTCAAGCAGAGCTTCGACGAGTACGGAAACCAGAAGGAGAATGCGGACGACTGGTCCAAGTACGGCGACCCCTGGTCCTACCGCCGGTATAACCACACCGTGAAGGTGTCCTTCCCGGACCACACGGTACTGGCAGTTCCCTATGACGTGCCTGTCATCGGCTACGGCACCAAGAACATCAACACCCTCCGGCTGTGGCAGTGCGAGGCCGAGGAGGAGCTGGACTTCAACGCCTTCAATGACCAGGACTATCTCCGGGCCCTGACCCAGAAGAACAAGGCCGAGGACATTACCCGTGTGCTGTACCCCAACGACTCCACCTGGGAGGGCAAGCGGCTGCGTATCAAGCAGCAGTATGTGCTGTCCTCTGCCTCTTTGCAGGATATGCTGCGGATTTATAAGACCGCCCACGGCTCCGACCTGTCCCACTTTGCGGACTTCTATGCGGTGCAGCTCAACGACACCCACCCGGCTATGTCCATCCCCGAGCTGATTCGCCTGCTGATGAAGGAGGGTATGGACTTCGACCAGAGCTTTGCCGTGGCCCAGAAGACCTTCTCCTACACCAACCACACCGTTATGGGTGAGGCTCTGGAGAAGTGGAACCTGGATTTGCTGCGCAGCGTGGTGCCGGAAATCGTGGACATCATCCTGCGGATTGATGCCAAGCTCCGTGCCGAGCACCCCGGCCTGTTCATTGTCCAGGACAATACCGCCCACATGGCAAACCTCAGCGTGTATGTAAGTTCTTATGTAAACGGCGTTGCTGAGATTCACTCCCAGATTCTGAAGGATGACCTGTTCCATCAGTGGTACCAGGTGTTCCCCGAGCGGTTCCAGAACAAGACCAACGGTGTCACTCCCCGGCGCTGGCTGGGCCTGTGCAACCCGGAGCTGACCCAGATGATCAAGTACCGGGTAGGCGGCGACTTCCTGAAGGATCTGGACCGTCTGAGCAAGCTCAAGCCCATGATCGACGACGACATGGTGCGTCAGTTCAACGAGATCAAGCGGAAGAAGAAGGAGCAGCTGTGCCAGGTGGTTGCCAAGCATGAGGGCGTGGAGCTGAACCCCGACTTCATCTTCGACGTGCAGGTCAAGCGCCTCCACGAGTATAAGCGGCAGCTGCTGAACGCCCTGTCCATCGTGGATATCTACTTCCGCCTGAAAGACGGGAGCCTGCCTGACTTCCAGCCCACGGTGTACCTGTTCGGCGCCAAGTCCGCCCCCGGCTACGCCCGGGCCAAGGCCATCATCCGCTATATCAACCGCATTGCCAAGATGATCAACAGCGATCCCCAGGTGCATGATAAGCTGAAGGTGGTATTCGTTCAGAACTATAACTGCTCCTATGCCGAGCATATCATCCCCGCTGCGGATATTTCCGAGCAGATTTCCCCTGCAGGCACCGAGGCCTCCGGCACCGGCAACATGAAGCTGATGCTCAACGGCGCTGTGACCCTGGGCACCCTGGACGGCGCCAACGTGGAGATCGTGAAGGAAGCAGGCCAGGAGAACAACTATATCTTCGGCGCCACCGTGGAGCAGATCAACGCCAGCCGGGATTCCTACTATGCCCGGGGCATCTACGACACCAACCCCCGTCTCCACCGGGCCATCGATACCCTGGTGGACGGCACCGTACCCACGGACGACGACCAGAGAGAGCTGTACCATGCCTTGCTGGACGGCACCAGCTGGCACAAGGCAGACCACTACTTCCTGCTGCTGGACTATGAATCCTACATGGATGCCAAGCTCCGGGCCAACCGGGACTATGCCGACCGGCTTGCCTTCGGCAGAAAGTGCCTGATGAACGTGGCCAGCGCCTCCAAGTTCTCCTCTGACCGTACCATCCGTCAGTACGCCAACGAAATCTGGCACATCAAGCCCACCCAGTACTAAGAAAAAGGCCGCAGCTTCTGGCTGCGGCCTTTTTGCGGAAAAGCCCTAAGGAGATTATTATACCCCTTGCCTGACCTTACCAGCCGAAAAAGAACACAAGCCTATCGGCTTATGGGGGCAGCGACACAAACGCTATTTACAGGAACATAACAGGACATTTTACACTACGCTGCTTACAAGTGGCAAGTTAAATGAATATCTTGCCGATGTCGATAAACAGGCGAAGGAATGCTTTGAAAGGCTTGTGGAACAGATGAAGCGGTCACAAGACATAACAGAACAGTTAAAGTCAGAAAACGCCATAGAATGGGTACAAAAAATGAATAGCATACGGGCGTGTGCGATAGAGGTTGTAAATAACGAGATAATCTACGCATAACTATTTTGGAGGCAGGACATTTCCTGCCTCTTTTATTATCTATTGACACGATTATAGGGATTTGATATAATAGCAATATTACTAATAGTAACATATAGGAGAAGCGTATGGATAATATAATACTCGGTCTTTTACTGTTGAGCAGCAGAACAATTTATCAGTTGCGTGAAAGAATAGATAAAGGGCTTAATATGATGTATAGCAGCAGTATGGGAAGTATACAAGCTGCTATAAAGAAATTGCTTAATTGTGGATATATTCAGTATGAAGAAGCTGTTGAAAATGGGAAATATAAAAAAATTTATTCCATAACCGATAGTGGGAAACAGCATTTTATTGAGTGGGTATCCACACCAATGGAAATACAGAGCAGCAAAAATCCTGAATTGGCTAAATTATATTTTATGGGTTTTTCAACAAAAGAAAAGCGTGAGGCAGGATTACAAGAGTATATTTCAAAGTTAAAGGAACAGTATGATGTGTTGAATGCCATTTGTAAGGAAGCAGAAAATGTCAAGGTTCCTGATGAAGATAAGGACATTCTCCATTATCAGCTTACCGCAGCTCGATATGGCAAAGATTTTATGAAATTCAATATCGAGTGGTATCAAAAACTTCTTGATGAAATGAGAGTAAGAAAGATATGAAATCAATAAAGTTAGCTAATTCGCCAATTACATATTTTATCAGTGGAACAGATCGTACTGAATGGATACTTTTTATTCACGCCGCTTTTGTTAATCATAATATGTTCAAATCACAGTTTGAGTATTTTCATAACAAATATAATATTTTGACTATTGATATTATTGGTCATGGGCAGTCAAGGGATACCAAAAAAGGAGATGGCATAGATAAGATGTCAGAATGGATATTCGACATCTTAAAGGTAGAAAATATCGAAAAAGTACACATTGTCGGCGTTTCATTAGGAGCAGTACTGGCACAGGATTTTGCGAATCATCATCCAAACTCAGTAAGCTCATTGGCATGCTTTGGAGGATATGACATCAATAATTTTGATATTAAAATGCAAAAGAAAAATGGTGTGAAACAGATGGCAATGATGTTGAAAGCCCTCTTTTCGGTCAAGTGGTTTGCAAAAGAAAACAAGAAAATTTCTGCGCATACTTTACAGGCGCAAAATGAGTTTTTTGATATGAACATACTTTTTCCAAAAAAGTCATTTATGTTTCTGGCAACGCTCAATAGTATGATAAATAAGTATAAAACTGGAAAACGAAATTACCCTTTGTTGATTGGATGTGGAAGCTTTGATATTCCAATGGAATTAGAGGCAGTAAAACAATGGAAAATAAGTGAGCCAAATTGTAGGGTAGTTATTTTTGAAAATGCAGGGCACTGTGTCAATATGGATGTGCCACGGGAGTTTAATGAAACTATGGAGGATTTTTGGACAAGTGCAGAATAAAGAGACTGATTGTAAATTTGTATTATGCCCTGTCTGCGGCAATAAAACCCGAACAAAGATACAAGAAGATACCGAGATGAAAAACTTTCCTCTCTACTGTCCGAAGTGCAAGAAAGAAACACTTATCAATGTTCAAGATATGAAAATCACGCTTGCAGTCAGTAAATAACTATGTATGCCGCCGCTATGGGTAAACCATAACGGCGGTTTTTCAATGCCTATCGGCTATCTCTGTCAATGGATTTCTTACGCTGTTTTTGCGGTGGCTTCTGCTTGTTGCGTTCCTGTATCTCACGCCTCCACCCCACCAATGGGGGGCAAAGCAAGTCCGCCCAAAAGCTCCGCCAGGTGCTTTTCCCAATCCTGGGCCCCGGCATCCCCTGAATAAACACCCCCTCCCATGGGAGCAATCCCACAGGAGGGGGTATGGGTTTTTAGGGGGGATTTTACCAGGCAAAGTAGTAGCCGCTGCCTACAGCTGGACGGACATCCAGCTCCTCCGCCTGAAGGGTTTGCAGATTCAGGCGCATCAGGGAGCAGTTCATCCCGTCTTTGTGGATGGTGGTAAAGTACAGGTAGTCCTCTGTTACCGCCTGAATCTGGATGGAGGGCATCTGGCTGTTTTCGTAAATCACCGTCTCCGTCTGGTCCTCTTTGTTGTAGAAGGTGATGGTGCCGTAGCCCTTGTAGTACTGCCCGTTGGGGGCGTAGGTCAGATAGGAGTCCCGGTGGCTGGCAAGGCGTGTGCCGCACTCCATATCCTTGTCCCCCCAGCACTCCCCGGATTCTCCGGTGGTCAGGTCATAGTACGCCTCTCCGTAATAGCCATAGTACAGCCGGTCGTCCTGAATCAGGAAGGCGGTGCAGTTGGGCTTGCCGGAGCCCACGGGGGCGTCTGCAATCAGCTGCAGGTCGCTGCCATCCGGGTTGCACACATAGATGGCGGAGCTGATTTCGCTGGTGCCGGTGGTTTTGCAGGCGTAGTACAGCCGGTTCTTGTAGAAGCCGATGGCGCAGATGTAGTCATAGGAGCCGGGCGCCATGGTAAATTCTGTAAGCCCCGGCAGAGCTTTGCCCAGGGTGTAAACCGTCCCCTGGTACTGGGCAATGTTGGAGGAGAACACCGGCAGCACCACAAATTTCACATATTCCGGGGGGATTTTCTCCCGGTAAGCACCCACGGTGGTGCTGGCAAGGTTGTGCAGGTCTCCGTAGAGCAGCAGGCTGGGGTCGTACTGAGAGGTCTCCTCCCACCGGGTCAGGAAGGTCTGGGCGTTCACCAGCTTCTGTCCCAGTTCCTCCATGGTCATGGTGTCCCCGGCCTTTTCCAGAATCTCCGAGGCAGAGGCCTCCGGGTTCTTGGCCAGATATTCGTTTTTCCAGGCGCTGTAAAGGGAGTCATAGCTGTGGGTGGCGGTGTTCATCAGCAAAGAGCCCACCAGCCGCAGCCGGGCAATGGCCTCCGTGGAGTCATGGCTTTCCAGATTGATGGTGTCTGCCAGGACGGAGGCGTACTGGTTCCAGACCAGGGCGGAAAGGTCGCTGAGGCGCTTGGCTGCGGAGGCGTTGTCTCCTGCCTGCTCCGCCAGCTGTACGGCGGGAAGATTGGCTGCCACAAAGGTGTGAATCAGGTTGTAAGCCTCCACAGCCTTCCCAAAGGGGGTTTTCCCCGCCAGAGCATCCCCCAGGGCTCCTGCAATGATTTTTCCGATTTCCTTTGCGGCGGTGAAGGGGTAGTTTTCATACTCCCCTGCAAGGGAGGCGGCGGTCCGGTTGATTACCTGGCAGAAGTCCCCAAATTCCGGGGCTTCCACCTCCGAAAGATAGGAAAGCTGGGAAAGATACCCCTCCGTCCAGGTGTTGGAACGGCCGGCAATGGTGAAGGCTGTCACAACCTTGCCCATGGTATCCACGCCGGTGAAGAAGTCGGACACATCCGAGGGCAGCTCCACCTGGGACCAGGTGGACACGCTTTTGATCAGCTTTTCCGCCACTTTGGCACCGCTGTCTCCCATCTGGCCAATGTCCGACGCCAGCTTTCCCAGGTCCCCCAGGAATTTATCGCTGCTTATCTGGGCCTGCTGCTGCAAATCCCCCGTAATATTTTCGCAGGGGTTCGCCAGGGTGAGCAGGGACTCCTTGGTCTTGCCCTCCTCCCAGATTTCCGCCCCGGCAAAGGGAATCAGGTAGCCCAATTTTACCTCGTCTGCAAAGGCCAGCAGGCCGTACTTGAAGGAGTTGCCCCAATGGTCCGCCACCGACTCTCCCAGAATCTCCGGGGTGGTGGGCAGGGACTGGAACATGGAGATATAGTCCGCTGCCACATTCCACGCCGTTTCCCTGGGGCGATAGAGATACACCCGGTCGTCGGCGCAAATCCATTGCACATTCATCAGGTACAGAATCTGCTCCAGAGGCACCGCCGGCACCTCCTCCTGGGCAAAGACTGCCCGCTGGTTTACCAGCAGGGAGAAGCTCTCGCCTTGATACAGACCATAGGCCTTCCCGTCCTCCGGAGCCAGGGCAATCTGAATTTTACCGGAGGCGGTGTCCACTGCCACCAGATAGCCATCCCGGTTCAGCACAAATTCCTCGTCCGATTCCCAGGATAGCTCCGCCCCTGTGAGGTTGGCCGCCGTCTCCGGGGAGACCAGAATGATTTCTTCGTCATACAAAACCGCAGGCACCTTCACCGTGCCCTGACCCTCCATGTATACCGCCAGCTCTCCCACCTCCGAAAGGTGGGATTCTGCCCCTTGGACAGCCAGGGGCGGCAGGGCCAGCACCACAGCCAAACACACAGCCATGATTTTCCAAAGCTTTTTCATGCCCCTACCTCCTCTGCCAGCTTATCCAGAATGGAGTAGTAGCCCCCCAGCAGGGCATCCGCCAGATCCCGGGTCATCCGTACCACCCACTTGCCATCCTGCTGCACCAGAAGCACCTCCACAGAAAAGTCCTTTCTGGGCACATTCTCCTTTTGCAGCGCTGCAAGCAAAGCTTCCCGGGCAGTCTCCTGGGAGTTGACGCTCTCAGGCAGGGACAGCAGCACCTGCTCCAGATCCACCGCCGTGATGACGGCGGAAATGGTGACGGTGTCCCCGTCCTTTTTGGACTCCTTTATGGAAAAAGCCAGCTTTTCCTCCATCAACTGCTGCATCTGAGAGGCAGGCATAGAAAGCTCTCCGCCTTCCAGCACCGCCGCCAGAGCGGCCTCGTCCTGACTGGTGAAGGCGGCGAAGAAGCTTTCACAGGCCTCCTGCGCTTCCTGGGGTGCCTTGGCCTTGCAGCCTGTCAGCAGCACCGCCGCCACCAGGAGCACCAGCAGAATTTCCCAACGTTTTTTCATACCGATTCCTCCTTCTTTTGCTTCTTTTCCGGGAAAATCCCGGCCTCTTACCCTAATTTTACCCCTTTTCCCTTATTTGTCAATGAGAAAAGCCGGCCCTTTTGGAAAAAAGGCCGGCTTTTGGTTATGCTTCCCCGCCGCATTGGGGATTGGTGAGCACGAAGCGGCTGTCCATGTTTTTCTCGCCCCAGGCACACATCAGCTCCAGAATCTCACTTAGAGATTGACCCTTGGGGGTGATGGTGTATTCCACCCGGGGCGGCACCTGGGGATAGACCCGGCGGGTGAGAAGACCGTCCGCCTCCAGCTCCCGGAGCTGGTTGGTAAGGGTCCGCTGGGATACCTGGGGCAGCTGCCGCTGAAGCTGGCTGAAGCGCTGGGTTCCGTGGGTGATGAGATGCTCCAGAATCAGAGGCTTGCACTTGCCCCCAATCATTTTCAAAGTCACTTCCATCTCGCAGGTAACTTCTATTTTTTCCATGGGCCCTCCTATGGTGAAAACTTTTTCACTATGTAAAAATATTGTGCGTACTTGCCACCGGGACACCGAAGGCATATAATCTGAGTATACTCCCTGAAAAAGGTTTTGTAAATAGGAGATATGACTATGCACTACAGAGTATTGGGAAGAACCGGCCTCCGGGTCAGCGAAATCGGACTGGGGGGCGAGTGGCTCAACGGCCTGACCGCCGGGGAAACCCGGGCGGTTTTGGACGCTGCCCTGGAAAACGGCATCAATCTCATGGACATTTTCATGCCCCAGGCCCCTACCCGGGAACACATCGGTGAGGCACTGAAAGGGCGGCGTGAGAAAATGATTCTCCAGGGCCACCTTTGCACCGTGTACGAGGACGGGCAGTACACACGGACCCGGGATATGGAGAAAACCTGCCGTTCCTTCCAGGACCTGCTGGACCGGCTGCAAACCGACTATATAGACATCGGTATGATTCATTATGTGGACAGCCAGGAGGACTTTGACCTGGTGTTCGGCGGCCCGGTGATGGCCTACGCCCGGGAGCTGAAGGAGAAGGGCATCATCCGCCACATCGGTATGAGCTCCCACAACCCCCACATTGCCCTCCAGGCGGCCCAAAGCGGTCTGGTGGATGTGCTGATGTTCAGCATCAACCCTGCCTACGACATGGAGGCTGCGGACACGGAGATTGATGATCTGATTGACTTCAAGGGCATGGAAAAAAGCGGTCTGGTGGTGGACGAGGCCCGGCAGACCCTCTACTCCCAGTGCGAGGCTCTGGGCGTGGCCATCACGGTGATGAAGCCTCTGGGAGCCGGAACCCTCCTGAAGGCGGAAAGCTCTCCCTTTGGGGTGGCCATGACTGTCCCCCAGTGCATCCAGTACTGCCTGGACCGGAACGGAGTCAAGTCCGTGCTGGTGGGCTGCCATACCCCTCAGGAGGTGCTGGAGGCAGTACGCCACCAGAGCCTGCCGGCGGCGGAGCGGAATTATTCCCACATTTTCGCCGCCGGAGCCCCTTTGTCCATGACGGGAAAGTGTATGTACTGCAACCACTGCCAGCCCTGTCCTGCCCACCTGGACATTGCCGCCATTACCAAGTTCCTGGACCTGGCCCGGCAGCAGGACCAGGTGCCGGAAACGGTGATGGAGCACTACTGGTCTTTGGATGCCACGGCGGAGGACTGCCTGGAATGCGGCCGCTGTGAGCCCAACTGCCCCTTCGGCGTGCAGATTCGGGAAAACATGAAGAAGGCCCGGGAAGTATTCCGGCGGTGAGGGGAATCATCCGATTCGAATGACTTTGTCCCAGCCCCCTTCCGGGAAGGGGTCGTGGGAGATGACCAGAAGGGTCTTGTCCTGAAACACCTGCAGAATCAGCGCCCAAAGCTGCGCCTTGGCCTCCTGATCCACAAAGTTGAAGGGCTCGTCCAGAATGTACACATCCCCCTCCGCCCCCAGGCAGCGGCATAGCTGGAGCTGCTTTTTCTGACCGGAGGAGAGATTTGCACCTCCGGCCTGGAAATTCCTGCCGGAAAGGAAGGAAGGCACCGGGCCGGTGGGGGTGCGGCCCCAGAAGTTTTCCTCCAGGCTTCCCCCGATGAGGAAGGCATCGCTGGGCACCAGCACCACATGCTGACGCAGGCTCCCCACATCCAGCCCCGCATAGTCCCTGCCGTTGTAGGTGATTTTACCGCCGGAAATTGGCAGAAGCCCCACCAGAATACGGGCCAGGGTGGATTTTCCGGAGCCGTTTTCCCCGGAAATCCGCACCCGCTCCCCTTTGGAGATTTCCATGGAGAAGTTATGAAGGACGGTCTTATCTCCGTAGGAGAAAGAGATACCCTCCACCCTCAGACTTTCAAAGGAAGGCACAGGCTCAGCAGCCGGGTTTTCCGGAGGTACGGCGTCGTGAAGGGACAGAAGGCGGTCCATGGAGACCTTCTTCATCCGGTATTCCTTCAGGAAAATCATAAAGCCCTCCAGGGCATTCCACATGGAGGAGAAATACAGGGTGAATGTGGTGATGGTGCCGATGGTGAGGATACCCTCCAGGACTCGCCAGCCGCCCAGGCAGTAGATGGCGGTGTTCGCCACGTTCATCAGTCCGGTGACCAGGAAGATATCGTAGGTGTTGTCCAGCTGGGTGTAGCGCTGCCTGGCCTTTCGCCATGCCTCGGTCTTGTCCTCTGCTCGGTTTTGGAAGAAAGCCTGGGCGTTGGCGGCACGGATGGTCTCGTTCCCGGCGTAGAATTCCTCTACCAGATCGTTCAGGTCCTCTTCCCGGTGGTTGACCTCCCGGGTGGCTTTTTCCATTCTCGGAAGCATGACCCTGGAAAACAGGACGAACAGGGGAAGCACACACAGTACCACCAGCGTGAGGAGCCAGTCGCAGCGGAACAGATACACCAGCATGGCAATGGTCAAACATATATTGCTGACTTGAACGGTGATATCGTAAAAAGCCAGCCCTTTCACCATGTCTGCATCCCGCTCCATGAAATGCAGGTAATGCCCCACAGGCTTCCCCCTGAGAGAGGGGAAGGAAACCCGGAGCATATCCCCCAGGATGTGCTTCCGTTCCAGGGAAAGGGCGTGGTTTTCCGCTGTTTCGCCCCAATAGGACCGGAGGTACAAAACCACCACAAACAGAACCGTGGTAACGATTGTGGCAATCAGGGCCGTGAGGAACCCCCGGGTATCCAGGGCCACCACTGCATCAATGAGCCATTGGGATGTTAAAGGGGATACGAAAGCAAGAATCTTATGTACGATGGTAAGAGCGATGTACAAGAGCACCAGCCTCCCATGGTGCCGGTAAAAATTGTGAAATAATTTTCCGATGTGTTTCATACCGCACCTTCTTTCTCCCCCAAACCATTGAATGGGCATACCCGGGAATTATCCCGGTATTTTATAATCAAAATATAGCAAAAACCAGCCACTTTGTAAACATATAAAGGAGTGTATTCATATGAATCTGAGAAAACTTGGGAAAACCAACCGGATGGTCAGTGAAATCGGCCTGGCAGCTGGGCACCCGTTGGGGGGGACCCCTTCAATGAAGCCGAGGCCATGAAGATTCTGGAGGCCAGCTATGACAGCGGCATCAATCTCATCGACACGGCGGACATTTACAACGACGGCAACAGCGAAAAGGCCATCGGAAAGTTCTTAAAACCCCACAAGGAGCACTTTTTCGTGGTGACCAAGTGCGGCCGGGGCCTGAACCCCCACGTTGCCGAGGGCTACACCCCGGAGAACATGGAGGCCTTCATTGACGGCAGCCTCCGGCGGCTGGGGGTGGAGCAGCTGGACTTAGTGCTCCTTCACTGTCCTCCCACCTCCGTCTACCACAAGGACAGCCTCTTTGCCGGGATGGACAAGCTGGTGGAGAAGGGGAAAATCGCCCACTACGGCGTAAGCATCGAGAAAGTATCCGAGGGCCTGGCGGAAATGGAATACCCCATCGCCGCTATAGAGGTAATTTTTAATATGTTCCGCCTGAAGCCTGCGGAGGAGCTGTTCCCGGAGGCTCAGAAGAAGGATGTGGGCATCCTGGCCCGGGTGCCCCTGGCCAGCGGCCTGCTCACAGGAAAGTTTACCAAGGACACGGTGTTCGGCAAGGACGACCACCGGAGCTACAACCGCAACGGCGAGGCCTTCGACAAAGGGGAAACCTTCTCCGGTGTGGACTATGCCCTGGGCCTTGAGGCCGTGGAAGCCCTGAAAAAGCTCTTCGGCACCCAGGATCTGATTCCCTACGCCCTTCGCTGGATTCTCATGCATGAGGCGGTCTCCGCCGTCATTCCCGGTGCAAGCAAACAGGCCCAGGTTCTCTCCAACGTCCGGGCCGCCCAGTTCCCGGCGCTTACCCCGGAGCAGATGGCCGGGGTGGAGGCCATCTACAACCAATATATCCGCCCCTCCATCCACGAAAACTGGTAAAAAGACTTTCCTTTTCCAAAATCCTGTCTTACGACAGACCAAAGGCCGCAGCCAAAAGCTGCGGCCTTTGTTGTGGCTTCTTTGGAATTACTGCATTCCCTGCTCGTAAGCCTCGATCATCTTCTTGACCATCTGGCCGCCTACGGAGCCGGCCTCCCGGGAGGTCAGGTGACCGTTGTAGCCGTCCGTCAGGTTCACGCCAACCTCCCTTGGTGTCCTTTTTACATAGTAAACTAGTCTGATGACGGACATTCTGCCGAAATCTGTCCGCCAGGAGAAAACTCTCGGGTTGGCTCGGATTTTATCTCTCCGATGAACTTGTAAAAGATTCGGATGCTCTGCTGATAGCTTCCATGCTTTCTGGGCATCTTCGTATAGCCCTTCGGAAGGACCTTTTCTCCGATTTCAATGCGGTCAATGAAAGTAACAAGTGTGTCACGATCCAAAGTTTCGATATAGGTATATCTCTTCGCCAGTGCAAAGAACCTATCGTAGCTCTCCTGGATTTCGTCGGTTGGGTCATCGATGTCCAGCTCCGTAATTTTTGCTTCGAGTGTAATGGCTTCCTTTTCCAGATCTCCCACAACACGGGAAAGACGGTCGTCGGAGATTTTACCTTCTGCATTATCCATATACATCTTGGTAATCATCCGATCAATGGTCTTCAGCCTGCTCCGTGCCCGTTCAAGCTGCGTTTTTTTGTTTTCGATATTTCGCTTGGAACACTCGTGGGCAATAACAGCTTTTACAAGGGCATCAATATCTTCGTCGGAAAGGGAAATCAGGCTGTTCAAGTCCTGACGCACAATTTCGCAAATATCCGTATATCGGATACTGACACCGGTGCAGGGGTTCGTGAGGGTCTTTCGTGTGTGGTTGCAGGAAAGGAACCAGTACTTTTCCCGCTCACCATTGTGAACTGTACCGGAGGAGCAAAGGGAATAGCCGCACTTAGCACAAACGGCGATACCGCCGAAAATGCTTTTTCTGACATGGTCGTATTGTCGGTAATCTCTTGATGCTTTTCCCATGTTGATTTGTGCCTTTTCAAAAGTTTCGGCGTCTACCAACGGTTCGTGGGTAGCTTCGGTAACAGCCCAGTCCTGTTGAGGAACAGGGAGCTTGATTTTAGACTTGACGCTGACCTTTCTGGTTTTGCCTAATACGGTATCCCCCAGATAAACCCGGTTTTTCAGGATACGCTTTACCGTTGTGTGGTTCCAAATGTCAGAAGCTCTGGCAGCTCCTTCCGGGGAGAAGTTATCCCGGCAGGTTGCACGATACTTTAGCGGAGGCATAATTCCTTCGGCACTGAGATCCATTGCAATTTTGATACAAGAATCACCGGCAGCAGCTCTCTTAAAAATGCGCTGGACGATATGTGCTGTGTCCTCGTTGGGTACCAAAGCATCCTTGTTTTGCGGATTCTTCATGTATCCATAAGGAGCGCAAGCACAATATTCACCCCGTTGCCGTTTCATCCGAAGAACATCCTTAACCTTTCTGGAGCCGTCCCGGAGATAGACCTCGTTCATGGCGAACTGGAAGGGAGCCATCACATTTTCGGTTTCGGAGTCAAAATTGTCAGCTATGGCAATATAGCGAACCTGGTGCTCGGGAAAAAACTGCTCAGCATAATAGCTGGACTCTCTCATATCACGCCCCAACCGGGAAAGGTCCTTTGTGATGACCACATTGGCCTTCCCTGAATCCAGGGCTCGCATCATTTCCTGAAAGCCAGGGCGCTCAAAGTTACCGCCGGACCAACCATCGTCTACAAAGTATTTCAGGATTGTGATGCCATGCTGTTGGCAGTAGGCCTCCACAATCTTTTTCTGATTGGAGATACTGCTGGACTCGGTTTTTTCAGCTTCTTCCTGGGACAGCCGATAATAGGCATAGGCAAATAGCTGGACTTTGCCATAAGAAGGATACCTGCCTTGCGGAAGGGATAGGGAGCTTCTTCTGGCGTTGGAATAGGGATAGTTATTGGTTTGCATGGTTCCTCCTCAAACCAGCGTTTCTTCCTCCCTCATTATAAGATGCAGACAGCGAGTCTGTCAAAGGTAAGATTTGGCTGGAATTTGCTTCGACTCGTTTCTGGATTAAATCAGAAACCGTCTGATTGCCAACAAACACTCTGCTAACAACGAAGGTAGCATTTCCGATGACTACATTCTCCATCAAAATTCCTCCTTCAGATGAAGATTTTACCTCTGAAACAATTGTTTACAGAGATATGTACTTTTATGCGCAGTACCGGAAATAGGAAACATTTCTATTTTCTATTTTTGCGATTATTGCATATGGTAGGGTGAACGCCCACACTCACGGCAACGGCCTTATCAACGGATTCTAAAAACTGGTTGTCAGCAGTTCCCACATAGGTCAGCAGCATCGTTTTGTCAATCGTGAATAATTGCT
>OVXI01000077.1_pt1 | contig 25804 bp, 20 predicted proteins | sample 1732031 | NCBI WGS metagenome assembly OVXI01 (sample SAMEA4545821, study PRJEB24839) | metagenome | biome: chicken; feature: ceca content | place: Italy | collected 2013-05 | reverse complement strand
CGAAAATCGGAAATCACCCCTGTCGGAATTCATTCCGGCAGGGGTGAAATCGTTGGAATCAGACTTGTTAGACAGCTCCTTTTTCATTCGTACTGCTCATCGGGAACTTTTCCCAATACGCAATTCTCTGAGGGTTGAAAAAGCTTGTCGGACAGCCCCGTTCATTCGTTCGCTCTGGAGCAGTCGCTTTCCCGCCTCGGCTGAGCCCGCACCTGCGTTCGCGTCTGCCATCGGTTCAGCGAAACGGTTCCGCTAAACGGGACCGTTCCGAACGGACAATTCTCGGAGAGGCAAATTGAATCGGCTGGGGCCTGCTATCGTTACCCGGGCCGACGCCCGACGACGCTCTTGCGCCAAACAGCAATCACCCTGCACGGCAGATCCCGAAAGAGAGATGTCGCATCTTCCCCATATACGCAAAAATACTACGGCACGATCGAGAAAATCGTGCCGTTAAACATTCCGTATAATTATTTCGAGCCTTTTCGGGCCGAAATTCATTTTAATACTCCTCCTCGTTGAAGAAATTTATCTATATTGATTATCAATATATTATGCAATAATAAATGAATTTTGCGCAAACAAACCACACCGTCTGAGGCGGTCTGAGGCGATGGGAGGAATAACGGGACAAACATATTTAGCTTCAATCCAACACATTATTTAAATGCAAGCATCAATGCGGCACGAAGAGCTTCAGTTCGTTTTTCTTTGAATGTCTTAAAATCATTCCACTGCATTGTGCAGCATGCGTCAATATAGTTTTTGCTCTTATAATCAGCAATCTTATTGATATCATTACCAAAATGTTCTATAATCCATACATTAGGATCAGCATCTTTTTTCCCTATATTTTCAGCACCTTCTAATAATTGGAGATTGAAAAGATAATTTTTCTCTTCAATAAAATCTGGAGAAAGATCCTTATTTTTAATAGTGAACTTAGCTTTTGGATATATATGATCAATATGGAATTTGGAATTTTTATAATCTAAGTGTGGATATAGTACTTGTAGAACAGGTAATATAGCAGGGTTGCCATATTGCAATGTGAGCAAATCTTCCACGTCGTCAATAGTTACCTTTAATGCTTTATTGGCATCCATCTTCGCCATTCTAACATTAAATTCTGAGAAATCCTTCACTCCATTCATTCCTTCTAGTGCATAGCTAAGTTTTCTATCCAATGAGGTAGTAAAGTAAGAGGTAATCTGTGCTGTTCTGACAAACTTAAACATCGCCTCTTTATCAACATTGCCAAGTTTGTTATATACTATGTCGTTCCTATATAAATACAGCGCAATAATCGAGATGATGTAACCGGATGCCAATTGTCCAGAATATCCAAAATCTTCGACAATACGGACTGCATCTGTAATTGAAGTGACTATTTTTTCCCAATTTTGTTCAATTGAATGAATATTAGTTTTGTTGAAATTCTTCAGATTAAATATGTGGTTTGCGCCAATTAGCAACAAACTGGTTTTCAATATTTGGTCTCTACCGAAACAGCCGAATCCTGTAGTCCTAAACTTATCAACATATACATTCATTTCTCCTCTTATATCTGACGAGAAATTTGCAGTCAAAATTGACATAAGCAAGTCTGAGTAAGACAATGTTGTCCCTCCGCTATTAACCCTAATGAATATCTTTAAGACTTTATCTAGATTCTTTTCTGTTTCCTCAAAGTAAGAAATCAATCGTTCTGTACATATCACATTCTTAAGTTTCTCCAATATATCGGCCTCCATATCGTCCAATTCATTCTCTCTACAATATCTATTTAAACTTACCAGGTTAAGAATGTCGCCAACTTTAAACCAGAAATTATTTTTATCCGAAGAAGGTATTTGAGCAGGATTTTTAAATTCAAATTGATAGCAATCTTCAGTGTCTTCCTCACTAGGTTGATATCTTAAATTGAGATATAGCTTCTTTAATTCAAAAGCATTTGGATTATCCCACCAACCTTTTGGTTTTTTCAGAGTTCGAGAACCTTTTAATCCAATATACAATGAAGTTAATCGCTGCTGACCATCAAGGACAATATTTAAATCATTAGAGTTAACTTTTGCAATATCAATTTTTTCATTATGAGGATTTCTAACATCATAATCTTCTATGAATTGATATAGCTGAAAGTTTAATTTATCTGAGTCTGGCAAAGCTGACTTATCTGTTTCCACATCAGTTTTTCTTAATTTCCAAAATAAGAAAGAGCCTATTGGATAATTTCTTAATATAGAGTCAAATAGTTGCTCTATTTTCTTTTCTGCGGCCCGATCTAGCCAAACATATTCTCTTTGAATGTCCGGGAGAAAGTAACTGACATTGATTTCTTCGATGACCTCCTTAATTGTTATATCCTTAAATTGTCCCATATTATAGATGAATTATTTTATTTCAAACAAAATGCCATGTAGCCCAAGAGGACTAAACGATAGTAAATCAAATAAATACAACATTCAGACAAATAAATTGGGTAGCACGTGTGAAAAATCATAATTAATTTACAAAGGTAAGCCCATCTGCATATTGCTCGTATATTGCCATTTCTTCTTTGCTCAAGACTCTGTCTGTATATGTCAGTGTTCCATCTGGATTCAAATGAGCATCCTTCATTATGGCAACATATGATTCATCACGTTGTTTCAAAAGATGACATAATGATGCTCCAACAAAGCGAATTTTTGTATCTGCAGCATTAGGTTTAATGGCCACATTAAAACCGCCGCCTTGAGCTGGTACAGATGGATAAATAATGCCATCAGAATCTTTTGTTTTCATATTAACATTTAGTAGATAATTTACAAAATTCGCAATTATCATATATTCATGGTCAGAAGCAAAATCTTTTGATATCTCATTGGACATGTATTGTATTAATTCCAAACCATTAGGATTAACTGAAACATCTTGCATTATATCATGCCAAGATTTTGTAAAATTGAGCACTTCCGGACAAGGTCTTCTGTACTCGTCCACAAAAGGAAGCGCAATAAGATTTAGCGGTTTCGTCACTTCCCACCGAGATACGGTTGCTCGCTCTATGCCAACACTATCCTTGTCCTTAAAAAAAGATGATGTTTCTAATAGCGATACTATTCTTGGGAATGGGACGTCAACACTATTAGTATCTGTAAAAGAACAAGCATAAAACATTGATTGATATGGAAGATTTACCCGTCCATATTTTGGCAAACAAATAGCGGGAGGATAATTTAATTCAGAAATACTATAAAATTCTTTCCCGTGAGGATTGATTCTTTGCCGTATCAGTCCGGAGCTAGGATATATTATGTAACGTACGATAGGAATATCATAATCATTTACAGATCTGAATATTCCATATAACTCATCCAAATCACCTTTTTGAAGGTTATACGTACGCAAACTATCTGTTAACACACCCATGGCTTTTATTTTCATTAAACATAAGCAAATATAGATAATCATATTTAGAATTATGCATAAAACGCCAATTTATTTGGGTATAATTCTAATAGTAAGGACAAAAACATAAAAATTGCTATCTTTGCTGCAGTTGGATAAAATAAGTAATATCATGGGCAAGAATATGAACCGGCTGAAAGTGGTATTGGCAGAAAGGAGACGAACCAACAGATGGTTGGCGGAACAATTAGGGAAAGATCAGGCAACTGTTTCCAAATGGTGCACCAACACCAGTCAGCCGAGTCTTGAGACATTATTTCAAATTGCTGAAGTATTGGGCGTGAAAGCTCAAGATTTAATAAGTAAAGATATCTCTAATGACCATGAATAAAAGACAAAATATAGATAACAACATTGTAGCAGATATCGCAGCACGTATCGAACGATTGATTATCGATGCTCGAGCCAACGTGGCTCGGTCAATCAATCTTGCAGAAGTCATCACTAAATATGAAATAGGACATGTCATTGTAAGTGTTGTGCAGGAAGGAGAAGAACGTGCAGCATACGGCAAACAATTATTAAAAGGCGTATCAGAGATATTGACAGAACGATTAGGTGATGGCTGGTCTGTAGAGACATTGAAAAGATGCCGCAAATTTTTTATTATGTATTCGGCAAAAGAGATTGGCGCAACAGTGTTGACCGAAGCTCTGGACAACAATTTGGTCAACAGCGTTGACCAAATCCAAAAAGCTATGACAAAATCAAACAAATCGCCTGTATTATATCCTTTTACACTTTCATGGTCTCATTATCTGGTGTTAATGCGTATTGAATCAGACGAGGAGCGCCACTTTTATGAGATTGAGTGCCAAAAACAAAATTGGAGCGTCCGTCAATTGCAACGGCAATACAGTTCAAGCCTATATGAGCGATTAGCCCTAAGCCGTAATAAAGATGAAGTCATGCGGCTCTCCCATGAAGGACAAACAATCAATAAACCTGACGACATCATAAAAAATCCTTTGACATTAGAGTTCTTAGGTCTAAAGCCGGATGCGTCTTATTCTGAGACCAAGCTGGAAAATGCCATAATCGACAAGATGCAACATTTTCTGTTGGAATTGGGAAAGGGATTTTTATTCGAAGCCCGCCAAAAGCGATTTACATTTGATGAGGAAAATTTCTATGTAGACCTCGTCTTCTATAATCGCCTGCTACAATGTTATGTCCTGATTGATTTGAAAGTAGGCAAACTCACACATCAGGATTTAGGTCAGATGCAGATGTATGTCAATTATTATGACCGATATGTGAAACAGGACTTTGAAAAGCCGACAGTCGGCATTCTGCTATGCAAAGAGAAGAAAGACGCGTTGGTAGAATTGACACTGCCAAAGGATTCCAATATATATGCCCAGCAATATGCCCTGTATTTACCAGATAAAAAGTTGCTCCAGAACAAGCTACAAGAATGGTTAGAAGAACAGGAAGAATAAAGTTAAAACAATATAATAATAGCGGATAATGGACAAGATCATGCATTCTCATATATTCACCAACAAGAACGGCAATACCCTCATGCGCGAATTTGAAGGTGTATTGAGCAATAACCCAACCATAAAAAACCTGGATGCCGTTGTAGGTTTCCTTCGTGCATCAGGATATTTTACACTAAGACCATTTCTTGACAACATAAACAAAGCCCGCGTATTGGTTGGGATAAATGTGGACAAATACATAGCAGAAGCCGCCCGACAAGGAAAAATATTCTTTGGAGCAGAAGATGAAGTAAAAGAAGATTGTCTCAGGCAAATCCGCAATGATATAGAACACGCAGGCTACAAGGAAGAAATCGAGCAAGGGATTTTCCAGATGGTCAAAGATCTTAATGACGGTAAACTCGAACTCAGGGCGCATCCATCAAAAAGAATCCATGCCAAAATATATGTCCTTTACCCGGACAATTTCAACCAATATACAGGAGGTATCGCAATCACCGGATCAAGCAATCTTTCCGGCAACGGTCTTGGCATAAGTGAAGACAAACAATACGAATTTAATGTCAAGTTGTCGCAATACGATGATATCCAGTACGCCAAAGACGAATTTGAAGAACTTTGGAAAGAAGCGGAAGGATGCGAAATTAAAGCCGATGACATTACGGCCAATATCAGAAAAACCTATCTCAACGGAGACATCTCACCATACGACCTATATATCAAAATGCTGATGGAATACTTCTCCGACAGGGTAATGGAATCCGATAACGAAAGCACCCTTGAAGTGCCTTCTGGTTATACCAAATACGATTACCAAATGGATGCCGTCATTGAAGGATATCAGAAACTCCTACGTTATGACGGATTTTTCCTCGCGGATGTTGTCGGTCTTGGAAAAACAATCGTGGCTACAATGATTGCGAAAAAATTCTTGCAGGAGAATGGCCGTGACAACACCAAAATACTTGTCGTATACCCTCCGGCAGTGGAGCAGAACTGGAAAAGCACCTTCAAAGATTTCGGCATAGACAAGTACACTAAATTCATAACGAACGGCAGCCTTAACAAAATACTTGACGAAGAAAACTACGATTATTGGAATGCCGGTGAATATGACCTCATACTTGTTGATGAAGCCCACAAGTTCAGGTCTCACACAACCAATGCCTTTGAACAGCTGCAGGAAATATGTAAGATGCCCCGCATCAATCAAGGAAACATAAAAGGTTATAGAAAGAAAGTAATGCTCATTTCCGCCACTCCGATGAACAACTCACCGGCGGACATTTACAATGAAATTCTTCTCTTCCAAGATCCTCGTCACTGCACTATTGACGGAGTGGCCAACCTTACCGCATTCTTCAGTCCACTCGTCAAGGAGTTTAAAAAATTGAAAAAAGAACCTGAGATTGATCTCGCCAAATTTAAAAAACTGGCTGAGCAGGTACGCGACAGAATCATAAAACCGTTGACAGTAAGAAGGACCCGCACCGACATCGAAAGTATATCGCGGTACAATAAAGACATTGGCGATTTTCCGAAAGTGGAACGCCCCGTAGAAAGTCGGTATGAACTCAATGAGCACCTTGCAGACTTGTTTGAAAAGGCCATGACCATTCTGACAAAAGACCTTACCTATGCCAGATATCAAGCTATCGCATATCTGAAGCCGGAAATTGCCAATGGGTTGTACGACAATGCTGAAACCATAAGCCGCTCTCTCGCCGGAATAAGAAAGAACGGCCTTGTCAAACGACTGGAAAGCAGTTTTTACGCATTTCAAGTATCTATCGCTAATTTCAAACAGGCCAATCAGAATATGATAGACATGTTTGCAAACGACAAGATCTTCATTGCTCCGGGCTTGGATATAAACAACCTGATTGCTGCTGGATTGAGTGAAGAAGAAATAGAAGAGAAACTGAACGCCAAAGCGCAGGACAATCCTAAGAACGCCTCATTTCGGGCAGCAGATTTCAACCCCGAGTATATAGGTATGCTGAAGAAAGATCAGGAAATACTTGAGCAAATGTGCTCAGACTGGGCATCAGTTACCGAAGCCGACGATTCTAAATTCGCCAAGTTCAACGATCTGATAAAACATGAATTGTTCAAGACAGACCGTAATCCGGAAAGAAAACTTGTAGTATTTTCAGAATCAGTTGATACCGTTGAATACTTGGCCAAACGCATAAACCGCAAAGATGTACTGGTAATATCTGCTAAAAACAGAAGCAACCAGTTCAAGACCATAAGAGAAAATTTTGACGCCAATTACAAGGACAAGCACGATAATTACAATATTATTCTCACCACGGATGTCCTTGCCGAGGGAATTAACCTCCATCGGTCAAATGTAATAGTCAACTACGACACCCCGTGGAACTCTACCCGGCTCATGCAACGCATAGGCCGTGTAAACCGCATAGGGTCAGCCTCCAAACACATATATAATTACGTATTTTACCCTTCCCGGGAGGGGAACCGTGAAATCAATCTCAATCAGATAGCCCTCAGTAAAATCCAAACATTCCACTCCACCTTCGGTGAAGATAACCAGATATATTCTCAAAATGAAGTTATAGACAGGAATCTAGGTAAACTCTTCGATGAGGCAATTAAAGGGCAGCAGGAAGACCGTAATCTAGAACTGCCTTATTATGAAGAACTACGAGAGCTATACAAAACAAACCGCAAGGAATATAATCGTATAGCTAAACTTTCCATACGAAGCCGTACCGGAAGAAATCCAAGGCAAGTCGACGGTACAACTCTCTCAGGAGATACTCTTGTTTTCTTGAAGACTAATTTCCGAAAAGTGTTTTATCTGATATCTGAGACAGCTGAAGAACTTTCCGTCCTTGATGCCCTGAAATACTTCAAAGCATCTCCGGATGAACCTTCAGCAGACCGTATCCATTTACATCATAAACATGTGGAAATGGCATTGCAGAAATTCAGAACCAAACAAGATGAAGAAATCAAAATCCAGGAAAGTACACAGGATGATCCGTCCAGCCGAGGTTCACAGGTAAATACTGCCCTTAACCTACTTTCCAGATTTATGGTCGAAATTGACGATTCGGACCTCTATGAAAAAGTAAGACAACTCAAATCACTTGCAGAGCGTGGGGTCATTACATACATATCCAAACGTCTCCAAAGGATACATAAAAATCTGACAAGTTCCGGGAAGTCCCGAATGACACGAAACGAAGCTATGGACGAGATAATCGGTATGGCGCAGAAATACTCTTCATACTACACAGCAGAAGAATCCATGCTCCATCAGCAGGAGACGGAAGCCGAAATCATTCTTTCTGAATCATTTAAATAAGTCCAAAATATGAACTACAAAGATATTATTGAATCCAGATATAACAGAGAAGCCTGGCAGGGCCTCCTTCATGACATATTCCACAATAATGTTAAATTCTGGAGCAAGCCCATCCCAATACAAGTCAGCAGCCGTCTTGCCAAAACTGCCTTACGCCTCGGCAACATAACTCTCTCTGATGGCGAGACCATAGCCGTTTATGAAGTAGAACTCAATGACAAGGTGGATATATCCCGAAACAAACGTGGCATCCGCGATATGCTCACCTCTGATTGGAGAGGAATGGGCTATATCGGAGCCTTTGTGTTCAGTTATCGTAAGAACGAAAGTTCCCTGCGCTTTTCGTATGTAAGCGAGACATGGAACTTCGACAAAGATGGTAACTATGAGAAACGCTCGACAGATACAATGCGATATACCTATCTTCTCGGGGAAGGTAGGGGCTGTCGCACCGCGATTGACCGTTTCACTACCCTAAAAGAAAGTAAACAGGCCCTTAGCGACATCACAGCAGCTTTCTCTGTTGAAACTCTCACCAAACTTTTTTACAAAGATCTCTTTGACTGGTATCTTTGGGCTATCAGTCCTGATGGGAATATATCATTTCCCAACAATACAGCAATTGAAGAAGATGATCGTGAAGACCTTGAGAAAAAAATCATCAGGATGATTACCCGCATAATCTTCGTTTGGTTCATCAAACAGAAAAACCTTGTACCAGGTAATTTGTTCGACGAAAACTTCATTGAAACCATCTTGAAAGATTTTGACTCCCAAAGCTCGACATCTGGGACTTATTACAATGCAATACTCCAGAATCTTTTTTTCGCTACGCTCAATCGTGCCATTGAAGATGAGAATGGTGAAAAACGCGGATTTGCAGAGAGAGTAGGCTTTACTGATGTTAAGACCCTATATAGATACGATGAACTTTTCACCATATCAAAAGATGAAATCATAAGATTGTTTTCTGAAGTTCCATTCCTCAATGGAGGACTTTTCGAATGTCTTGATAAGACTAAGACACTGGATGGAGTAAGCAAAGCCTACTATTACGACGGCTTCAGCCGTAATGCATCTAAATTCTCTGATGGACGCTACCGTTATCGCGCAGTAGTTCCAAATATATTATTCTTCGCTCCAGAGAAAGGTTTATTCTCCATCCTTGCCAGATATAACTTCACAATAGAAGAAAATACACCTGAAGAACAGCAGGTAGCACTTGACCCTGAGCTTTTGGGGAAGGTATTCGAAAATCTACTTGGTGCATACAATCCCGAGACCAAAGAAACAGCTCGAAACCAAAGTGGTTCATTCTACACACCTCGTGAAATTGTAGGCTATATGGTAGATGAAAGCCTTATTGCTTATCTTGGAGATACTCCATTTCACCGCTCCCTGTTCGCTCAGAACTTTAAATATGAGCCTGAGAGAACTTCGGAATATAATGAAATAGCCCGCAAATTGAAGTCAGTAAAAGTAATAGATCCGGCCTGTGGCTCCGGGGCCTTCCCTATGGGAATGCTCAACAGAATGATTGACATTCTACAAAGGATTGAGCCTGACGAGAACACCTATGCACAGAAACTAACCATCATCGAAAACTGTCTATACGGCAGCGATATCCAGAGCATTGCCGTTCAGATAACAAAACTTCGTTTCTTCATTTCACTCATCTGTGACTGCGAGAAAGACCCATCCAAACCTAACTTTGGCATCCCGACTCTTCCAAATCTGGAAACCAAATTCGTAGCGGCTAATTCCCTCATTGGAAAGAAAAGGAATGTGCAATCCAATCTCTTTGAAAATCCGGAAATCAAACCGACAAAAGAAGCACTGACAGAAATCCGCCATGAACACTTTATGGCAAAGTCAGCAGTAACTAAACGCCGCCTGAGAGAACAAGATCAAAACTTGAGAGAAAAACTTGCTTCGCTTTTGGCGGAAAATAATGATTTCGCTCCAGAAGACGCCAAGCAACTCGCTTCGTGGAATCCGTATGACCAGAACACAGTCAGCAGATTCTTCGATCCTGAATGGATGTTTGGACTCAGTGATAACCCGTTCGATATAGTGATTGGCAATCCTCCGTACATCCAACTACAAAACAATAGTGGTGAATTGGCTATTCTATATGCCGATTGTGGGTACAAGACCTATGCTCGCACCGGTGACATATACTGTCTATTCTACGAGCGGGGTTGGCAATTGCTCAAAGATGGTGGACATCTCTGCTATATTACCTCTAATAAATGGATGCGAGCTGGTTATGGAGAAAAGACTCGGGATTTTCTTTCACATAACACTGATCCGCAACTTCTGATTGATTTTGCTGGTGTAAAAATATTCGAGAGTGCTACAGTGGATACTAATATCCTGTTATTCTCAAAAAATAAAAACCAGCATAAGACCTTATGTGCCGTGACCAACAAACAGAATAAAGATAGTGTTAGGAATTTGAGCGTTTTTGTGCAGCAAGAGGGAGTTGATTGCGATTTTTCTTCATCTGAGTCCTGGGTTATACTTTCTCCAGTAGAGCAAAGTATTAAACGCAAAATTGAGGCAGTCGGCACGCCTTTGAAGGATTGGGATATCCAAATAAATTATGGAATTAAGACTGGATTCAATGATGCTTTTATTATAAGCACCGAGAAACGGAATGAGATATTGGCAAACTGTCAAACAGAAGATGAATATACTCGAACGGATGAACTTATTCGACCGATTTTAAGAGGACGAGATATTAAACGTTACGGATATAATTGGGCTGATCTATGGCTGATAGCGACGTTCCCATCTCGTCATTATGATATAGAAGCATTTCCTTCCGTAAAAAAGCATCTTTTATCATATGGAAAAGAACGCCTGGAACAGACAGGAAAAACTTATGCCGTTAATGGGGAGAAGATTAAAGCTAGAAAAAAAACGAATAATAAATGGTTTGAGACACAGGATAGTATTAGTTATTGGGACGATTTTAATAAGCCAAAAATTGTATATCCAAACATGACTAAGTATATGCCTTTTGTTTATGATGACATGGGGTATTATACCAATCAAAAGTGTTTTGTTATTACTGGTCAGAATATAGCATATCTCACAGCTTTCTTCAACTCTTCTTTATTTAAATTTTGTTTCCGCGAATCTTTTCCAGAACTACAAGGTGGAACGCGTGAAATGAGTAAAATTTTCTTTGACAAAATTCCCGTAAAGCAGATTTCTAACAAGGAAGAGGAACTTTTTAAAAATGCTATAGATGATATTCAAAATGAGTATAACAAGTCGAAAGCCATAGTTATTGATTCCATGATTTACGACTTGTATAATCTATCAGAAAAAGAACGACAAATTATTGGTTTTGTTGAAATTGAGTAACAGAGCCAGTAATATAGTCAATTTCAGCAGGAGATAAATTGTATAATTTAAAAACTAAACGATTTATTTCCTGCTCTGCATTTTTAGAGTTACGTTCTATGATTTCTTTTAACAATTCCTCAAACAAATATTCCAAATCATTATTTTGGGGGATCATAATAGGTTCTATAGCTTGAACACTTATGAGTAAATCTCCTGTTCCTGTCTTAGGGGAATCTTTGAGCATATAACATCCCATAAGTGAATTTAATATGCAGCACAAATAACCAATATGTCTACCTGTAGCAAAACAAGTACTATCAAGACCAAAATATCCAGAAGTGTCATATGAAAAACGAAGTATTGATCCAATACGCTTCCATATTATTTTTGGACGCAAAAAATCGTCCAAATAAGCACAGTTGCGCAGATTATAAGGAGTATCTCCTTTGTCTACGCGGGTACTTATTTTATTCCAAAATTGGTCTAGATGAGCTTTTACAGCGGGATAATCTTTAATGTCAATACGTGGTAGTTGACCTCTTATACCATTGTGTGTATTAATCAACCACAGATTTGCCCAATTATAGCCATACTTTTTGATATCCCTGCCACGAAGAATCGGTCGAATTAATTCAGCTGTTTTTGCTCGTTCTTCTTCAGACTGGCAATTAGCTAAAATTTCATTTCTTTTCTCAGTATTTATAATGAATGCTTCATTATATCCAGTGAGTACACCACGGTATATATTTATGTCCCAATCTTTGAGAGGAGTTCCTACGGACTCTATTTTTCGCTTTATACTTTGTTCTACCGGAGACAAAATGACCCAACTATCATTACCTGGAAAGTCACACAATGTTCCCTCTTGCTGCACAAAAACGCTCAATTATTTTCCACTAAATTATCTTTAATAAAACGTGCAAGAGTATTGCGGTCAACTTTGCAAATTTTAGCGATTTTACGTTTGGAAACATCTATTGATAATAATTCTTTAATCAAGGTTTCTTTTCCTGATAACTTATATTTATTAGGGGCATTCTTTCTTCCTTTGGGCCGTCCAAGAACCACCCCTTCTTTTTTCTTTCTAGCTAATGCTTCTTTTGTCCTCTGGCTGATAAGGTTTCTCTCGATCTCAGCTGATAAGCCAAAAGCAAAAGCTAATACTTTACTTTGAATGTCATCACCAAGACGATAGTTATCTTTAATGGTCCAAACTCTGCATTCTCGTGTCATACAAATGTTGAGTATTTCCATAATCATAAAAAGATTTCGTCCGAGCCGAGATAGTTCAGCGCAGATGATTAAATCATCTTTTTGAACTTTATTGAGCAGTCTACCCAATTGTCTTTTGTCGTATGCTTTAGTTCCACTAATGGTTTCTTCTATCCATCCATCAATGTGGATACTCTCACGCTCACAAAAATTGTTTATTTCGAAGCGCTGGTTTTCTACAGTCTGCTTGTCGCTACTAACGCGAATATATCCGTAAATCATAATCAACTAAAATTAAAATTGTTCAAAATCTTTCTAAAACACTAAATAATAATCCCAGTCAAGCTACAACTTAACCGGGATAAAATAATAGAACTTATTTTTAATATTTCTTTCTGTATCCACTATTGGCAAATCTAATGATATGCGACGCATGGAATAGACATCTTCTCCTATACGCCTCTTCCTCCTCATCCGGCCTTCTTCCGTCCCAGCGAAGGTCGGAGTCGGCGTTGCCACCGCCTCCGCCGGATGAAACAGCAACAGGTTGTCCGCCAATCAAAGTATCAGCGATAGAGAAGATTCGTTCCCGCACAGAAGGCTCAGCCAGCTGGTCAAGAACTGTTTGCATCTGTTCAGTCTGACTATCGTAGAGAGCCGTCAGTCGTGCATACTCCTGTTGCAGCCATTTAAACTCCCGATAGCCCAGCAACGCATTATTCTGCACCGCCTGTATTTGCTGTTCGGCATCTTTCCGATACAGTTCTTCAATCTGACGGACAATCTTCACGAATCGGCTGGCGATAGATCTGTTCTGCTCCTCAATCCATTTGTCAACACCGAATATCGGAGGTTTACCAGTGATCCGTGGCGGCTCAAAATCTATCTTGTAATTGCGAAAAGGTTGCGCCAGTCTACCGACACGGTCTATATTCTTTGTCATCTGCTCCAGTTCCTGCTCCTTTTCTTGAAGCTTACCTGCCTTGTATTCAAGCTTTGACTGGTATTCGGAAATCTGTTTTTGTATCCTGGTCTTTTGAATTTCATATTCCTGAAGAGCGATTTTGCCGGAAGCCAGAGACTTCTCAATTTCTTCAAGTTGGGATTGAGACCTGAATATCTGTGCTTCCAACCTCCGTATCATAGTCTGCAGCCCCTTGACTGCTTTCTCCGCCTGTTTCGCATCTTTGGACAGTTTCCGGATATAATCGCGTTTACTAAGATGGTTGACGTTCCGGCCTTCAATACTGTCACCACGTTCCAACCCGTACTTGCTCCCTACCTCTTCATATAGTGAGGTGTGCATTTCCCGAAGAATATGGCCATACTCATAACGGCTCTTACCGAACTTAGCCGACCACATGACACATTCACGTCCACTTTTGGAACGTTGTCCGACAGGAACGATCAAGGCATGGATATGCGGGCTGCTCTCATCAAGATGAACCTGGAAGCCGATGATGTTTTCCTGTCCGTACCGTTTGGCGCACCAGTCATAGACATCTTTTGCCCATTGTTCGATTTCCGGACATCGTTGGAGATGGCTGTTGTCTGCTCCCTTGTCCAGATTTACGGTTTGGGATCCAAATGCCATCTCAAGCGTACGGTCATGATTGCCTCCGAAGATAAATTTCGCACAACAGTTTGGTTGAATTTTGCTGTCCGGCTTGAAAGGCTTCCAGCCCAGTTCAGTCAACCGTTCCTGCAAACGTACTTCAAGCGATTTCTCTTGATAGCCTAACGGATGAACTTTCCCATCGGGCCCAATCTCGAAATTCAATTTCATTCGGGTCTTGTCATAATGATTGGTCGGATCCTGATTCTTTCTGTCAATCTTGTCGTCATTCCAATGCCTTTCGTTTTCATTCGCCTCTGCTGTACCGAATGACTTCCCAGCTTCAACATGCATGGCCTGTTTAATATCTGTATTCATATATGGTATTCTTTTGATAAATGATTAATATTTGAGCTTGCTCTTGTGCCAGTCCGCTCTGCGGGACAATGACCGGATTTTATTGCCGCCAGGCAAAAAGTCCTTATTGTGTTAAGGACTTTCTATAAATCCTCGGAACAAGTTACTTTACTATTCAATAAGTTCCAGATCCAGTTCATCAATGAGCAACTGCAATGCTGGATTACGTTGTATCATCTGATGGAGTATCTGTCTCTTTGATGGTGAATACAGAAAGAAGTCTGCAATGTCCAATCCTTGGCTGCGTTGCTCTTCATCGGATGTACATTCCAAGACATTGGACACAACAACCCGTTTACATATTCCAGACAACAAAGCAGACTTTTCTTTCCATTGTTCGGTTGCTCCTAAATCAGGGATGAGAGTAACCTCCTTGCCTTTGAGAACCTGCATAGCTTCACTGTTGAAACAGCCGTTCTTTCCACCTGTTGCCAACCATATATAATTGGGGATAAAATGGCTCATTACAACTGCGGTCTTTTCACTTTCCACCAGCATTACAGGAGACGATGATTTTTTCAGAAGATGTTCTCCAAACAGACATTGCTTCAAATGGAAATCCTGCAACTTCAACTCGGAATGTGCCCAGCTGACAAAAGCCTGAGGCTCTTTAACCCGATGGCCTGTCTCAGCATTATAGCACATTACTTTGCCAGTTCTTACCTGTTCATTTATATCTGTCTGCCAGAAAACCGCTGCACCTCCCCATTTTGAAGATGTCCCTATGCGATACATTTCAAACAATCTGCTTGCCTCATTTTCGCCAAATACATGACAGAAATACTGATATAAGGGGTTGATTGAATAATGTGACAAACTCCTTAACACATAAGATGAAGGAATATACGAAGGGACAATACAAGACGGAGTTTTATCTGCCGTTTTATAAGGGGCAGAAAGAAGTGACTTGCCGCTTCCCTCATCCATTTCCAATACATCAGGATTATCCTTGAAGTATTCCTTAGGTGTATAGTGGTAGCCACAACTGTTTTCATGATCACACTTACCAACATTAGCGGGAAAGCTAATGCTGCCTTGTTCATCAATATACCTGACAAAACACCGGTTTTTACCACAGTTCGGACAAGTAGCCTTGCTTCCAGGGCGGTATTTCTGCAAATGGAATCTGTATTCACTCATGGTCCTCTGATTTTAGTGTGGTTGCACTCTGCACTTTTGCACTTTGAGAAGATTGCACGGTATCCTGGCAAGATGAAAGTGCAATAGTGCAAGGTGCATCAGTATTTTCTGTCATAAGTTTGCGATAGACTCCATGCTGAAGCTTTTCTATAAGAGGGTGCTTAAGCCGGCATAATTGGTCTAGCGCATAATAGACGGTACGTCGGGACATATCAACTTTTCTACCGGCAATAACAGCCTCCCCGGAAGTGAACCGATCTTCCAACAGAGAAAGCCAGGCTTCTTTCGTTTCGCCGATATTGTTTATGACAATGGTTTCCTGAATCCTTCTGTATGTTTCCTCATAATAATCAATCATACGGATTGCCGATTCTACAGAGTCCCGCTCAATATATTGCATATCTCCACTATCAGTAGCCCATTTCATTACCTGAAACAACAGGGCAAGACGTGCTACATGGCCATTGAGTTTCATCTTGCGGCTTTCAACATCCGCATCATCCTCAATGGCATTTACAGCATCTATAATTCCATTGTACCATTCATAAAAATATTCTTCCGCATCGTCAGACATTGTAAGGATACGGGGATTGACCGTTGTACCCTTGTCATCAAGGATACAGGGGATGCTTAGGATTCTGTTGATTATTGTCCTCCATTGATTCATGATATCAGGACGGGCTGTATTCCGTTCTTCCCGTCTCCATCCGGATATCTTCCTGTTTTTGGGGTAGACAAACAGAAAACGGTCAAGCAATCCGTTGGCAAGGAACTCTGCACGGAAGACTTCCTGCAGCATATTCGTCTGCACTGAACCGATGACATTTATACATGGATTCTTGATTAGAACAGGACGTGATTCTGATTTGCGGATAATCTTTAACGGCTGTCCGCTATAAGCTGTCAGCAAATCTTCAATGAGGTTGTTCTTGCTGTTGTACCTTTTGACGGAATTGAACAAAGCCAGGATTTCATCGACGACCAATGTTATCCCACGCTGATTATGCTGATGAATATTCATCATCGCCTCCGGGGTGGAGTCATAAATGACCGTCGTTACAAAATTCGGTTTCTTGAGCAGTTGTTCTTCCCCGTCACTTCCGTGCTTACCTGCTGACATGGCTCTTTCATATTCGTCATATTCCTCGTTATATTTCTCATGCAGCCGATCATCATACTCATTAATCGGCTTATAGATAAAACCGAGGGGAGGAGTCTTTCCAAGCCCGGGACGTCCGACCAGCATCATATAAAGGGATGGGCAAGTTTTCCACTCGCCCTTTATACGGATATGACAAGAGTTACCTATTGCAGAAGCAACAGCAGAAAGAACAATAGACGCAGTATATTCCACATTGAAATTTTCGTATCTGGCAAGATTGAGGATAATCTCCTGTATCTTGTCCGGGAAGGCATCCAACGGAAGACCTGTTTCCGGAATGCCTTCCACTTCCGAACGAAGCATGTTGGTCAAATGAACGGTGTCAAACATAGCCACCTCCTTCCTGCTTTGGAAGTTCATCACCAATAGCGAAAGCTTCATAATGGAAACGATGCAGAAAGCGGTCTACGTCTTCCTGCGTGTACCAGTATTTATCACCTTCACGCGAGTAGCCGAGATAGCCGTTGTCTCGCAACTTTTTCAGATACTTTTCTTTGATGTTCAATTTCTCCATCAAAGACTTGTTGTCATATAGACGGAGTCCGCCTTCATGAGCCGGAGGCGGCAGTTTCTCTTGTCTCTCCACTATGCTGAGAATCTTTTCAAGCAATTCCCGGTCGCATAGCTTCTCTACATTCGTTTCTTTAGCCATACTTAAAAACAATTATGGCCGATTGCCCTGATGCACACTCAGACCTTCAGCCTGGTTATACGATATGGTACGATTGTGCACATCGCACCAGAATCACGGCACGAATGTATGAAATAGCTGAGGACTAATAAGTTACAATAAATTATCCAATGTTAGGACAGGTGTTATGGAAAGTTATGATTCTGCCACAACTTTACATGTAACATATTGATTACCAGCAATAAAAAAGAGAAAAATAAAATTGAAAAAATCGAAGATTGCCAGATGATGCAAAACAAAATGCATAACAAGCCAGAAACTAAGACTTGCCAAGAACGAAGATAATACTCTTAGTTTTTTGTCACTTCTGAAAAAACTTGTCGATTTCTCCGGCATTGTTAGGGACGGGCATATCCCTCCTGTTCTGCCGGGACTGTCCGATACCGGTTTGTTCAAATAGTGCGTTAAGTTCGACATCGGGGAAGAGTCCGTTGCCGAACTCCCAAAAAGTCTTCTGTTCGTATTTGGAATATTCAGGATAATCGCCGCAATATATTCGACCACACATATAGGCAAGAAGAGCCTTTGTCCCTTTCCAGCTATAATGGGACCCGACCTCTTCAATATATCCGGCTTCTATTGCTTTCGCAAAGATTGTACGGGCAAGTGAAGTATCAAGTCTTCCCGACAATACAACCCCTTTTGGGGAATCCGGACATTCTGACTGATTATCTATGGCTTGAACGGTTTGCTGATTCTTTTCCCTAAGTTTGATGTGCAGTTTTTCTGCTCCGTATGCAAATAGCCCCGATAAGATAAGGGCGGTGACAATGCCTGTTATAACGACAGGATCAGGATGATTGTCCTTTACCGGATCAATTATCCCAAGTCCTATAAGGAGCAGAGTTCCTATAAAAAATACTATTGCAGCAGACCACATGATTATCCTATGGTGCTTATTAAAGATAGTAGAAAGCAGCAATACCAGAACAAATGCGCACACCAGCAATAGGAATATCTTCGTAATAGTCATATCAAATCAATTTTAGATATAAAATTAATGATTGTTTATAATAGCCATCTACAATTATCAGACAATTTCCAGAGATGCAAAATCCTCTTTCAGACGAGCCACTTCCGCCGACAGCGTTTCGGGCAGGAATTTGGCATAGACCTTTTCGGTGACATCCGTACTTCCATGACCGAGCAAACGACTGACAACCGACATGGAAAGTCCATTATTCAGTGCAAAGACCGCAAACGAATGCCGGGCCACATGCATTGAGAGAGTAAACGGAAGCCCTATCTGTTCTCCGACAACCGCCAGTGACTGATTGATGCATTTCGTTGCATTGTTACGGGCCTTGTACAGAGCCTCCGCATCATCAAGATCCAGATCATCTTTTACTAAGTTGAATACATACCGGCATCCGGCACGTTTCTCCTGCCACCGATGTAGTATATGCAAGGCAGGTTCCGTAAGAGGAATTACATGGCGCTTGTTCGTCTTGATCATGATTTTTCTCAGTTCCTTCTTCTCAAAATTTATATGCCCCCACTGCAATGTCATAACATCGACAACACGGAGTCCACAGGCATGGAAGGCAAAGAAGAACATTTCCAAAAATTCCTTACGGCGCGGTTCTGTACAGGTATTGTAATATTCCAACAGCGCAGACATCTGTTCTTTTGAAAGATACTTGCCGTCAAACTCATTGTCTTCGTCCGCAAGAGATATCTTAGAGGCGATACGCATATCTTGAATCCTCGCATTGACGGCATGGTCTATCATCTTCATTTCGGAAGCATAGGCACACGCCTTCAGAATCGGAGTCAAAGCATGGTTGATCGTTGCATCGCTGTTCTGTTTTATCTCGCGGCGCCACCTGATGTATTCGTCAATCAGTTCAACCGATATTTCACCTAAATAGATACTGTCCGGCTTATAGGTACCGTTCTTTGTTGCACGGAGAAAGATACGGAAGATATTCATGCCGCTCTTGCCGTTTTCATAGCGGCTGCGTCCGATTCGATTTCTCGAATAATCGGATTCAAGCCTTTCCAGAACAAACTCGATAAAATCCTTCCCTTTGTCCTCCCGTGTGAGCGGTTTGTCGGCCAAAAAGTCGGCGATCACCTGTGCCGTAATCTGATTGGGATGCTTTTCCTGATATTCGGCCAGCAGTCCGTCGATCTTGTCCGCACGGGCAAGCAGCAGGCTATTGATCCGGTTGGCCTCCGGACCATAACTCGCCCTCACACCTCCGCGTCCCTTGTTGGCTTTTTCGTTCCAGTCGCCCAGCCGGACAAAGATGTTCATGCCCTTGCGTATCACCTGCCGGTTCCAGGTGTATTCAAGCTGGACAAGATACTGTTTGGCAGGATCGATCTCACCCCTGACATGCAGGCGGTAGCGTCCCAATGGATATAGTCGTTTAGGTCTTCCCATAGTGGAGGATATTTGAATTGGAAATACAGCTTGCAGCAATACTCACAAACCTCTGTAAAGGTAATGAATTTTGTCCAAACAAATCCCGATTTTTCCTCCGAAAAACGTATTTTGTCCAAATAAACCGCGCCATTTGAGGCGGTCAAACACTGTTGTCCAAACAAATTAAATCCCCGCCAATCTTATTGATTGACAGGGATTTAATAGTAGTTTTTGCGCTTAAAATTGCACTAATATTCCTCCTCGTTGAAGAAAAAATCCTCCTTCGAGGGATAGTCGGGCCAAATATCTTCAATGGACTCGTAAATATCGCCCTCGTCTTCGATTTCCTGCAAATTCTCAAGCACTTCGAGCGGAGCCCCAGAACGTGTAGCATAATCGATCAGCTCATCTTTCGTCGCAGGCCATGGAGCGTCTTCGAGTTTGGATGCCAATTCAAGTGTCCAGTACATAGTCGTAAAATTTATAAGTTCTATTTTCCCAGTCGTTTCCCGCTTAGGCAATCACCGGGCAGGCCCGGTTTGCACTCGGCTTGACAAAAACGTCCCTTATTTTGCTTGCCAACATCGCTTGCGAGTATCCTGTCTCAATACCGACTTGCAAAAGTATAAAAAAAACGATACAAACCAAGAAAATAGTATGAAACATCGTGCATCTGTAACGGCCTCTTCGCATCAGGGAATCCATAGCGTCTCTTCCACAGCGAAATACTCCGTCAAGGTACGCCCCAGCAGATAAAAATAATCCGACAGCCTGTTGAGATAGACCAATGCCGACGGCTCCGCTCCGTACGCATGGTCGGCGCGCAGCGCAGCCCGTTCGGCACGCCGGCAGACGGTACGGCACACATGACACATCGAAACGGCCCGATGACCGCCCGGAATGGTGAATTTGGCAATCGGCGGCAGCGCCTCCTGCATCGCGTCGATCCGGCTTTCGAGCCACCCGGCAGCCTCCTCGCCCAACGGAACGACCTTGTCTTCGCCCCCTTTGCCCGTAGCAAGCGAAGCAGCGACCGTCATCAGCTGCGACAGGATGCGGTTCAGCTCTTCCACCCGATCCGCAAGCGACGGATCTTCGCGCAGACAATCGCCCAATAAGGCGGTAAAAGCCATCAATTCGTCCACCGTGCCATAGGCTTCGACCCGTTCGTCCGTCTTACGCACCCGTTCGCCTCCGACAAGCGAAGTCGTTCCATTATCGCCCGTTCTGGTATATACTTTCATATTCTAAAATGTTGTTTCGGAAGGTATTTATTGTTGAATATCAACAGATAGCCCCGATTATCGACCGTCGTGGAGCCGTGTCCGGCCACGATGGCTCCGCACATCCGTTCCCGGTCGCGGTCGGCATAAGGTTCCATCACGGCGATCGTAGCGCCTCTCCCACAGGCGGTCCGCACCAGCCGGAGCGTCTCCGCCTTCGGCAGCATGCGCGTTGCAACGCACAACTCGGCCGACGCCTCGTCGATCGCGAAAGTGCGGTATTCGCAGTGGGTCATCAAGTTCTGCAACTCCATCGCCCGGCGCTCGGGAACCCCCGCCGCAACGAGCGCATCCCGCAGCGAAGTCTCCGCAGAGAGCAGTCTGTGCGACATGAAAACCTGCCGGACGACCGAATAGACGAACGGCGAATGCACGCCGTGTCCGCGGAAATAACGCGCCCGCGAGAGCCGATTGCGAAGCTCCCCGACCCGGGCCGACAAGTGCGGCAACCGAATATACCGCCCTCCCAACGTCATCTCCGTCTCTTCAACATCCCTGCCATACGACCTGTCGAGAAAGCGATCTGAAGGTTGTAGCCGCCCGTATCGGCATCGAGATCGAGCACCTCGCCCGCGAAATAAAGCCCCCTGATTTTCAAAGATTCCATCGTATGCGGATCCACTTCGTCGCAGCTCACGCCGCCCGCCGTAACGACGGCGTACTCGAACGGCGCATAATCCGCAATCGGAAACACCCACCCTTTCAACACTCGGATGAGGCGTTCGATCTGCCCGTCCGCGATCTTCTCGATATAACATTTCGAATGGATGTCCAACTCTTGCGCCAAAGGCATGACCAGCGGTTTCGGCACCAGCTTGCGCAGCAGCTCGGCAAAGAACTCCGTCGGCTGCATCTCCGCGATCTCTCGCCGGATCCGCTCGCGCAGCACCTCGTCGGCGAGCGCAGGCTTCAGATCCAACGTCAGCTTCACGCTGCGTCCGTCGATCAGCGCATCGACCGCATCGCGGCTCATGCGCAGCGCCACGGCACCGTCTATGCCCCGTTCCGAAAAGCCCAGTTCGCCGAACTCTTCGCGCACCGTTTCGCCGTCGATGTCCAACGTCGCACGCACGTTGCGCAGCAACACTCTATCCATATATTTCGCTTGCGGGTGCGACGTTACGAGCGGCGTCAGCGACGGACGCACAGGCACGACCGTATGCCCCAGATCGGCGGCGAACGCATAGCCGTCGCCCGTCGATCCCGTTGCCGGATAGGAGACGCCGCCCGTGCAGACGATCACCTGCGGGCACTCCTCCTTGCGCACGAAGCCGCGCCGGTTGAGGTAACGCACCCCGAAGACGCGGCTGCCGACCGTCATGATCTCCGTAACGCGCGTATTGTATTCGATCTTCACGCCGTTCTCCACGCAAAACTCCAACAGCGCATTGGCAATGTCCCAAGCTTTGCCGCTCTTGGGGAAAACGCGGTCCCCGCGCTCGATGTCGAGTTTCACCCCCATGCGTTCGAAGAACCGGATCGTCGCCCTATTGTCGAACTCCGCGAAAGCCGGGGAGAAAAACGAGGCGTTGGCTCTCACGTGCGCCGCAAAATCCTCCGGAGGACGGGCATTGGTTACATTGCACCGTCCTTTGCCGGTGATGCGGACCTTCCGGCCCGACTTTTCCATTTTTTCGAGCAGCAGGACCCGCCGTCCGTTGCGGGCGGCGGTTCCGGCGGCCATCATACCTGCGGCTCCGGCACCCACGACGATCACGTCGTAGGGCTGGCGGCCAGCAGTTGTTTCGGTCTGTTCCATACGGTCGCAAAGGTACGAAACAATGGGCAAAGCGCAATGCGGCAGCACGGAAAAAACATCGTCCGGCACACAGATACTTCCGCCCGATGTTTCGGATTCGGATTCGATTGCCCCCCGGCTTTCGGACACGCCCGTTCGAACAGCTCCGGCTCCATCATGCAGAGCCGTTCACCCAGCCAAGCGGCAGGATCGCGTTCCTTCCAGACAACGCAACGAACATGATCCGGCGACCGATCCAAGGGAATTTCCAATCGGAAGGCCTTTCCGAAAACGCTCCGTCCGGCACATACGAGCTCCGATTCCGCATCCGCTGCGACATGCCGAACCATCCGCTTTTCGATCGGTCGGGCGGACGAGCCCGACCGGATCGCCGCACGAACCGACAGATTGCAGCCTCGAAAGTGCCATCGCCCTTAAAACGACGACATATTTACACGAATCGGATTCATAACGGGGAGGGCTCGATTCGTCGGAATTGTGTCTCGACACAAAAAACGCATGGGCCGGACAGCAAATATTCCGGACAAATTCTGACGAAACAAGAGACTGTCCGATAAGTTTCAGACAACCTCTTTTTAACTGAATCGTTATGCAAGCTTTTTTCCGAATGGACCGATTCCAGAAGAAAGGGCAGGAAATTTGCGGGACAGTCCTCCCGAATGTCCGCTTCGCAACTCAGTCGAGCGGATTCGACGGCTCCAATAGTTCGGCTCCGTTCTCGATTTTGGTCCAATAGACGCGAATACCCAGATAGATGATATTCTGATACTCCGATATCTCATCCAACTTCCATTCCTGCCAGATATACGGTTTGATCGGTCCGTCGAGGATGATTTCTTCATCCGTACAGGAAACCACTTCCAAAGGAACATTGAACGCTGCGCCCACATAGCCTGTCAATTCATCCAAAGCTCTGATAAGCACATGGTTTCCATCCGGGTATTCCATGATATACCGATTGTGATAATAGTACGATCCGACGTAGGTACCCGAATCGTACTCCCGAACCTTACGGGTATCCGGCTCTACGGAAAAGATCTCTAAACGCGGATAATAAAATTTTCCGCCCGACCATTGGACGGACTCATTTATAATATCATCGGAAAATTCCAGCTCTCCTTGTGCCCATTTTTTCGTATAAACGAAACAGACTTTATCTTGCCTCCAATATGTTCCATCCAATACGGTCTCCACCGGATGCGTTTCGGCAGGTTCAGGCGTAGACACCGACATAGGTGCAGGGTTATCATCTTTGTCGCAGCTTACCAAAAAAATTACCAACAAGAATATAAAAATACTTCTTAAATATTGATTCATAATATTTTATTATTTATTGAGATAATAACTAACCATGTTTATACCTTGATAAATTTCGTCTTTGAGAACAGGACTGGCAAGCACATCATACTTCACCCAGCCATCGTGTTTGGCATCCTCATAACCATAACGACAATATACGTAATCTACCTTAACCGATACATCACCGACCACACCACCTCCAGTGCCATGCCATTCAGTTTTTTCCTGCCATCCATCGATAACCCATGCATGAGGTCCGCCCTTTTCAATACCTAAACTGGTGTCATCGTATCGAGCCGATCCGCATGCATAAACAGGCGTTTTGTTAAACCTCAACTGGGTTCTAATATCCTCAATTGTCATCTCTTTATAGGCGATATTCGTATATCCCAGAATTCTTTTCAAAAAATTCGGAACATCCAAAGCGGAATTAGCTAAAGATTCATCGACTCCATAGTTCATCCCGACCGCCTTTCCCAATTCCGAAAGATACCTCTGAATCGCATAAAGATATGTGGCAGCCGGAGTAGCTGTTTCAATAGCTTTGGTAATATGAGTCCAATTGGGGCGAAAATTATTGCCGATCAATCCATTGTGAGGCATCAACACATCGGGCCCCACTCCGAAGGTTTTCATATTATAAGCCAGAATTTGTCCCAGAGCCAATGCCACGCAACCGACTTTTGCTTGTTTCCCGTCATACGTATAGCAATAAGCATTGTACGGATAATCCTGATGCCACGTCGTCTTCATCAATAACACATAATCCGGAATAGGTTCAAAAGGCCATTCCGGTAATACGGGCACATCAATGCGAGTCTCTGGTTTCATATCATTCTCCGCTTCAGCTTCCCGCTCCACCTTTCCGTCCGCCGCCGCTTCGAGGTAAGCCACCATGCAAGCATGGATGTAGGTCGGCGTTTCGTAGTCCTCGCCGCGGTCCGTGGCGGCCTTAGCCGCCGCCATATCCGCGGCCGTCAGCCTCCCTTGAGGCACATAGGCGATCACGCCGCCCTGCTTCGCGTCGGCTCCGAGAACCGCGTAGCCGCCCCCTTCGAACTGAGCGATGTAGCACAGCGGGGCATCCGCTGCGGTGCCCGACGTGCGCGTCGCCGGAGAAACCTCGCTGCGCATCAGCACATCCACATGCGATACGGCCGGAACATCCGACGAGCGGGTCGTCGGATCGTCCGCCTGAAAGCGAGCCAAAGCCGCCAGCGCCGATTCGACGCTTACATGATCCGGACCGACAGCATCCGACACCGTCGGCTCTTCGACGGGCAGAATCCCGTCGCGGGCGCAGCCGCCGCACAGGACAAC
>OVXI01000076.1_pt1 | contig 25846 bp, 25 predicted proteins | sample 1732031 | NCBI WGS metagenome assembly OVXI01 (sample SAMEA4545821, study PRJEB24839) | metagenome | biome: chicken; feature: ceca content | place: Italy | collected 2013-05 | reverse complement strand
ACCAGCTCTCCGGCGGTCAGCAGCAGCGGGTGTCCATCGGCAGAGCACTGATGAACGCCCCGGCCATTGTGCTGGCGGACGAACCTACGGGAAATCTGGACTCCAAAAACAGCCAGCAGATTATGGAGCTTCTGAAGCTCTCCAATAAAAAGTACAACCAGACCCTGATGGTCATTACCCACGATGAGTCCATTGCCCTCCAGGCTGACCGGATTATCGCCATTGAGGACGGACGGATTCTCAGAGATGAGGTGCTGCGGTAATGAACATCTTCGCAAAGGTGACCCTGCAGACCCTGAAGAAAAACCGGGTCCGCACCATCGTCACCATTATCGGTATCATTCTCTCCTGTGCCATGATTACCGCCGTGGCTGCCCTGGTCCAAAGCTTTTCCGGCTATATGCTGGATGTGGGAATTTACGAAAAGGGTAACTGGCACGGAGCGGCTTACAGCCTCAGCTGGAGCCAGTACGAAAACATCCGGAAGGACGAGGAGATTTCCTTTACCACCTACGCTCAGCTGATGGGCTATGCCAGGGTGGAAAATGAGAACCCAGACAAGCCCTATCTTTATGTCATGGGCGGGGAAAAGGAGACCTTTTTCGAAAATATGCCGGTGCATCTGGTGGCAGGCAGACTGCCCCAGAATTCTCAGGAAATCCTCATCCCCGAGCACCTGATTTCCAACGGCGGTGTGGGTTATCAGATGGGCCAGACTATCACCCTGGAGCTGGGAGACCGGATGGTGGGGCAGGACACTTTGAATCAGTTCAACCCCTATATTTACGACGAAGAGAGCGGGGAACCGGAGGAGGAACTGGTAATCCGTCAGACCCGCACCTTCCAGATTGTGGGTATCTATTCCCGCCCTGACTTTGAAGAGTATTCTGCCCCCGGTTATACGGCCCTGACGGTTGCAGACCTGGAGGAGAATGTGGGAGACAGCTACGATGTGTATTTCCGGATGACGGACCCGGCCCAGGTTTACGATTATCTGAAAAATTTGGACTGTGGCTCTGCCACCAACACGGATGTGCTGCTGTACTCCGGCGTATCCAAATACAGCTCCTTCAACACCATGCTTACAGGCCTGGTGGCGGTGTTGGTGGGCCTGATTATGTTCGGCTCCGTGTCCCTGATTTACAACGCCTTTGCCATCTCCGTTTCGGAGCGCACCCGGCAGTTTGGCCTGCTGTCCTCTGTGGGCGCAACCCGGCGGCAGATTGGTAGAATGGTTCTGATGGAAGCCCTGTTTGTCAGTATGGTGGGCATCCCTCTGGGCGTATTGGCAGGCTTGGGGGGCATTGGGATAACCCTTCGGATTGTGTCCGATATGATGATACGGCTTACTATGATTCCCGTACCGCTTCGGCTCCGGATTTCCCCCTATGTGGTGGGAGCCGCAGTAGTGCTGAGCCTGATTACAGTGCTGCTGTCCGCCTGGATTCCCTCTGCCCGGGCTAAACGGGTCACGGCCATTGAGGCCATTCGCCAGAGTCAGGATGTGCGGGGCAAAAGCCGCCCGGTGAAAACCGGCTGGCTGCAATACCGGCTCTTTGGCCTTCCCGGTGTGCTGGGTAAGAAATACTACAAAAACAGCAAGCGGAAATACCGCGCCACCATTATCAGCCTTTTTATGAGCATTGTGCTGTTTGTATCTGTCTGCTCCTACACCGGATATCTGATGGAGCTGGCTACCACCTATCGGAATGAAAGTAAGTACGATATTTCTTTCTCTTATAAGGAGGATCAGTACACCCGCCAGGAGATTATGACCTGGATTGAAAATACCCCGTCTGTGACCCAGACAGCCATGCTCCAATCCTACGGCCAGATGGCGAGAATATCCAAAGAGGACATTCCGGAGGCAACCCTGGAATATTTTTCCCAGGCTATGAATACCGAGGGGGATACGGTGGAAGTGAGCTGCAGCGTGTGGTTCGTGGATGATGAGAGCTTCCGGCAGCTGCTGCAAGCCAACGGGCTGGAGGAGTCCACGTTTTTTGACTCCCGGAATCCGGTGGGTGTGAGCGTTGCTACTACAAGATTTTTTGATTATCAACAGGGAAAATACATCCAGTTGGACTACCTGAAAAACGACCAAAACGAATTTACCATAGACTTCCCCGTCTGCCTGGAAGGCTATATCCGGGAAGGGGGAGAGGTGGATGCATCGGGAAATGAGCTATACATTTATGTAAACTCTGATGATCCAACGGATATGAAGAAACTATCCCGGGAAGAAGCCTATGAGCAGATACCCTTGCAGATTGGTGCCAACATTGAGAATCTGCCCTTCTATATCAACAATTCCACCTATGGTTCCAAGGTGATTTACCCCCTGAGCCTGCGGGATACGGTGTTTCCCAACTGGGAGAAGGTCTATGGAGACTGGGAATATGACTACTATATTCTTTCCCAGAACCACAGAGAAAGCTATGAGTCCCTGCGGAAAACCCTGTCGGAGGCAGGCATATCCAGTACCAATCTCCATGATGCTGCCGCCAGCAACGAAAGCCAGCGGGCGCTGGTGACCATTGTGCAGATTTTTACCTACGGCTTCGTGGTGCTCATCTCCCTGATTGCCGCTGCCAATGTGTTTAATACCATTTCCACCAATATCCACCTGCGCCGCCGGGACTTTGCCATGCTCAAGTCCGTGGGTATGCCCCGGAAGGAATTTACCCGGATGATGAACTACGAGTGCGTTCTCTACGGCACCCGGGCCCTGCTGCTGGGACTGCCGGTGTCCTGCGTCGTCACCTGGCTGACCTGGGGCTCCATATCCTACGGGATGGAAACGGATTTCCGCCTGCCCTGGGAGGCTATGGGGATCGCTGTGCTGGGGGTATTCCTGGTGGTGGGCATCTCCATGGTCTATGCCATGGGGAAGATTCACAAGGATAACCCCATTGACGCTCTGAAAAACGAAAATCTGTAATGACAAATGCAAATGGTTCCCAGAAAACCGGGAACCATACCCTTGGTGAAAACGATGAAAAGAGTTATTATTTTCCTTTTTGCAATTCTGTGCCTGGCTCTGGTGGCCTGGAGCAGATTCGGGGAAGAGCTGGGAGAGGTAATCACTGTCTTTTCCCAACTTTCCCAACCGGAAGAAACCGTAGACCCGGATTCTGCTGCTGTGCAGACGGTTCAGGCCTTTGCCCGGGAACAGGGCCTGACTCTGGGGGATTGGCCGGAGGATTTGCTGGTGCTGCTGGATAAGAACCCGGAGACGGAGGAATTCGTCCTCCAGTACCCCCTGAAAAAGGATAGCCGCCCCACCTATAATCTGAGTGATTGTCTGAACAGCACCCAGATGCCGCTGCTGCTTCAGTGGGATGAGCGGTGGGGCTATGGGGAGTACGCCGGGGAGCTGATGGGCATTTCCGGCTGCGGCCCCACTTGCCTCTCCATGGTCTGTATACAGCTTTTGCAGGATGCATCCTACACACCTCAATATGTGGCGGCTTTTGCGGAAGAAAACGGTTATGCCGTGAAGGGAAACGGAAGCGCCTGGGCCCTCATTTCCGAAGGCGGCGAGAAGCTGGGGCTGGATGTGACAGAAATCCCCCTGGACGAGGGCAGGATTATCCGGAATCTGGAAGTGGGCAACCCCATCATCTGTGTCATGGGCCCCGGGGACTTTACCACCTCCGGTCACTTCATTGTATTGACGCAATACGCCGATGGCTATGTAAAGGTCAACGACCCCAACAGCCCCATAAGATCCCAAAAGCAATGGAAGCTGACGGATATTATGCCCCAGATGAACAATCTTTGGGTCTGCCGCTGAAGCAATGCCAGAAAAACGCTGCCCCCTCAGGGATTCCTGAGGGGGCAAAGTTTGTTGAAACATTATTTGGAGAAGGGCAGACTGCTGAGGGCTTCCATCAGCTTGGCATTCAGGTGAATGCAGTTGTCCACCGGCTTGTACCGCTTGGGATAAAAGCCGCTTTTATACCGGTCGATGACCACATCGTAGCGCTTGAGGGCGTTATCCACCGCATCCTCCCAGGAAAGATACAGCTCCCGGCTGGCAGCTTCTCCGATGGTGCGAAGATAGTCCTCCTTGCCATGCAGCTCCATAAGGCAGGCAGCAAGGCTCTGGGCATTTTCCTCCACCTGGAAGCAGTTGCGGTTGTGGGTGGTGCCGTCGGAGGCACAGCTTCCGGCGATGAGGACAGAGGGCAGGCTGCTGGCAGCTGCTTCCCGTACCACAAGACCGTTGGTATCGTAGGTAGAGGGGAACAGGAAGAGATTTGCCCGGGCGTACCAGCCCCGCAGCGCCTCCCGGTCCCGGATAGCGCCGGTGAAAATACAGGCATCCTCCAGACCCAGCTGGCGGGCATAGCTTTGAATCTCCGGCATATCGCTGCCGTCCCCCACAAACACCATGCGGTAGGGAAGCTTTTTGGCTTTCAGGGCAGCCAGGGCGTCCAGAATCAGCCGGATACCCTTGTACCAGCGCATACGCCCCACAAACAGGTAAATGGGAACACCCTCCGGCAAATCATATCCTTCTGTGTAGGCCGCAACCTGCTCCGGGGAAAGGCGGCTCCGGGGGACATCCACCCCGTTGGGCATAACGATGTAATCTCCTTCATAGCCTAAGGAACGGAGGCTTTGGGCCGTTCCCTCGCTGACAATCCACACTTCATCGCAGGCGTTGATATTTTCCACCAGAATCTTCTTGCAGCCGTTTTGCAGATGCACAGACTTGATGGCTCTGGCCAGATCAATTTCAAACCGGGTATGATAAGTAAGAATCAAAGGTGCATTTACAATATTCCGCAAAGCCCTTCCCATAAAGTTGGAGGCAAAGGGACAGTGACTGTGGAGCACCGCCACATCCACACTTTCCAGCCGCTTGGCAACGGAAGGGGAAAAGGGGATTCCGGACATATATCCAAACCCTTTGCGGGTATCCATACTGGGATAGCGAAGAATCGGATAAGGAAATGGAGAGTCCTCCGCTTCCGGCAGGGCTGGGGTAACCACCACCGGGGAGAAGCCCCGGGCGTGCAGGATATTGCCATAGTTTACCACGGCATTTGCAACGCCATCAATCTGGGGGGGAAAGGAATCGTTCAGTAATCCAATAATCTGCTTTTCCTGCATTCTATCACCTTATATCGACATTATATTGTTATTATACCATTATTCACAAAAAAGTAAAGGACATATCCCAAATCCGGAAACAGGTTTTGTAGAAGGTAAATGAATCCTGCAAAACAAGTTGAATTGCGTCGAATTGTGCAGTATAATAACGCCATCGAAAGGGATTCCCTGTGGGGAAGTCCCAGGAAGGGAAAGGAAGGGATTTTATGTTTTGTAATCAGTGCGGTGGAAAAGTTCCGGACAACGTGAAGTTCTGCCCCAACTGCGGAGCACTGGTGGGGAATATTCCCGAAGAACCGGTAGCACCGGCGGCGCAGGAACAGGAGAACGGCTTTGCCTTCACCCCCCAGCCGGATTTTGACGGGCAGCCGGAAAACAAAAAGCCGAAAATGGGAAAAGGCAAGATTGCCCTGCTTGCAGTTTTGGGCGTTGTGGTGGTTGCAGCCATTGTGGCTTTGCTGAATATGAATGCCATCCGGGCGCTCTTTGTCCGCAACAGCTCTCCTGCCAGCTTTATGCAGACCGTTGAGGGGGATGCCATGGGAAGCATGGTGGATTCCCTCAGCAATACATATGGCAGACTTCTGGAATCTGCCGGCAAGCCCGGAGGTTTCACAGGAAGTGTAGAGATTGAGCTGTCCGACAGCACCATGACGATGCTCAATTCCATGCTGGCCCAGCAGGGAGCTGGCTTGGATTTGAGTTGGCTGAATAATATTGTGTTCAATACCCAGACCCAGTGGGACGGCAACCGTTCTTTGGTGAATGTAGGTGTGGGCCTGGGGGATGTGGAGATTGCCGCCTTCCAGATAATCACGGATATGGAGCAGATGAAGATGTGGCTGGCGATTCCCGAGCTGAACCAGCAGTATCTTGTGATGGATCTGTCCAAGGTATATTCCATGAGTATGCAGGTGGGAGATACCTCTGCGGTTATGCAGGAGGCACAGGCCATGCTTCGGAGCCTCCTGGAGCGTATGCCCCAGGAGGAAGTGGTCAACAGCCTGCTGAAAAAGTATATCGGCATTGTGCTGGGGTGCTTGAATGATGTGGAAAAGCAGGAAACCACCCTCCAGCTCAATGGACTGGAGCAGACCTGCACCCAGCTGAAAACCACAATCACTCCGGAAAATGTCCTGGACATTGGAAAGACACTCCTCAGTGAGGTAAGATCCGATGCCCAGATCAAGGAAATCATCCTGGGTATGGGTGCGTTTGCCGCAGAGAATGGGGCAGTGGAAGACGGGCAGCAGTTGTACGACCAGCTCGTTGCCCAGATTGACAGTCTGCTGGAGCAGCTGGAGTCCCAGAAAGAGAGCCTGGTTGCCCAGGCCGGAGATGGCGTCCTGGTTGTATATCACTATGTGGATAGCCAGAACCGGATTATTGGCAGAGGCGTGGAGATGACCAACAGCGATTCTTCCAGCGCAGGTTCTTTCTACTATTACACCGTTACCCAGGGCGACAAGTTTGCCTTTGAGGCCAATCTGGGCACGCTGGTAATTACCGGCGATGGCACCATCAGCGGGAACCTTCTAAGCGGCGCCTATGTGCTTGCCTCTGAGGGTATGGAGATGCTGAAGGTGGATGTTACGGATTGGGATCAGGCCCGTTGGAAGGAGGGAACTCCCAGCGGAACCATTGGCCTGTCTTTCGGCGCAGATGTACTGGGACAGGTGCCCGGGGCAGAGGAAATGGCGCCCACGCTCAGCCAGATGCAGTTGGCTTTTGCCTTTGATGTCAAGGAAGACCAGGCCAATGTGAAGGTGAGCGTACTGAGCAGCGGCATGGAGATTGTTTCTCTCCACGTCAGCGGGTCTGCCACCGAAGGCGGCGAGATTTCTGTTCCTGCGGAGGGCGTGGACGTGGAAGACCAGCAGGCACTGTCCCAGTGGCTGATGGCGTTGGATTTCAATAAGCTTTTTGAGAATCTCGCCAATGCAGGTGTACCCCAGGAATATTTGCTGGAGCTGCAACAGGTTCTGTTTGGCGGAATGGGATACTAAACGCTGCAGACCAATGGATAAATGAAAATTCGGCGCTGGTTTCGTAAGACATCAGCGCCGATTTCCTTACGGGAGGAGGGCAACCCATGGAGATTGCGGTGAATCATATTGCAAAAAAATACCGGGGGAAGGTGGTGCTGCGGGACGTATCCTTTGAAGCCTCTGACGGCATGTGTATTGGGATTCTGGGCAGTAACGGCTCTGGAAAGTCCACCCTTTTGTCCATACTGGCAGGCATCCAGCGGCCGGATGGGGGGAGCTTCCTCTGCGACGGCAAGGATTTGCTGAAGGACGGGAAAACCCGTTCTGCCAGAGTTGGCTATGTGCCCCAGGGGACGGCGCTGATTCCTGAGCTGACAGGCTGGGATAATCTGCTTTTGTGGTATGACAAAAAAGATTTGCAGCAGCAACTGACAAAAGGGGTGCTGCGGCTTCTGGAGGTGGAGGAGTTTCTTCATAAGCCGGTGTGCAAGCTCTCCGGAGGCATGAAAAAGCGCCTGTCCATCGGCTGTTCCATGGCCCGGTGCCCCCAGCTTCTGCTGCTGGATGAGCCTACGGCGGCTCTGGACCTTGCCTGTAAACAGACCATCGGCAACTACCTGCGGGCCTACAAAAAGGCAGGGGGAATCCTGGTGCTCATTACCCATGACCCGGAGGAGCTGTCCCTGTGCGATGCCTGGTATATTTTGAAGGATGGCGTGCTGGAAGCCTATACCTATGATGGGAATATCCAAAAACTGGTGGAGAATATGTAGCTTATGAAACGATATTGGAAGGTGCAGCTGCGGCGGCTGATCCGCCCTCTGCCCTGGGCGCTTCTGACGGTGCTGGTGATTCTGGCAGCTCTTTTGCTGCTGGCCCGGGGCGTGATGGAGGACGCCCGGCAGGACAATCAGAAGATGAAAGTGGCGGTGGTGGGCATACAGGAGGACCCGTTGCTGCAAATGGGCCTCGTTGCCCTGCAAAATATGGATGCTTCCCGGTACTCCCTGGAACTGCTGGAAATGGACGAGGCCCAGGCCAAAGCAGCGCTGGAAAAAGGTGAGATTGCCGGTTACGGAGTCATCCCCCCGGACTTTGCCCAGGAGGCCATGTACGGCCATTTCCTGCCCATTACCTTTGTCACCACCCCGGGTTCTGCCGGGATGGTCTCGGTTCTGAAAGAGGAGATTACGGCTGCCGTGGAGGAGATTCTGGTAACGGCCCAGAAGGGCATTTATGGCAGCTGGAACCTGCTGACGGACCATGGGCTGGAAGGGGAGGCACAGGGGATTGTCAACGGCATCAGCCTGACCTATGTGGAGCTGGTGCTGGCCCGAAACCGGGTATATACCCTGGAGGAGCTGGGCATCTCCCAGGGATTGACCCTGGTGCAGCATATGGCACTGGGAATTCTTGTTGTGTTTTTGATGCTGGCGGCCTTGTGCTACAGCCCCGTGTTGGTGGGAGGGGAGCACACCCTTTCCCGGCTCCTGGCGTCCCGGGGGGTGGGTGCCGGGAAGCAGATTCTGGCAGAATTGGGCAGCTTCCTTGTAAGCTTCAGCCTGCTGCTCCTGTGCGCCGGGGCTCTGGGCTTGCTTGCGGCCCATCTGGGAGGCTTCTCCCTGCCGCCGGTAAAAACCCTTCTTTTCTGGGTGTGGACAGCCCTTCCGGTGGTGGTGATGGTGGCTGCCTGGAGCTTTTTCCTGTTCTCCCTTGCCAAGGAGCTGGTAAGCGGTGTGCTGCTGGTGGCCCTCCTTTCTCTGGCTTTGTGCTTTGCAGGCGGCTGTATGTACCCGGCTTCCTTTTTCCCGGACGCAGTCCGGCAGGCTGCCCGGTTTTTGCCCACAGGACTTGCCATGGAGCAGCTGTCCTGCTGCGTGACCGGTGGGCAGGGAAGTGGGTTCTGGCTGCTTTTGTATAGTGTCGGTTTTGCAGCCCTTACCTGGCTGCACAGAGTCGGCAGTATTTTGGGAGGTGGCAGCGTTGCAGCACCGGAATAAAGGACTTGTGTGGACTTGGCTGCTTACCAAGCGGCTGTATAAAAAGTGGACGTTCCTGTTGCTTCTGGCTCTGATACCTGCCTTGGTGCTGGGCTATGGACTGGTGGACAAGGGGGATGCGGGCGTGCTGACCATCGCCCTGTCCTGCCAGGACTGGGAGGATGAGGCTGCGGCGGAGATGGTGAACAGTCTTCAAAGCGGCTCCCAGCTGATTCGCTTTCAGGTTTATCCCACAGAAGAAGCCGCCGAAGAGGCGGTAAAATCCGCCCAGGCAGATGCAGCCTGGATTTTCCTGGAGGGTACCCGGGAGCGGCTGGAGGCCTTCGCCCATGGATTTTCCAACCGGGATGCCTTTATCCGGGTGGTGGAGCGGGAGGCGTCGGTTTCCACCATTTTAGCCAGAGAAAAGCTGTCTGCTGCCGCCTACACCCAGGTGGGAGAGGCACTGTATGTCCGGTACCTGCGGGAAAATGTTCCGGCGCTGGAAGGGGTTTCTCAGGATGAATTTCTGGAATATTTCCGGCAGGTGAATCTGAACGGGCAGCTCTTCACCTTTGCTTCCCAGGGCCGGGACACAAACTCCCGGGAGGCTTCCTACCTGACCGCTCCGGTGCGGGGGCTTCTGGCAGTGGTGGTGGTTCTTGCCGGACTGGCAGGTGCTATGTATTACCAGCAGGATAAGGCCGTGGGAACCTTCGCCCGGGTCCCGGAAAACCGGGGATTTCTCTTGGAAATGGGCAGCCAACTGCTGATTCTTGCAAATGTGCTGGGGGCTTCCCAGGTGGCTCTGGTTCTGACGGGAGATACCCGGGGCTTCTGGCCGGAGGCGGGGGCTTTTGTGGTGTTTCTGTTTGCCTGCCTGGGGTTTTCCATGCTCCTTGGCACCCTGCTTCCCCGCCGAAACGCCATGGCCGTTGCCCTGCCGGTGATTGCAGTAGCCATGCTGGCGGTGTGCCCTGTATTCTTTGACCTGGGATTCCTGCGAAGGTTCCAGCTCCTTTTCCCGCCTACCTATTTCCTCCGGGGACTGTACCAGCCCCAATATCTGCTGTGGGGACTGGTGTATGGAAGCGTGACCCTGCTGAGCGCCTTTGTTTTGGGGAAAATTCCGGGAAACCGTCGAATTTAGACTGGAAATATTTTTCCGCCGTGCTATAATTTATGTTAAAACTCCCCGCATAAGAGAAAGGTCTGGTAAAGTGGATAATCAGAAGGAATTTTTGGGAACGGAGCCGGTGGGAAAACTCCTGGTCAAGCTGGCCATCCCGGCGGTGACGGCCCAGCTGATCAATATGCTCTATAACATCGTGGACCGGATTTACATCGGACATATGCCGGGAAACGGCAATTTGGCTCTAACCGGCGTGGGCGTGTGTATGCCCATTATCATGATTGTGTCGGCTTTTGCCGCCCTCATCAGCAACGGCGGTGCCCCTATGGCGTCCATCGCCATGGGCCGGAAGGAGCATGACCACGCAGAGAAGATTCTGGGCAACTGTTTCTTGCTGCAAATTCTCATTTCTGTGGTGCTGACAGCGGTGCTGCTCCTTTGGAACCGCCCCCTTCTTTACACCTTCGGTGCCAGCGACAATACCATTGGCTATGCCGTGGATTACATGAATATCTACGCCATCGGCACCATTTTTGTCCAGCTGACTTTGGGTATGAATGCCTTTATCACCGCCCAGGGCTTTGCCAAAACTGGAATGCTTACGGTGCTGGTGGGTGCGGTGTGCAACATTGTCCTGGACCCCATTTTCATCTACGGACTGTCCATGGGCGTCAAGGGTGCAGCCCTTGCCACCATTTTGTCCCAGGCCATTTCCTGCCTGTGGGTTCTGCGCTTCCTCCGGGGAAAGACCACCCTTTTGAAGCTGCAAAAATCCACCATCGGCCTGAGCCGGAAGGTGATAATTCCTTGTGTCATGCTGGGAATGTCCACCTTCGTGATGCAGGCCAGCGAAAGCGTCATTGCGGTATGCTTCAATTCATCTTTGAAGCACTATGGCGGAGACCTGGCGGTAGGCGCCATGACCATTCTTACCAGCGTCATGCAGTTTGCCATGCTGCCCCTGCAGGGATTGGGCCAGGGAGCCCAGCCCATTACCAGCTATAACTACGGCGCGAAAAAGCCCGACCGGGTGCGGAAAACATACAAGCTTCTGCTGAGGGTGTGCCTGACTTACTCCGTTCTGTTTTGGGCGGCGGTTATGCTCATGCCCCGGGTGTTTGCCGGAATCTTTACCCCCAACCCGGAGCTTCTGGACTTTACCGCAAAGGTTATGCGGATCTATTTTGGCGGTGTGGTGATTTTCGGAATCCAGATGTCCTGCCAGATGACTTTTGTGTCCATCGGCTATGCAGGCTGCTCCATCACCGTTGCAGTCATGCGGAAGTTTATCCTGCTGCTGCCCCTTATCTACCTGATGCCCCACCTGGTGGATAACCCTACCATGGGCGTGTATATGGCAGAGCCCATTGCAGATGTGCTGGCGGTTACCTTCACGGCAATCTTGTTCTCGGTGCAGTTTAGAAAAGCTCTGAAAAAGCTGGAAAACTAAAAAAAGCGCTGCTGAAAACCAGCAGCGCTTCTTCTATTTTATGGACAGACGATAGCCTACATTTCGTACCGTTTCAATGCAGTTTCCGTATTTTCCCAGCTTTTGCCGCAGGGTGCGGATGTGCATATCCACCGTCCGGGTTTCTCCCAGAAAGTCCGTTTCCCACACATCCTTCAGCAGCTGCTCCCGGGAAAATGCGGTGCCCGGATTGCGCATGAGCTGCCGCAGCAATGAGAATTCCCGGAAGGTCAGGTGCAGCCGCTCTCCGTCGGCGGTAGCCACATAGGACTGGGTGTCCAGGGTCAGCCCCTGGTATTGGAGGAGGGTTGGCTGCTGGGGCCGGAACCGGCGCAGAACAGCCTTGACTCTTGATACCATTTCCATCATGCCGTAGGGCTTTACCAGATAGTCGTCCGCTCCAATATCCAGGCAGCGGATTTTGTCATACTCCGAGCCCTTGGCCGTTGCCATAATCACGGGAATGTTCTGCAGCTTCGGGCTTTTTTTCATGTTTTCCAGCAGGGTAACCCCATCTATGCCCGGCAGCATCACATCCAGGAGCACCAGCTCCGGCTGCTCCTTTTGCAAGGTTTCCCAGAAGGAAAGCCCGTCGGAAAAGCCCTGGGCTTTCAATCCGGTGGAATTGAGGGCGTAAACCGCAATGTCCCGGATGCTGGCATCATCCTCTACACACCAGATCATACAGACTCTTCTTCATGCTTTCCGGTGATGGAGAAGATAACCCACTCGGCAATGTTGGTAGCATGATCGCCGATACGCTCCAAGTACTTGGCAATCATGAGAAGATCCAGGGCATACTCCCCGTCCTGGGGCTGCTGGGCAATCCAACCAATCAAATCCTTTTTGATTGCGGCAAAGTAGTTGTCCACCACATCGTCCTCCTGGATGGCTTTCTCTGCCAGGGCCAGATCCTTGCGCACATAGGCATCCACGCTGTCCACCACCATACCGATGGCAGCTCTGGCCATCTTTTGAATCTGGGTGTGGGTGTCCCCGGTGCGTCCGCCCAGATAGGTGATGATTTCCGCAATATCCTCTGCCTGGTCGCCAATGCGCTCCATGTCGGTGATAATCTTGAGGGCTGCGGAGATAACCCGCAAATCCCGGGCCACGGGCTGCTGATGAAGAATCAGCTTCAGGCACAGAGCCTCAATGTCCCGCTCCTTCTGGTCGATTTCCTGGGCCACAGGCTGAATGTTCTTTTTCAGGTCCGGGTCCCAATCCATCATGGACTGGGAAACCTTGGAGAGGATTTCCTCACACAATGCACCCATCAGGGTCAGCTCTCTGTTAAGCAGCGCCAGCTGCTGATCGAAACGACTTCTCATTATCCAAACCTCCCGGTGATGTAATCTTCTGTCCGCTTGTCCCTGGGCTGGGAGAACATCTCGTCGGTCTTGCCGAACTCAATCAGATCTCCCAGGAGGAAGAAGCCGGTGTAATCGGAAATACGCACGGCCTGCTGCATATTGTGGGTGACAATCACGATGGTGTATTTGCTCTTCAGATCCATGGCCAGCTCCTCAATCCGGGAGGTGGAGATGGGGTCCAGTGCAGAGGTGGGCTCATCCATCAGCAGCACCTTGGGCTCCACAGCCAGAGCCCGGGCGATGCACAGACGCTGCTGCTGTCCGCCGGACATACCCAGAGCGTTCTTTTTCAGCCGGTCCTTCACCTCGTCCCAGATGGCAGCACCCCGCAGAGCCTTTTCCACAATTTCGTCCAGCTCCGCCCGCTTGGTAATGCCATGGGTTCTGGGGCCGTAGGCCACATTGTCATAGATGCTCATGGGGAAGGGGTTGGGCTTCTGAAACACCATACCCACTTCCTTCCGCAGGTCGTTTACGTCCTGACTTTTGGCAAAGATGTCCTTGCCCTGGAAGGTGACCTTGCCGGTGATTTTTACCCCGGGAATCAGATCGTTCATCCGGTTCAGGGTCTTCAGGAAGGTGGACTTGCCGCAGCCGGAAGGCCCGATAAGGGCGGTAATGCTGTTTTCCGGGATGTTCATGTTGATATTCTTCAGTGCCTGAAACTGGCCGTACCAAAGGCACAGATCTTGGGCGGTAATAATATTGCTCATAGACTTCTCCTCTTTGCAAAGTATTTGCCGACAACTGTAGCGGCAAGATTGATAATCACCGTCAGCACCATCAAAATGGCGGCGATGGCAAAGGCAACTCCAAATTCACCCTGCTCCTTTGCGTAGACATACAGGGCAACGGTCAAGGTGGCGCCGGGGCTGGCCAGACCGTCAAACAGACCGTTAAGCACATGGGCAAAGCCTGCGGTATACAGAAGGGCAGCGGACTCGCCCAGAATCCGTCCCACGGTAAGAATACAGCCGGTGACCACGCCGTCCACACAACCGGGCAGCACCACGGTGCGAATCACACGCCATTTACCGGCACCCAGTCCGAAAGCACCTTCCCGGTAGGACTGGGGAACGGTTTTCAGGCTTTCCTGAGTGGTACGCATGATGGTGGGAAGATTCATAATCACCAAGGTCAGGCTGCCTGCCATCAGACAGCTTCCCATGTTGTTGGAGAAAATCAGCATACCCACAAGACCGTAGATGATGGAGGGGATACCGGAAAGGGTCTCGGCAGCGTATTCAATCACTGCCACCAGCTTCTTGTTGGCGGCGTATTCTGTCAGATACACGGCAGCGCCCACACCCAGAGGGATAATGATGATGAGGGTCGCCAGCACGATGTAAACCGTATTGAGAATATCCGGCAGAATACCAATCCGGTCAGACAGATAGCTGGGGGAGGTGGAAAGCAGCTCCCAGCTGATGTTGGGGAAACCCTGCATCAGCACATAGACCAGGAGGAAAATAACCAGCGCAGCGGTGAGGCCGGTGCAAAGCCACATCAGAAACCGCATGATGCCAATATAGGCAGATCTTTTTGTAGACATGACTCAATCCTCCTTGCTCCGCTTCAAAAAGAAGTTCAGGGTAGCGTTAATCAGCATGATAAACAGGAACAGTACCAGGGCAATGGAGAACAGAGCCTGCCGCTGCAAACCGCTGGAGTAGGACATTTCGCTGGCCACAGCGGTGGTGAGGAAACGGACACTCTGGAAGAGGGAAGGCATATTGGCAGCATTGCCGGATACCATCATAACTGCCATGGCCTCGCCAATGGCACGGCCTACGCCCAGTACCACAGCGGCGGCGATGCCGCTCTTGGCAGCCGGGGCAGAAACCCGGAAGTAAGTTTCGACAGGGGTAGCACCCAGAGCCAGAGAAGCGTCCTCATATTCCTTGGGTACAGCATCCAGAGCTGTGATGGAAACTTTGATAATGGAGGGAAGAATCATAATAGCCAGGACGATGATGGCAGCCAGCAGGCTGGCGCCGTCCGGCACGTCAAAAATTGTGCGGATGCCGGGAACCAGCACCATCATACCCACCAGGCCGTATACCACGGAGGGGATACCTGCCAGCAGGCTGACGGCGTTTTCCAGAGTGTGACGCACCTTGGAGGAAGCCACCTTGGACAGGTAAACAGCGGCGAAGAAGCCGATGGGAACACCCAGCACAATGGCACCGGCTGTGCCGTAAACGCTGGTGAGAATAAAGGGCAGAATACCAAACTTTGCCTCTGAGGCGGTGGATTCCCATTCCGTTCCGAACAGGAAGGGAATGAGGCCGATTTCCCGAATGGCAGGGATACCGGAAATCACCAGATACACGGTGATCAGAAGCACACACAGCACAGTAATCAGACCCAGTACCAGGAAGATTCCGTGAATGATGTGCTCCGTAGCTTGCTTTTTCTTGTTCATTTGCCTTACCTTTCTTTGAAAAAACGGCGGCTGATTCAGCCGCCGCCTTTTGTATGTGCCTTCGGGTTTAGTTGACTGCTACCACACCGGCGGCTGCGATAACCTCAGCAGCCTCAGCGGAGGTGATGTAATCGAAGAACATCTGAGCAGCCTCAGACAGCTTGGCGTCGGTCTTGGTCACCAGAACGAAGGGACGCTGAATCACATAGCTGCCGTCCTTCACGGTTGCCTCGCTGGGAGCCACGCCGCCAACGCTCAGGGCCTTCACGTTGTCCTCTACAGCGGACAGGGAGGTGTAGCCGATGGCATCGGGGTTGCCGGCAACGGTGGCGATTACGTCACCGGTGGAGGTCAGCTCCTGACGATAAGCGCAGGCTTCCTCGGTGCCGGTGATGGACTCAAAGCCGTCCCGGGTACCGGAACCAGCCTCACGGCCAATCACAACGATCTCGGCGTCATTGCCGCCCACATCCTTCCAGTTGGTGATCTCGCCGGTGTAGATCTTGGCGATGGTCTCCAGATCCAGGTCAGCCACAGGGTTCTCGGGGTTGACAATCACGGCGATGCCGTCCAGAGCCAGGGTGGTGCCGGTCAGGCCGCTTTCCTTTTCTTCATCCTTCAGATCCCGGCTGGCCAGGCCAATGTCGCAGCGGCCTTCCTGTACGGCCTGCACGCCGGAGCTGGAACCGGTGGGGTTGTAGGTGACGGTGATGCCGTTGTTGTTGTTCATGAAGGACTCAGCCAGGCCGCCGATGACATCTTCCATAGAAGTGGAGCCGTCGGTGGCAACCTTACCGGAGACTTTCTTCTGGCAGCCGGCGAACACGGAGCCCACCAGCAGCAGGGCCATAACGCCACAGATTAACTTTTTCATAGATGATTTTCCTTTCCATTTGCACATCTTTTTTCTTCTTGTAACCCTCATTGATTACACGGACATTGTAATTCGCCAATGTAAAATCAAAAAGTCATGGTGTGTAAAATCAATGTCAAATTTCCTATGAAAACACGTCTCTTTTTTGGTGGCAGGCGTAGCGTGTGGCGTGGAAAAGGCAGGCATATTGCCGGACGGCATGAAAAGCCAAAAAAGCAGGTGCCGGCACAGGCCATGCAGCTGCTTTGCTGATTCAGGCTTTCATAATGACTTAAAGCCGATTTTTGTCCCCCCATTCACACATTCCGTCCAGAATTGGAATGAGGGATTTTCCTCTTTCTGTCAGGCTGTATTCAACCTTGGGGGGAATTTGCGGGTATTCCTCCCGGTGAATCAACTGATCTCTTTCCAATTCCTTCAGCGTGGAGCTAAGTGTTTTGTAGGAGATTTCCTGAATATACTTTTTCATCTCGTTAAACCGTACCACGCCGAATTCCATAAGGGTATAAAGGATGGTCATTTTATATTTCCCATTGATCAACGATAAGGTGTAGCTGAAACCGGTGGTGCCGATACATTCATTGGCGATACAGCGTTTGGACATGTTGCACTCTCCTTTTGGTAAGTATTGCACCTGAATGTGCGTACTTGATTTTTAAACCGTTCTTGCTATCATTATAATATCCAGGCAGGAATAAGTCAATTTCAATAGGCGAAAGGAGAAAACCTTATGACAAAAGATTTTGGAGTAAAACCCTATCTGTTTCCCATGCCGACCTACATGATTGGCTCTTACAATGAAGATGGAAGTGTTGATGTTATGATGATGGCATGGGGCGGAATCTGCGCGGAGGATATGGTTGCCCTGAATCTGGAATCCGAGCATAAAACCGTAGCAAACCTGAAAAAAAGAAAAGCGTTTACTCTTGCAATACCGGGAACGGATACCCTCAAAGAGTCTGATTTCTTTGGTATTGCCACAGCCAATAAAGTTGCAGATAAGTTTGAACGTACCGGGCTTCATGCAGTTAAAAGCACAAGGGTGGACGCACCTGTCATCACAGAGTATCCGATTACCCTGGAATGTGAAGTGGTGGAAATGCAATCGCAGCCCTATGGACTGCGGGTGCTGGGCAGGATTGTCAATGTAATGGCGGATGAAAAGGTACTCGATGATGCAGGCAAAATTGATGTCAGCAAGGTTCATGCCTTTGCTTTTGACCAAATGCAAAACGGCTATTTTGCCATAGGGGAAAAGGTCGGTCAGGCATGGCATAGCGGAGCACCGCTGATGAAAAAATAATTCCAGAGCAGCAGATATCCGCCGCTTGCCGGGCTGAACAGAAATTTTATAAATGATAAAAAAGCGTGTAAGAAGGTTTTCCTCTTACACGCTTTTTACAGCAATTTCCGGCCCCAAATTCCCCATGATTGCATTTGCCGGTGGAAGGCTGGAATACAAAAGAATCATACAATTTTAGCCGCTTAATTTTTCCAGCAGCGCTTGCAGCTGCTTTTCTTCCTGGGGGTCATCTGCGGAGAGCACAACGGCGTTGCCCGATTCTTCCAGCAGCTTTCCGATGGCAATGTACTGGGACAGGGAGGACTTGAGATTGAAAACATCCCCTTCCCGGGACTTGAGATATACCTCCCCCTTGCAGGCTGCCACAGCGTCCAGAAAGGCATGAATGGCATCAACATTGGCTGGGTTCATAGGAAAATACTCCTTTTGATGTATTTGTACTATGCCCATTGTACCAAAGGTTTTGCAGGTTGGCAAGACCCAGGTGGAAGGAAGATTTACCGCAGCTTTTCCTTCAGCTCCAGAATATGGCGATGGATTTCCCGGATTGTGAACCGGAAGCCTTCGTCGTCCTTGCCGGAGGGGTCATCCAGCCCCCAGTTTTCCGCATACTGACAGGGGACATAGGGGCAGCTTACATTGCACCCCATGAAAATCACCACGTCCGGCTCCGGGATATCCTACAGCAGTTTGTTGTGCTGGGTTTGCTCCATATCAATCTGGTAAAGCTCCTTCATCATCCGCACCGCATCGGGATTTATGTGGTCTTTCAGGGCGGTTCCGGCGGAGTAACTTTCAAATACATCCCCAGCCAGAAGCTTTCCCAAAGCCTCGGCAATCTGACTGCGGCAGGAGTTGTGGACACAGAGAAATGCCACCTTGGGCTTGCCGGTGCATTTCAGCTCCGGCTTGTAGGTTTCGTAGTTGTAGTCGATATCCCGGGTTCCGTCATCCCCAAAATAGGAGATGGCCCCCTGGGGGCACTGGCGTTCACAGCCGTGACACCCTTCGATACACCCGTTGCCATAGTACAGTTCCTCTATGATGCTCCGCACATTGCCACCCCCTTACCACTCGAAGCCTGTGAACTTCACGATTTCGCGGATGGCGTTCATTGCTCGTTTGGGGCTGCTGTAGTCGCGGATGAACTTTGGATCCTGTCTTCCGTTACGTTTGATCGTCACCAGCGGGTATCCGTAGCTGAGTAGGATTCTTACTTCCAGCATTTCCTCCTGCTCACCATGCCACGCGACCTGCACGGCCTTTTTCCATACCCTGTGGTAGATGGGGTTGCCGATGTCGCTGGTGTGTCCTGCGAGGGTGAAACCGTTCTTCGCGATCAGCTCGTCGAAGTCCTTTCGCGCCTGTTCGATTGTCATATGCATTACCTCCTGCCTTTATGGCAGGACAATTAAGCCAGAAAGAATCGTGGAAGTCCAGCGGGAAAATCGATAATTAGCAAATAGAACACAAAAAGGCACCGCAACATCTCTGCTGCGGTGCCATCGTGATATGGTTTGTTAAAAATGCGAAATAGAACCCCGGTCGTCATAAATCGCTTTCAACACGCGGAACGCCTTATCGTTTAACTTAATCATAGTAGCGCCATTGGCTGTTTTCGTTTTAACAATTAAGTTTGAATTGTAAATGGATTCCGGATTGCGCCAGATATAGCCATGTTCGGTTATGGGCTTGTTCCCACTTTTTATGAAACTGATGATAAGCTCTCTTTCTTCCGGAGGAAGGTTGTCCATAAACGAAAGACATTCTTCCAAAGTTTCCTCCGATTCGCGAGCTTTATATTTGCTACTCTCACTACTTATATACGCTCTATATCGAAGCTCTCTTATCCCTTTCCATATAAGGATGAGGATTTGAATAATCAGAAAAACAACTCCGGCAACAAGAACCACAAACCCTGTTTTTCCTATTTTTTCAATCATCCAGAAATCGGATGGTAACATCAAAACAGCTATAATAGCAGATACAATAGCAATAACCGTAGGAATCAAGTGTTTCTCAAAAAATACCTTTAATGATTCTCCAACCGCATCCCACATATTAGTTCACCTCGATTCGCGTCAAGCGTCTTTGAGTCTTATACACCTAAACGCTGTCTGATAGTATTCAGCCATTCGCCTTTGTATTTGAAATACTTAGGTCCGGCGATGGCGCTTTTTGCTCCGGTTAGATGTTTTGCCAGCGCTGTGAGCGACCATGTTTCGCCGTTATAGCTGACGTGCTTATCGTCAACAACCTCGCACAGTTCTCCAGTGTGGTCATTTCCATTGCAGAAAAATTCGATCTGCTCACCGATCGCGATGCCGCAAACAGAGAATGTGAACGGAGCCATGCGCTCCTGATGCTGCTCGTTGATTTCCTGTGCCAGCGCTTCTTCGCGCTGCTCGGTGGCGGTAGCCTTCCACTTTTTCAAGCGGTGGCGATAATCGTTGATTTCCGCGATGGCTTCCAGAATGGAATAGGCATCCTCTGGTGTCATGGCATAAAACTCACGAATACGGCGCTTGCCGTCCACTTCTTCTGTGGAGCGCAGTTCTGGATTCAGCTTGTCCAAGATGGAATGGAGCTTCTTGTCTGAAAGCGCAGAGTCCACTTCATATGTAGCGTACACGCGGAATGCAAACGGCACAGCGGTGCTGCGGTTTAGCTCATCCAGCCGCTGCTTCACATCTGTTGCATAGCCGATTTTCACATACTGCGGAAACGACGGGTTTGTGAGTATGTATATTACACCCTTGCTTTTTTGCATGTTTGTTCCCCCATCAACCCTTTATCCATGTGTAAACCGCTTTGATAAATTCAAATTCTGCAGTTGTCACGCTGTAGGATGGCATATTCAGTTTGTTTTGCAGACTTTCGACTTGCTCTATCCACTTAGTACGCGCTGCCTTGCCTCCGCTGATCTTTTCTTCTTCAGGACGTGTTAGAATACCATCGAACAGTTCCGTCCAATGGCTGCCTACCGTAACTATTTCTTTACATTCTTTGAGAGTAACGCAATCCCATACAGAAACTGTATTTACTCCGTCACCAGAAGTGATGCTATCGTAGTTTCGTTCGTCAGCAATGCCTTTTGCTCTTTTGTAGATAGGTTTAGGAAGCGATTTGATTTCCCAGTTATCTCCATACTTATCCATAAGTGCTGTTTGGATTGTTCGCTTAATCCAAACCTCTATCTCACGCAAATAGGTCATTGAATCTGCGTTGTATGTTTTGGCCTCATTTTCCCAGTATTCTCTTAATCCATCGGGAGCAAAATCAGAACGTTCCTTAGCAATTTCACGCTGGAATGCTCTCCAGAATCTGGTGTCGGCTCCGCCACCAAAGTATCCTCTTAAATCTTTACGCTCTTGTTGTGTAAGGTTGTTAAGATACTCGTTCAACGGATCAAGGTAAAAAGCTACCTGTTTCACCAGTTCTTCGGTTTTTTGCATCTTGGGAGATATTTCCTTGCGATCCACAAGATGATTTACTATATCATTGATCACGCGAATAACGGCTTGAATACCACGGTTCATAGTCAGCATTCCGTCGTTGCTGTCGCCGCGTTCCCATTCCTCGACTGTTGCGTCTTTTACATAGCGCAAACATGCTTCCAAAAATGGGTACAACAAATCACAGGTACCTTGGTTGGTTCCAACATCAAAGGTGCCATCTTTAACAATACTGTTCTTCTTTCCAAATTGCGTCATGAAGTTACATTTCTTCAACGCAGTCTGAATCGCTTCAACTGTAATACATTTAATGGAAGACTTTTCATCCTCACCAATAACAACACGTCCCATTAATGGCGACGTTTCTTCTTCTCCAAACATCTGCGCAATTTTAGAGCGCAGAGCCTGACGACGCTCATTGTAGTCTGAAGAATCCCAAAGCATATCAGCATTTAAGGTAACGCGAAGTGTTTTGGGAACAGCTTTCTGATTCTCGTTAATATCCATAAACAGTTTAATTTGTTCCTGTCTATCCAAATCAACGAAAGCTACTACAGGGATACTATCGGTAGTTGCATAATCGGAATCTGAATATCCGTACAAGCGATGCTGTCCGTCAATAATGTATGCAGAGCGATATCTTTTTGGTAGATGCAACACCCCAAGCCGTGAATGCGCTCCTTCCACCTTTGTTCCAGACATGTCGAACTGCAAGCCTTTGCCGCCAGAGTCAATACTGATAATCAACGAGTTGGGGAAGTACCCACCATTATTTATGAATTTTTGTACATCCGAAAGGCGTTTCTTTTTAATCAAACGCTGATAGGTCGGCATCATGTTTTTATTAGCCTCGTTACGATGAAGCACATAGCCGATCTTTAAAAGGCGCTCCGGCTCGATCGAAAACGAATAGTATTTATGTCCTCCCATTTCGCCCTGTATCGCAGGAATTTTATCATCCATATTGCGAATCTCCTGATTTGCAAACAGATTCCCCAGAAGCTGATACCGAGCGCAGGTGCCTAAATGCTTTACCAACTCATAGTAATAGTTGATAACTGCATCACTGAAATGAACAATATCCCATTCGCGCATTTTTGCCTGGTCTGCCGGCGATATGATGAAATTATGGGTCGCCCAAATAAACTTAACCTTCGCTTTTGGAAAGCGTTTTTGGGCTTCTCGACGCAGCCCCTCCATCTGGCCGTGAAATGCTTCCAACGGCTTTTTGAAGACACCGTCCTTTATAGTTTCAGATGCCTTGCATTCGACAATAATTACGGTTTCATCATCTGCAGCAAAAACATCAATTTGTTGAGTAATGTTCGGATTTTGATAGTCATAAGACATCTCAAAATATCTATCCTTATTCAGATGGGTAAAGCCGAGCTTGGCGAACAGGCACCACACACGGTCTTCAAAAACCTCATCAAATTTTTTGTTTTTGCGAACACCCACAAATTTGTTGTTTTTATAACTCTTATATTCCTCCCAGCCTTCTTCAATCAATTCTGGAAGTGCAACACGACGTTCCTTGGATTCAATAAACGTTTTGCTCCTTAGCGTACGAGCCCTCGATAGAGCTTCATCCGAAACAATATATTCCCATTTTGTTTTTGTCTCACTCATGATTAACCTCCGGTATGTTTGTGAAAATATACTCTGAGATTGCTGCGCGTGCTGCGTTCCTTCCTCCAATGAGGCTGTTGCGTTGCAGTTCGACAATTCTGTCGCCCTGCGTTAAGAATATTTCACGGATTGTTTCGTGCGCTGCATTTGTCAAAATATAGAAGGCTCCCTTTGCCTTAATGTATTCGATGAATCTTTTCAAACGCTGCTGATCTTCCAGCGAGAATAGTTTTTGATTATAAGCTATAAATCCATTGTTGTTATGCGAAACGGTATATGGTGGATCCAGAAAAACCAAATCGTTTTCTTTAATACGGTACTTGTTAACTTCAAAATCTCCAGTAGAGATGCGAGTGTTTTGTAAGCGCAAGCTGGCAGCTCTAATTCTTTCGGGATCATAAACCCAGTTTGCACGAAATCCGTATGGAACATTGTATCTTCCTTCACGATTAACACGATACAGTCCGTTATATGATGTCTGATTTAAGTACAGAAATCTTGCAGCATTTTCCACCGTATCATCCCCAGTGATTTCTGCCCGGATTCTGTAATAATCATCTTCAGTATTGGGGAGCTGCATGAAGAATTCTATTAATTCTTCCGGGTTGTCCCTCACTTGTATATAGGTATTTATTAATTGCGAGTTGGCATCAGAAAGGTATGACCTTTTAGCATGCTCCATTGAAAAATAAATGGCGCCACCGCCCAAAAAAGGTTCATGGTAGTGTTCGATGTGTAAATCCCCCACTATAGTTGGCATGTGTGGAATTAACCATGTCTTTCCTCCAGCCCATCGCACAAAAGGCTCTATGGTCGGCATCGTTATTACTCCATTTCCGTTTTATCGTTTCCAGAAACATAAGCATCTACATCGAAGGGGATGTTGTGCTTTACACAAAAATCTTTAATCAATTTTAATTTACAAAGTTTCGGAACGGCTTTGCCGTTTTCCCACCTATTTACTGTTGAAAATGAAATCCCGATTTCCTTTGCAAAATCGCTCTGGCTAAGCAAAGTCTTTCTCCGAATTGTTTTAATTGCATCGCTAAACTTCAAAGGGAATGTCCTCCTTTGCAATTGTATAGCTTTATTATAGCGAATACATCGCAAAATTGCAATATATTGTTGTAAAAAGTCGAAAAAACACACCGAAAATCACCAGTTGAACGCAAAAAAGACCAGCCACCCCAAGCTGTTGCTTGATCATGACTGGTCTTTTCTGTTTTTTTGCCACTTGAAGGTGCCGCACAAAATCTTATTGCGGTTTAATCGCTGTGGCGCACCCCTATTCAGGTGGCTTTTACTTCCCACACTGACAGCCGCCAGAAGGGCAGGGGGATTGCCGGGTGAGAGCCAGCAAACGCTCCTGAGCCCGTTTGCTGCCTTCCGGGCAAATCCGGTAGTGGGTCCACTTTCCTTCGGTGCGGCTGGACACGATCCCAGAGTCGCACAGAATACGCATATGGTAGGAGAGGGTGGACTGGCTGATGTGCAGCTGCTCCAGCAGGGCGCAGGCACATTTTTCTCCGGTGCGGAGAAGCTCCAGAATTTGCAGCCGGTTTTCATCGCAAAAGGCCTTGAAAATCCGGGCATCTGACAGGTACTGATCCATCCTGTATGCTCCTTTCAAATCGAAATCTTTCAAAGTGACCATAGCTTAGCACATAAATCGAAAAAAGTCAATATGAACTTTTGGAATCAGGGCAAAGTCGTCCATTGGCGTAAATTGTTCTTGTGGAACCATGGGGGCTGTGGTATACTATAGGCCAGAGTATATGGAAACAGGAGCAGCCTATGAAGGACAGAATTGTAATTCGAGGAGCCAGAGAGAATAACCTGAAAAATGTGGATTTGACCATCCCCAGAGACAAAATGGTGGTGTTTACCGGGCTTTCCGGTTCGGGAAAATCCAGTCTGGCTTTTGATACCATTTACGCAGAGGGCCAGCGGCGGTATGTGGAGAGCCTGAGCGCTTACGCCCGTCAGTTTTTGGGACAGATGGACAAGCCGGACGTGGATTCCATTGACGGACTGTCCCCGGCCATCTCCATCGACCAGAAAACCACCTCCAAGAACCCCCGTTCCACCGTGGGCACGGTGACGGAGATTTACGACTATCTCCGCCTCCTCTGGGCCAGAGCCGGTACGCCCCATTGCCCCAAGTGCGGCAAGGAAATCAAGCGGCAGACAGTGGACCAGATTGTAGACCGGATTGAGGCTCTGGGAGAGGGAACCCGCTTCATTATCTACTCCCCCGTAATCCGGGGGAAGAAGGGTGAACATTCCAAGGTCTTTGAGGATGCCAGAAAGAGCGGCTTTGTCCGTGTCCGGGTGGATGGAATTCAATATGATTTGAATGAGACCATTCCCTGTGAAAAGAATAAGAAGCATAATATTGAGCTGGTGGTGGACCGGCTGGTAATCCGGGAGGGGCAGCGCCGCCGGCTGACGGACTCCATCGAAACCGCCTGCGCCCATTCCGGCGGACTGGTGGTAATCCACCTGCCGGACAAGGATGAGGAGCTGAGCTTTTCCCAGAACTACGCCTGTGAGGACTGCGGCATCTCCATTGAAGAGCTCACCCCTCGTATGTTCTCCTTCAACAATCCCTTCGGCGCCTGCCCCACCTGTACCGGCCTGGGGGCTCAGCTGAAGGTGGACCCGGACCTCATCATCCCCAACCGCAGTCTGTCCATTCTGGAGGGGGCCATCTCCGCCTCCGGATGGAACAACATCAAGGGGGATTCCATCTCCCGGATGTACTTTGAGGCCCTGGCCAAGCAGTACAAGTTCAAGCTCACCACCCCGGTGAAGGACCTGCCCCCCGAAGTGATGGACATCATCCTCCACGGCACCAAGGGGGAGAAGCTGAAGCTCACCTACGACCGGGCCAACGGCCAGGGCACCCTGATGCAGGCCTTCGAGGGCGTGGTCAACAATTTGGAGCGGCGCTACCGGGAGACCCAGTCCGACGCCATGCGCCGGGAGCTGGAGGACTGCATGAGCCAGCGCCCCTGTCCCGACTGCGGCGGGAAGCGACTGCGGAAGGAGGCCCTGGCCGTCACCGTGGGGGGCATCCACATCGACGATTTCTGCCAC